>Ga0316201_10002246_pt1 | contig 13654 bp, 11 predicted proteins | sample CS6wburrow_MG_FD_204516 | JGI IMG/M metagenome (GOLD analysis project Ga0316201, IMG submission 204516) | Coastal sediment microbial communities from Delaware Bay, Delaware, United States - CS-6 worm burrow | ecosystem: Environmental > Aquatic > Marine > Coastal > Sediment | place: USA... | reverse complement strand
ATTATTTCGCATGAGGACGGCATCTTCTGCTGCATAGGCAAGGAAAGCTTTTGGAATCCCTTCTTTTGAAGCCATTTTAGAAAAGGATTTTTCTGTTTCAACGATCTCGTTTTTCCATTGTTCCAGAGTATCTTCTTTTACCTTTTGATTGCACGAGATTAATAAAAAAGTAATGGATATTAATACTACATTAAATTTTTTCATAAGGCCGACTAATCTGTACTAGAATTTTCTATAGGTCCCTGCCAAAAATTTATTGGCCTTCGTTTCCTCAAATTGTGCTGTCTCATTATCCCAGTGGAGCTTCTTGTTTGGAAAACGCCCTGCTATGACCCCCAAAAGTATGGTCTCCGTAAGTCGGGCCGAATAGGAAAAGGGTGCACTACAGGTATCCTTACCCAAACAGGCATCTACAAACTGGTGGTAGTGCTTATCCCCTTCCGTTGCATAATCCCGTATAGGTTCTCCCATTTCCCCTTTAGTATCGTACTGCGATATATCTATTTCTTTGTATTCCCCATCCACAATTAACCGCGGGAGTTCCATAAAATGTGGTAACAACAATCTCCCTTTTTCGCCTATAAACATGGCTCCTTGAAGCGGCAATTTTTCCTTATTTGGTAATTTAAGATCCCGATGCATTGTTGGGGCCCCTTTACCGTCGTACCATACCCATTTTAAAGTTTCTGCTGTATATGGGGTGCCAGGAAATTCATAGGTTACTGTATTTTTTTCAGGGAATCCAAACCCGTTGGGCTTCCGGCAACTATTCTTAACGGTAAAGGGAACATCTAGTTGAAGTGCGTTGTAGGGTGTATCGAATATATGAACCCCCATATCCCCCAATGTACCGCACCCGTAATCTACCAGTTTCCTCCAGTTTGCAGGATGGTACACCTGATCTTTGTAGGGCCTTTCTGCTGCAGTTCCGAGCCAAAGGTTCCAATCCAAAGTTGCAGGTACCGGATCTTCACCTACGGGCAAAGGTCCATCGTAACCCCAATTTTTTGGAGACCATGCACGTACCGTGGATACTTTCCCAATGATCCCGGATTGAATTAATATAGTGGCCAGCTTATAATCATAAAAAGAGTGTACCTGAATCCCCATTTGGGTGATCAGGTTTTTTTCTTCTGCCATTTTTCTCATGGCCCGTGCTTCCGAAACATGATGAGTAAGCGGTTTTTGACAATAAACGGGTTTGTTTATTTCCATGGCCATCATAGAGGCAGGTGCATGAGTATGATCAGGGGTTGAAACGATCACCGCATCTATTTCATTAGCCATTTCTTTAAAAAGCAGTCTGTAATCTGCATATGTTTTGGCGTTGGGATGCAATTGCTGGGCTGCCGCAAGGTTATTGGCATCTACATCGCAAAGCGCTACTACATCGACCATTTGATGAGATGAGATCGATTTGAGGTCTTCGGCCCCCATGCCGCCAACTCCAATATGAGCGGTTCGTAAACGACCGTCTTTTGCCAATGCCCAAACCGACGATGGCAGGATAGATACGGATGTCAATGCAGCCGTATTTTTAATAAAATCTCTTCTTTTCATAATGGTTATAGTTTCTTGATTTTTATATTTCTGAACCAGATAGGGCTCGAATGATCTTGAAATCCGATATAACCCTTTTTAAAAGTACCATAGTCCGGTGAATTTTTCCATTTATCGGAGTTCTTTCTTTCATGCCAGTCCTCAGACCAGGGCACAAAAGTCAGTACTTTTTTTTCGTTCAGCCAGTGTTCCACACGTTCCGGTGTAAATATTATTCGGGTAGAATTCCACTCGCCCACCGGGTTCAGAATTTTTTCATTTGGATCTGCAGCATGCATGGCATAGTCTGAGGCTGTCTTTTGCAATGGCTTTAGTTCTGCCGGGTTTTCAGTATACCCCAGACTAAGGTTATAGTCTGTAAGATCATGGATCTTAGCGTAATTTTCATCGTCTATGAGCTGGTATTCCGGAGCTACAATAGGTGGACTGTCGTATCCTTCTTTGAGGTGATAGAAAATTCCACTATTCCCCCCTTCCGGCAGTTTCCATTCTACATACAATTCAAAATTATCGAACTCTTCTTTGCCATAAATAATGTCTTTGCCACCCGTATAATCCTGTTCCATTCCCAATTGGGTGTCAAAAGTAAGTTCCCCGTCTTTGGCGATCCAGCCAGGAGGCAACGTTTCGCCGTTATAGGCGCGCCAACCTTCGGTGGTAACACCATCGAACAAGACGATCCATTCGTCCGTTTCCTCTACTGTTTCTGTGACAGGTTCTGTGACAGGTTCTGTTTTGGTTTTACAAGATATAACCATTGCTACCAATAATAGTGTTGTAAAATATCTGATCATTGTTTTTTGGTTTTAGTATTTTAAGAGCTGAAGTCATTCCATGCCTTCTCAAGTCAATCCATTATTTGATTTAAACGGGTTAATATATTCCGATGTAAAATGAGGAACTCTTATTTTTCATTGACTAAATTTAATGAATTTAGTATTATTAAATCTACACAACGTGAAGACGTTGGATGTTAGACTTCCATATCTAACTTTTTAAGAAGAAATATTAGTTCGTCGATTGTAATATTTTCGACAAGATGGTATCGAAAATACGTATTGAATTCTATTTTTTTTTGCTCATCGACAAGGAGCCCTACAGCGACTCCAATAATGAGGCCTAAAACTATTCCCATAGAAACACCCATGGCCATATTATTAGTAGAAGCGCCATAGATTATGCCAATTATTAACCCCAAAATAAACCCATAGGGAATGTACTTTGTTTTTTTCATGATTGGTCTAGTTCAATCAAATTTATATGAATTGTGTTAATTCAATTCTTTTTTATTTCTTATGATTTTTTTATTAACCAACATATCCTCCCTTAGTATAGTAACTAGTAATAAATCAAAAAAACCGCCACAATGTAGCGGTGGTTTTTGTTATACATAGGTTATTTATTATTTAGTTTCCAAAAACTCCTCAAAGTTCTTAAGCTCCATTTGCTCTATATTCTTGATCTTCTTTTTGAGTTTAGCAAAATCTTCCTTCGCCTTTGTAAAACGCTCTAAGACTATGTTTAAATTGTCCATGTCGGCAGCAGAAGGCTTATCATAGCTGCTTGCCACTTTGCTGTACAAATCGGCCATTTTTTCACGTAATTGAGGCTCTGCAGATCCCACATAGTTATCTCCAGTAGTGATGACAAGCGTTTCTTTTAGCCCGTTGAGTTTAGCAGTCATCTTGGCATTTTTGTCGGCTTCAGTTTTGGTAATCAGCTCATCAACTTCATATACCAAATAGGCCAGTTCCTGTGTCATATTATATAACTGCATAGTAATCTCGTTCTTCATTTTCCGGTCTTCGGGAGTTAAGGGAGAGTCCTTATCATATATCAGGTCAAAGGTATGTTCAAAGGTTTCTTTACCCTTTGTAATCACAACCTTATAGGTGCCAGCAGGCACCTGTGGAGAAGTAAAGCCACCAAAGCTAAAGGTCTTGCCTTTAGCTACCTTCGGTAATTTGCGTGTATACCCCCAGTTTACAATATTTATTCCTTTAGATTTCCCAGGGCCCAACTCCACAATAGTATTTCCTTCCATATCCTGGATCTCCATGGTCATTTTACCAAAAGTATGTCGTTTTTTCAGATAATATTTTATCTGGGCATCGGTTGTTTTGTTACCCCCAACGAATTGTGTTTCAGTTCCAAAATTTCCGGAGAATGAACTTTCTTCATTGATAACTGTAGGCTTATTTTTAAAGAAATGTAATGTTTTGTCCAATATTTCTTCATTGATCTCCCTTAAAGGAGATATATCATCAATGATGATCACCCCACGACCATGCGACCCCAAAACCAAATCGTTAGTAGCTTTCTGGAGGTCTATAAAATGTACGGCTACTGCTGGCATATTATTTGTGAATTTACTCCAGGACAGACCCCCATCCATAGTGATGTAGAGTCCAAACTCCGTTCCGAGGAACAGTAGGTTTGGGTTTTCATAATCTTCCTGGATATTACGTACAAAACTATCTACTTCATCGGTAATAATGTTGGTCCATGTTTGTCCATAATCGGTTGTTTTGAAAGCATAAGGAGTCATATCGTTCATGGTATGGCCATCAAATACGGCATAGGCAGTGCCTTTGTCAAAAACACTGGCTTCAATATGATAGCACCATGTGTTTTTTGGTAATCCTATAATGTTCTCAACAGTATTGGTCCAGCTTTTTCCGCCATCCTTGGTTACCTGTACGTTGCCATCATCGGTCCCTACCCAGATAACATTTTCGTCGAGTGTTGATTCTGCAATTGTAAAAATCGTTGTATGGTTTTCTGCCCCTGAATTGTCCATAGACAAACCTCCTGAAGCCTCCTGGTTTTGTTTAGCAGGATCGTTTGTTGTCAGATCCGGGGAGATAATTTCCCAGGTATCGCCCATATCTTCAGACTTGTGCAGGAACTGACTTCCCATATAAAAGCGATCTGGTTGATGGTTGCTTACAGCCATAGGAGGGTTCCAGTTAAACCTTAATTTAGGGATCCCTTTGGAGGGCTGAGGCTGAATGGTTTTTAAGAGTTTTCGGTCTACATCTATACGCCAGACATTTTCGGCCCCCTGCATCTCAGAATAGATAATATTCTTAGTAGGGTGCTTTAAAACCCGGAATCCATCTCCGGCGCCTACAGAATTCCAGTCCCGTGCATTGACGCCCCCGGGAGAGGAAGAAGGCCCATACCAGGATCCATTATCCTGTAAACCACCATATACATTATAAGGTTCCGCATCGTCTACACTAATATGGTAGAACTGGGATAAAGGTAGATTTTCGACGATTTCCATAGTTGTTCCTCCATTCCAACTGCGGTAAACTCCACCATCTGTACCTACATACATTACATCGGAGTCGGCAATACCGAAGGCAATATCGTGGATATCACCATGCATATTTCCAAGATTCTTAAAAGTTTTTCCTCCATCCCTCGAAATTGAGCCACTAAGGCCCGCTTTTACCACAACATTTTCATCTCGTGGATCCACTACAATACGTGAAAAATAAAATGGCCGCACGGTTATTCCAAAATCATTGTTGAGCTGATTCCAGCTCTGCCCACCATTATCACTACGATAGAGTCCTTTACGCTCGTCTTTTTCTGCTTCTATAACCGTGTATAAGACCAGCGGGTTAGATGGAGCCACAGCAATGGCTAAACGACCAAGATCCCCTTCCGGGAACCCATTATGTATCTTATTCCAGGTAGCCCCGCCATCGGTAGATTTGTACAGGGCACTATTACTGCCTCCAGATGAAAATGACCATCCGGTACGTCTAAATTCCCACATTGAGGCATAGAGTATATTGGGATCATTGGGGTCCATTGCCAAATCGGCACAACCTGTTTTCTGATCAATATAGAGTAACTTTTCCCAACTCGTACCGCCGTCTGAAGATTTATAAACACCCCGTTCCGTACTATCACCCCAAAGTGCACCCAATACACCGACATAGATCTCCTGGGAGTTTTTTGGATTCACAATAATATTGGCGATACGTTCTGATTTATCCAGTCCTAATTTTGTCCAGTTACTTCCTCCGTCGGTTGATTTATAGAGTCCGTCACCTATGGTAACACTGTTTCTGGTCCAGGTTTCCCCGGTACCTACGTAAATAGTGTTGTCCGGATCGTTCGGATCTAGCGCAATAGCCCCTATGGATTGACAGTAGTCATCAAATATGGGGTTAAATGTTGTTCCTGCATCATTGGATTTCCATACGCCTCCTCCGGCTGCGCCTGCATAGATAATTCGTTTGTTGGTTGGATGGACTTCCATGTCATTTATCCTTCCGCTCATAAGGGCCGGGCCAATATGCCTCGCGGTTATATCTCCAAATAATTCTTTCCCTTTAATTGTTTTAGTGCTCTGTGCTTCTCCTGTAATTGGTAGAAAAAATGCCACAGAAACGAATGTGAAAAATATGCGTTTCATTGTTACTGGTTGATTTAAAAAAAGACCCTTTAAAAAAGGGTCTGTACGTTATGTGAAATTAGTTTTTTTCTTCCTCAATTATTTCCTCAGGAAAGGTAAAGAATCCGTCCTCTATTGTAGGATTTAGTTCAATGCTTTCAATTGTCATTGGGTTAGACGGCCCGTCTTTTAACCCTTGGGTCATTGCAAAAGGAAAATAGATACCGTCTACTTCCTGATAATCGCTCATAGTAATTTCCTGTGTCATCCCTTTAGCCTGACCAGATTTTATTTCGGATTGCACGGCAATGGGAACAAAGTTATCCATATCAAAAAAGTAATAACTAACATCCTCTTCCTTATTGCCATCTACCGTTAAGGGCTCTCTCACCAACTTAATTTTGTAAGTTTCGGTTCCATCAATAATTTCATTCCCCATAAGTTCTATGGTATATCCCTTCTCCTTGTAATCTATAAAAGAATCTGGAAAGTCGTTGGTATTGAGTTTAAAGTTCTCAGTCGCTTCTGCTTCACTTTTCTCAGCCTTCATGGTCATAAAGTTGTGGCTCCAAAGTGTTTCACCGTCATAAACTCCTTGTTTGATCTGTTTTCCCTGGAAGGTTATAATACTCATCTGGCGGCCATCCTTAAGCTGAATGATCTCGAGAGGAATCTCCATACCTTGTTGGTTAACCTTTGCCATCATTTTTATACCTTCAAGGCTTTTTAATTTTTCTTTGCCTCCTATATTTTCAAAATAATTATCCAATATTTCGTCTGCTGTTTGAGCACTGGCAATCATTGTGGTAGCCATAAATACTATGGCAGTGATCCATTTTAGTGTTTTCATCTGTTTTAATTTAATTGAGATACAATTTATGAATTAGTATCCAATGTAGTTCTATTGTTACAAAATTATCGTCAATAATTTTAAACATTTATTCAATCACCAATCAGTAAAACAGCTACACCAGCTTGATTTTTAGTAAGCTTTTTTAACGCCCCAGAAACCAGGTACTATATGAATTTTAGGCAGAAGTCACCTAAAAAAAGTGAACCTAACTATTTGTGGGCAAGTTCCTCGTCTATGAGCGTAATTATCGCAGCGATTTCTCCCAAAGCCTGTTCGTAAACGGATTCCTTTATTTTGGTAAGTCCTATAATCTCGTAAAAAATATTTTGCATTTCAACCGCATAGAGTTTTTCGGGCTTTATTACGTCTCGTGAGGCATAATTTATGACCCCTCGCAATTCTGGTGAAAGCTCATTAATAATCAGCTCCCAATGCATCTCCTCCAGTTTATTAATAAAGATATACGTGGTTTCCAGTTGTTGCAGCGCACTGGTAATGGAGTCGTTTTTAAGGAGTTTCAAATCCCCGCTATTTACCAGGGTTTCATAAATGGTACCACTTCTGTGAAAGTCTGAATATTGTGACAGGCCCATGGTAATTAATGCCAATGAATCTACCTTATTTTTATTCTGTTCCATAATAATCCTATGGGCATATTCATAGGCTTTAGATAAATAAGTATTAAAACCCTTTACTTCGTTCAATTCCTTTTGATCGTCCTCTATCTGACGTTTAATATTTTCATAGGATTTTATCGCCTCCTCTTTCTGAATGCGCCCATTATTCCAATTGTTGATCTGAAGGGCGATCAGAATACCAATAACCACCAGGCAAATCTCACCGATGGCATAAAGGAGATACTTGCCAATTCTATTTTCCTCCAGAATTTCCCGTCTGATTCTTTTTAAGAATAATAACATTGTGATTTACGAATAAGGCTTAAAGGAATACTTAGTTTTTCCTGGAGATAATGGCAGCCAGTACTAAACCCAAACCAACTCCAATTAATATACAAGCTACAAAAACAAGGGGCGCTGTTTGTAAAAATATGAAACCAACGCCTACCCCAATTATGGTCATACCGCCAATGGCCCATGAACTTTTATCTACTTTTTTCTCGGTCATATCTTTTAAATTATGCATTGAAACATTAAAGATCGGGCTGGCATATTTCAAATAAAATGACATATATCATAAACAGCAGTATTCAAGATTATTGTATTGTGTCCTAAAAATCTTTTGAAACCTGTTAGCTTACTTTATGATTTCAAAAAACAAAGGGTAGAAGTTTGCATCCAATACTTCCTGGATTTTTGGATCAGTACTATTGATTAGCATGGCAAAAACAAGTTCGTGTTCCGGATAGACAAAGAAATTGCTGTAGCCGCCAACGCCATTGCCCACATGCCCATAATACGGCCTTCGAAATCTATCTTCACTTACCTGCCAACCCAGACCGTAGTAGGTGGGTTGTCCGTTTATATACATACTAGTAAGGAATTCTTGCTGCACCTTGGTTGGTAGTATCTTTTGATCAAGATAGGCCTGACCTAATTTTGCAAGGTCTGATGAAGTGGATAGATACCCACCTCCGGCCAGTTTGAATCGATTGTCTACGGTGGTAGCGATCTTAAAACCACTTCTTTGCTTAGTATAAAAAGTGGCCTGGTTGGGGAATGTTATTTCGGGTTCTTCCGGCAGTGTGTTTTTCATTCTCAAAGGTTTTAACACTTCCTTTTCAACATAATCTGTAAACGAAATACCGCTGGCCTCCTGCATGGCCAACGACACCAATACCCAATCAAAACTGTTGTAATGATACCCGGACCCTGGAGCAAATAGTAAAGGATCATTTTTAAAAATATCTATACTTCCCTTGATAGTCAAGGGTTTATTTAAAGCATATTCCTTTCCCTTATACCCTCTGATCCCCGCAGTGTGGGAGGCCAGCTGCCTGATTGTAAAATCGAATCCCTTTTTAGGAAAATAGGGTACATACTGGTAAAATGAAGCATCCAGATCTATGGTTCCCTCCGATACCATTTTCGCTAGGGCAGTCGCAGCGATAGGTTTGGATGCGCTGGCCGACCTAAATAAAGTCTTTTCGGGATATACCGGGGTTTTTTTGGCAAGATCCGCATAGCCGTATCCTTTTTGAAAAAGAACATCTCCCTTTTTTAATACGGTGTTGGCCAAGCCCGGAATCCTCTCTTGATTTATTAGTTGATGCAAAAAAAAATCGACTTGTTCCAGACTGTTATGAGTATAAACCTCTTCAGGAACCTTTTCGGAACCAAATACCTTCCTAAAATAGTTTAACAGCCGTTGCATGTTTTAATCCTTAAAGATCAACTCTCCCCTATAGAGTACTTCCACATCCACAGAATCAGGTCTGTTAAAACTAACCACATTCCCGGTTCCGCGGATCACCCCGCGAAGAATTTGTTGCGGATTTACCAGGATATCATTGCTTCCCCTGTGGTTTACAACCACATTTTGAACAATAAGTTCTTGTGCTTCCACCCTTGAGTCACCTGCAGCGATTGTAGTCGTAAAATTTTCTGCTGTACCACTTAGTTGGAAAAAAGCTATCCCATTGGCAACGATTTTAATGGTTTGAGAAGCCACTACCAATTCAAAGGAACCATCAGTGGTTTCGGCCTCAGGATCGTTAAAGCTTTCGGAGATCAGTGAGATCTCAGGGAATCCCAGCACCCCGTCACTCAATATAGGCAAACCCGTACTGCTCCGAACTTCCATAATATTTGGTGAAGTAACATAGAGCTTTGTAATTCCATATTCACGAAAAAGATTGCAATTATTTGTATTTCTTAAAACCAACCGATCCCCGATTACCTCTGCAATTACCTCATCCACTAAAAATTCACCTGTTTCAATCACTACTTCCTGGACGGGTCCTTGTTTTAATATGAGCTGTATGTTTTCGAAAACCGTGATCTTATCAAAAGCCGGTACCGAAATTTCCTCGGTTACCAGCTCACCTGCATTTTGAAAGCAATCAGGAGCATTTTCACCATTGCATCCAATAGCCACACAAGCGAGTAATCCTATAAAACTGATCTTCCTGATTGCGTTCATTAAAATATGGTTTCTTATGTTCCTGTCTTAAAATCGTATTCCTACCCCAAATTCAACGGCTTCAGCTTTGGCGGCATGTGATTTTAGGCTGATAGCCCCAAACCATTGCTTGCCAAAATACCGTTTTAATCCTATCCGGTTATAGACCTTGCCTTCAAAATCGAAAGGATAATATACATAGTACCCTAACTGGGTAATGATGCTCATTTCATTGATAAATAACTCATGTCCCAAAAATATCCCTACCCTTTTATAATCCTCATTTGGGTCCACATTCAATTCTGGAAAAGCAATGGACTGAAATCGGATCAGTTCTTTTAAAAAATTAGAAAAATAAACATCGGTTCCTAATTGCAACGCATTACGCCTGCTTATCCTTTTGTCTGCATAGGCAGAAATAATATAAAAAGGAAACTGCCCCGAATTGATTACATCGCTTTCATTGATCCCACTCCTAAAAATCAGATTATATCGTATGGGTTCAGTGATTTTCTCCTGGTCTTCCTTTTTTAAATAAGAGATCTCCTTACCCCCATCCAAATCGTATACCAAGCCAGCGTTGAAAGCAAAAGTATTGGTAGATGTATTTGGAGCTTTTACGTTGGCATTGGAATAATGAACCAATGAAATCCCTGTTTTAAAACCAAGGCCGCTGGCAATATTTTCCTTATGGTAATTTAGCATTAAATACGTGGAACTCATGAAATGTGAACCATAGGCATTGTTTCTGAAATTATCCTCCTTATCATAAGGATTGGTATTGTAAGCAACTCCCTGCCCAATTCGAAACTGCATGCGTCTTTTAAAAAAGTAAAAATTGTAGTGCGCATACAATCCAAGATTATGCCCCAGGGTAGTGGTTTTCATGTCCTGATATACCAGGGAGAAACCAGTATCAGGATAGTTGTAATCTGCTTCCCATGCTTTATATCCAAAGGTTTTTTTATTGAACCCGAGGATAAACCCCGCAGGGTGCTCATTAATCAAATGTGAAATATCCGTATTGTGTAACAAGATTGATCCATAATATGGACTCAAGTCTATCGTCCACTTTTTTGGAGGATCTGCCTCTTGCGCTAAACAGCACATACAACAAAGTAGGCAGGCTATAAGACTTCTAATATTCATGGGGTGTAAAAATAGAAATAATTCCGATGGTGGGCCCAAAGTTTGCCCAGATCCTTGGCAGGTCCACTTAAAAAACGTCCCTGGCAATAGCCCAGATATTGTCCGATTTTCCCATGGAATAATAATGCAGGACGGGAACGCCCGAGGCTTTTAGTTCTTTGGACTGGGCTATTGCCCATTCGATACCTAATTGACGGACTTCCTTATTGTTCTTACATTTTTCTACAGCATCAATAAGATCCTGAGGTAAGTCTATCCGAAAAGCTTGTGGAAGCAATTGTAAATGCCTTTTAACCGCAATTGGTTTGATTCCCGGAATTATTGGAACTGTGATGCCTATTTTACGTGCCGCGGCAACAAAATCAAAGAATTTTTGATTGTCGAAGAACATTTGTGTTACGATATAATCGGCGCCCAAGTCTACTTTATTTTTCAGCCATTTTAAGTCGGATTGTAAAGAGGGTGCTTCCATGTGCTTTTCCGGATAACCGGCTACCCCTATACAGAAATCAGCACAGTTTTCCGTTTCTATTACTTCATGTAAGTATTGTCCTGAATTAAGGTTATGGATCTGAACTACCAGCTCTGAGGCATATACATGTCCTCCTTTAGTAGGTTCAAAATACTTCTCGTCTTTCATGGCATCACCCCTCAATGCCATTATATTGTCAATGCCCAGGTAATGACAGTCTACTAATAAATACTCGGTTTCTTCCCTGGTAAATCCTCCACATAGAACATGCGGAACAGTATCTACATTGTACTTGTGTTTTATGGAAGCACAAATGCCAACCGTTCCCGGACGCATCCGGGTTAATTTTTTATCAAACAGTCCATCCCGGTCTATATACACATACTCCTCTCTGGAAGTAGTGACATCTACAAAAGGCGGGTTAAATTCCATCAGGGGGTCTATATTGTCATATAATTCCTGAATATTATGTCCCTTTACTGGTGGAATAATCTCAAAGGAGAAAAGTGTTTCCCCTTTTGCATTTTTTATATGTTCAGTTACTTTCATTAATTAGTTCTTTTGTCGCTAAACCAACCGTTATACATCAACCAAATTTGGTGCCAGCCATTTCTGTGCTACTTCCAAAGAAATACCTTTTCGATTTGCATAGTCTGCCAATTGATTTTTCGTTATTTTTCCCAACCCAAAATATCGTGCTTGCGGGTGTGCAAAATAATAACCGCTGACACTGGCTGCCGGCCACATTGCTAAACTCTCCGTAAGTTGTACGCCTATCCTTTTTTCTACTTCCAAAAGATCCCAGATAGTATTTTTTTCCAAATGATCCGGGCAAGCAGGATACCCTGGGGCCGGTCGGATGCCTTTATAGGTTTCCTGAATAATTTCTTCGCTGGTTAATTGCTCCTCAGAGGCATACCCCCAGTAATTTGTCCGGACCTCTTTGTGTAAATATTCTGCAAAAGCCTCTGCCAATCGATCTGAAAGGGCTTTGATCATAATTGCACTATAATCGTCCAGGGATTTTTCATACCGAGTTGCCAACTCCTGGGTACCAAACCCTGCCGTTACACAAAAACATCCCAAAAAGTCCTGTATCCCGGACGACTTTGGTGCGATGAAATCGGCCAGTGCAAAATGAGGTACCCCTTCCTTTTTACGTAATTGCTGCCTGAGCGTATGAAAAACGAATTTCTTTTTGGAAGCTTCATCTATTACTTCAATATCATCATCTGATATTGTATTTGCAGGAAATAGACCGAAAATGGCTTTTGCTTTCAGTAGCTTATTTGCTAGTATTTCCTGCAACATTTTCTGGGCATCTTGAAACAATTCGGTTGCCTGGGTACCAACCTTACTATCAGTTAGGATCGCAGGATATTTCCCATGAAGATCCCAGCTTCGGAAAAAGGGTGTCCAATCAATATAAGGCAGCAATCTATCAAGATCCAAAGATTCCAAAGTCTGAATGCCCAATTTGTTGGGAACAGAAATTTCAGATGCTTTCCAGGAAATTTTAAATTTATTTTTTCTTGCAGCTTCCAGAGAAATATACTCCTTCTGCTTGCCGCGATCCAGGAATTTCTCGCGAAAAGATTCGTAATCTATTTTGAGCTGCTTTTTATATTCCTCTGAGCGTTCTTTTTGCAATAGGTCGCCCACTACTGTGACCGCCCTTGATGCATCATTTACGTGCACTACCGCAGAACTGTACTGTGGATCTATTTTTACGGCCGTATGCGCTTTACTTGTTGTTGCACCACCAATTAACAAAGGCACTTTAAAGTTTTGGCGTTCCATTTCCTTGGCCAGGAATACCATTTCATCCAGTGAGGGAGTAATGAGCCCGCTCAGGCCAATAATATCTACCTTCTCTTCCACAGCGCGTTGAATGATCTTTTCAGGGGGTACCATTACCCCTAAATCTACTATTTCATAATTATTACAAGCGAGCACCACACTTACTATATTCTTTCCAATATCATGTACATCGCCTTTAACGGTCGCCATTAGGATTTTTCCCGCAGCTCCCTGGGACGAAGCATCTTTAGAAGCTTCAATAAATGGTGTTAAATAGGCAACCGCCTTTTTCATAACCCGTGCTGATTTTACTACCTGAGGCAGGAAC
>Ga0316201_10002245_pt1 | contig 13654 bp, 12 predicted proteins | sample CS6wburrow_MG_FD_204516 | JGI IMG/M metagenome (GOLD analysis project Ga0316201, IMG submission 204516) | Coastal sediment microbial communities from Delaware Bay, Delaware, United States - CS-6 worm burrow | ecosystem: Environmental > Aquatic > Marine > Coastal > Sediment | place: USA... | reverse complement strand
AATGCTGCTGGTGAAACCGGAAGAAGTTATTGCGAGAATGAGACCAGTCAACAGTAACAGCACCATCGCCGGCACCAGAATCAGCATAATTCGTTCGATGCCCTGCTTCATCGGTTGCGCACAGATACCAACCAGCAACACGACAAACAAGGTATGCCACAACGACATGCGTTCGCTATCGATGGTCAATTCTTCGAACAGCAGCTTCGCCGATTCCAGCGTCACGCCGTCGAACACGCCGCCCAGCGCCCTGGTCGCGTAGGCCAGCGACCATCCGGCGACCACACTGAAAGTCGACACGATCAGGAAAGCAGCGAACATCGACGCCAGTCCGACCAGTTTCCAGTAAACCGAAGCCTTGTATTGCTCTGATAGCAGGCGCAGTGCGGCGGCCGGGTCGCTCCGGGTCAGACGTCCCAGCATAAGTTCGACCATTAGCAACGGCAGTCCGAGCACGAACAGGAACAGGATGTACAGCAGCAGGAAGGCGCCGCCGCCATTTTGCCCGGCCAGTACCGGGAAAGTCAGAAAATCATTCAGGCTCAGGGTTGCGCCGGCCGCCACGATGACAAAAGCGGATTGCGAACGCCAGCCGAAGCCGTTTTCGGCGTTATTCATAGCGAACCATCAAAACCCGGCCGGTCATTATCCGGGGATTCATTCCAGCAGTAAATCCCATTCTTTAAATTTAATAAATTCAATAAGTTATTGATTATAGTTAAGGAGGGTTATTCTGCAATCGTCTATCGAAGCGGGGTTTTTCGCACTATAGCCAGTAGCGCAGGAATCTCGCCAGCCAGCCCAGTGGCCGAATTAGCAGTGGATGCCGGCGCGGATTTCGCAGCAGGGTTATCTCCCTGCAATCTTCAATATCCTGTTCAAATCGGCTCTGCAACCGGGATACGATATCGCCGTCGTCGATGAGCAGATCAAGTTCCTGGTCATGGAACAGGCTGCGATAGTTGAGGTTGGTGCTGCCTACCAGGGCCTGGTCATCGATCACCATGGTTTTCGAATGCAGGACGCGCTTGTCGTATTCATAAACCTGGATTCCCGCTTGCAGTAAATCAGAGTAATAACTGCGCGCCAGCAAAGGGAAAAAAACAACATCCGAGCGTGCCGGGACGATTAGCTTTACCGAAACACCGTTGCTGGCGCATGTTTTCAGGGCCCTGAGCACCCGGTAGGTCGGATTAAAATAAGCATTGGTAATCCATACCCGTTGTCGCGCCAGGGCGAGCACCTGCACCAGTTGCAGTTTGCGTTGCCTGCGACGCCTCACCTCGTCGCCGGAGAGGAAATAAAGTGAGCGCTTGCGAAGGTTGCCGGTCTTGCGCTCCCAGACCTCGGAAAAGTTGGTCGCAAGCCGGTTAACCACCGGACCCGTCACCCTGAGCCCGGTATCGTGCCAGTAATCATCGGCTCGCGTCGAGTGAAGGTCGAAGTGATCGTCGGTGATGTTGTAGCTGCCCAGCCAGGCGGTTTTGCCATCGATAATACACAGCTTGCGATGATCGCGATGATTTACCGACGCTAAAAAATACAGGATCCTCGAAATTCCGCGGCCGGCACCGAGGGCACGACGATAAAGTGCGAAATCCCAGGGCAACGGGTGAAATACCCGCAGCTCGCACTGCGCCGTGTCGAGTCGCGTGGCGATGGCGTTCGCATCCCGGTAAGATCCGACGCCGTCGATCAGTACCTGCAGCCTGACCTGGCGGGCCGCGGCCCTTTCCAGCGCCGCCAGCACACGGTTGCCGACCTTATCCAGCTCGAAGATGTACATCTCGAGTGCGATTCGCGTTTGTGCGTTGTCGATATCCTCGATCAAGCCCGCGAAGTATTCCTCGGGATGGAAAAACAGCTGCTGCCCTGTCCGCACCTGTCCCTTAGCCGAGCGCAAAGCGCGCGTAAAGCGGCAGGTGATCGGACAGTTCGTTCCAGGGGTGCCGATGCATACAAAACGAGTCAACTACCCTGATCCCGCGATAATATATTCGATCCATGCGCAACATTGGCCGGTGCGAGGGGAAGGTTTTAGCGTAGCTGCCGTTTAGCTTGCGGAAGGCTTCCTGCATGCCGAGTTGCGATTCCAGGGTTCTCCCCAGACCGCCGTGCCAGTCATTGAAGTCACCGCCGAGAATAATCGGTTCATCCTGATGGATGCTGGCGTCGATATAGCGGCGCAATTCCCGGATCTGGCGTTTGCGTTCGAAGCCAATCAGGTCGAGGTGTACGCATAGCAGGTGCAGGGGCTTGCCGTCCGGCAACTCGATCTTGCCGTGCAACATGCTGCGACTGGCCCGCTGAAACCGCGACAGGTTGAGATTATTCCATTCCGCGATCAGGTACTTGCTGAGAATGGCGTTGCCGTGGTGGCCCTTGCGATAAATCGCGTTCTTGCCGTAGGCATAATGGGGCCAGATACTATCCGCCAGGAATTCGAACTGGCTGACCTCGGGCCAGGTCGAGATACGGGTTTCGTGATGGAAATGGCGCCCCTGGATTTCCTGTAACAATACGATATCTACCTCAGCGTCATGCAACTGCTCCTTTATCTTATGCAACACGAAACCCCGGTTAAACCGATCGAAGCCCTTGTGAATGTTGTAAGTCAGAATGTTAATCATTGTGCTATCGGAGCTGGCCGATATTCGATTTTAAATCGCTTTGTCAGCTGAAAACACGTTTATCTTCATGGCGTCGCAGATCCTCGAACACTTTTATCTCCCAGGGGCGTATCGCCATCATCAGGCTGGTGCCAAAGCGCTGCTCCAGCGGCAGGGACTCGGCTTCGGCGTTCAGGTCGTTCATATCCTTGGCCAGGTGCTGCATTTTTTTTATGATTTCGGCGTTTGCCGCTTTCGAGATCATGCCCGACACGAAAATCCGCAACTCACCGGCGCCGTTGAATGACGAATTGAGAAACTCCAGCTGTACCCTGCTTTCAAAATATTGCTGGATCGGGCCGCCTGGTATCCACTGAAAGTTCGGTGAAATCATCAGCTTGACGCGATTACCTGGCTGTAACTCGATAATTTTCATACGATCCAGCCGAGCCAGCAGCCGAATACCCTCGGTTTCGGAAATATCGTAGATCAACAGGATTTCCCTGAACGTCAGCTTGTTCATCAACAACAGCGCGACCAGCAGTAGCTTGACGTCAGACACCAATTCTTCTTCCTGCTCGCGGGTAAGCTCTGTGGTCAATTCGATATTCTTTTGCATCAGCTGAACCAGGTCAGAGATATCGAGGTGCAGCAGTTGGCAGACTTTTTCGAGTCGCTTGATAGAAAAGGCTTCTTCCGAAAACAACCTTTTGACGCTGGTTTCAGACAGGTCGAGCGCGGCCGAAACTTCTCTGTAGGTAATACGTTGTTTCCTTAGCTCCTGTTTTAACGTATCGATTAATGGTTTTGTTTGCGACATTTCATACGCCCCCATTCGCAATGAAAACAAATTATAGTATTAGTCGAATCAGATAATCAGAATAGCTCGTCCGCGATGAGCTCGGCAAAATGATGGCGGCCAGCCAGAGGCAATGCCTCATGCAACTCGGTGGATAGTCGGAAATCGGGATAAAACACCTTTTCCATTAATTGCCCTACCGCCTCTGGATCGGAGAACGCGAGATTGATTTCCTGGTTGATCTGCAGGCTAAGCTTGTCGAAGTTAGCCGAACCCAGACAAGCCCAGCCATCATAAATGGCCGCTTTGACGTGCGTCATGCCCGGGTAACTGTAGACTCGGATGCCGTTGCGCAGCATGGTGTTAATCGTTTTCTGATTGGAGAGATCGAGTATGCCGCTATCGCCTTCTATCGGCAAGATAACGCGAACATCGACCCCGCGCCGCCGCGCCCGGGCAAGTTCGTACAGGATCTTGTCGTCCGAAAAATAAGCGTTTTCGATATAGATGTAATTACGGGCGCGCCGGATCGCGGCAACCTGGGCACGGTAGAGTTCAGAGTCATGAATCGTCGTGCTCAGCACACGGATGGGGAAGCCTTCTGAATTCTTTACCTCGTAGCCCTTGAGTGCCCTCACGAACCAGCCCATGTCGCCAAGCATCCCTGACTTGGACCAGGCCAGGTCGAATTCGAACTGTAACTGCTGGACCACCGGTCCCTCGATTTCCATCATCAGGTCGTGCCAGTCGTGGCGATACTCGCGCCCGATGTTCATACCGCCGAGAAATGCCAGTTCTTGATCGATAATGGTTATCTTGGCGTGGTCCCCCGTAAACCAGGGATTGGATTGCTTGCGGAAATCGATATTGCTGTTGTAACTCAGGTAGTCCGAAATCGATGGCGGTAATATCACCGAATCGGGCATGCTGCTGGAATCGAGCCGGGTGGCAAACAGATCCGCCAGGCCATCGACCAGAATCCTGATTTCCGTGCCGTCGGCTCTGGCGCGCAGCAGGTCAGCGATTTCGAGGGCGACGTCATCGTTGTCGAAGATATAGCTGCGAATATCGATCGATTCCTCAGCCGCGGCGATCACCTCGGCGAGACGGTTGAAATAGGCTTCACCGTCGACCAGAAATCGAATACTGCCGCTCGACGCCGTGGTTCCCGTGATATCGTCGAGATGAAGCTCCCAGGCGTGCAGTTCCATCGGTGCCGCCCCGCTCAATCCAGGCAGAGGCTTGCGCTCGAGCAAAGGCAATCGCAGTTTCTCGATCAGGGTTCGCTCCAAAAAGCCGCCGGCCGATTTTATAGTTGCGCCGTACAATGCCTTGAGCGTGGAAACGGGCCTGACCAGGGGATCCACAATTAGAGTCTTGCCCAGCAGGCCAGCGCCGCTTTCTAAACTGGCAGCGCCCCTGGTCATGTTATTGCGCTGATCGAGTTCACCATAAGCACCGAACGAGGTCTTCAGCATTGAGGTTTCCCGACTATCCGACTCGTGCAACGAGTGCTCCGATCTGCTTGACGCGCAGGATATGAGCAGCAGGGCCGAAATTACAATGCCCAGGTAGCGTGAACAATCCACCTTTTCGGAATAAATCATTAGCCCCTCCGCTATTGACCTTACGCCGGGAGGATATTGTTATTGTTAAACCCCCTGCCTGATGGCTGTCGAGGTTGGGACGATTAGTTTCTACTTGCAACTAAAATGCGCAAAGTACCATGATAGGAAACTAAAGGTTCAGGATAAGGTTACCGAATGGTTCAGGGTGTCGCCTGGCAGCGTGGGCAAAAGTACATTTTCCGCCCCCCCGCGTTCGAACAGGTTATTTCGCAACCACAGAAATAACAGGGCTGGCCCGCCCGGTTATAGCTGTTGAAACGATAGTCTTCCCGGTCTGTCTTGCCTTGCGCTCTTAGTCGTTTAACCAGGGCTGGAGGATTGATGATTCCGCCGGTGCGATAGGATCGGCGCGTGAGTCCGATGATGGTCTTCGCCAGTTTCATTAGCTGCCGGCTATTGCAATCGGCTGGCTTGCATGCCGGGTGCAGCCCGGCCACGGTCAGTATCTCGGCGCGCAGGTAATTGCCCAGCCCGGCGAGAAATCCCTGGTCCAGCAGCAGTCCGGCCAGCTGGCGATTACGGAATTCTGCGGACTGGAGCCGCCCCACGATGGTATCGGCGTCTGGTTTGTCGCTCAATACATCGGGCCCGAGCTTGCGAAGAAACGGGTGTTGATCCAGTTCCCCCAGCGGCATGACTTCGATCTCGGAGGCGCTGTAAAGCATGGCGCTGTAATCGGCATTCTCTATCACGAGCCTCAGTTGTCGAGCGGTTTGTGGCTGCTGCCCGCGTGGAGATACATACCAACGGCCGTAGAGCTGGTTGTGACTGTAGATCACCCAGTCGTTCTCGAAACAGGTCAGCATCGCTTTGCCGCGGGTTTTTACATCGATCACCCGCTGCCCGGTCAAGCGCGCCTCGAATTTACGCAAGCGCTCGAAAGCGAAGTTGACCCGGGTAGATTCGCGTCCTACCAGTGCATTCGCAATTCGGTCAGCAGCCAGTCTTATTTCCGGGCCTTCAGGCATGTAATATCGATCGAGTGAGACCTGGGATATTAGGCAGGGTTCGGATCGGTTTTGCAAACTTGAGCCTGATACGGCGACTTTGCCGAAGATCGAGGGATCGACTCAAAACGCGGGGGGCACTCGCGTTTTGTTCCCTTCGGGGTGCCTGCGGCGGTCCAAGTCGCTTGCGAGATTTGTCGTACCCGCGGGTGATCTCTTTACCCCCACTAGCAAACATCCATAAAAAAACCCCCTTGCGGGGGCTTTTCTATGGATGGCGGAGAGCGAGGGATTCGAACCCCCGGACCCTTTCGGGTCAACGGTTTTCAAGACCGCCGCATTCGACCACTCTGCCAGCTCTCCTGATAATTTGATTGTGCGCCCTGGTGCCTGGACGCGCTGCGCCTGAAACGCTGGCGTATTATAAACATTTACGCTCACTAGTCATTAGTTAATGTCATGAAAAACTGCTTGAAATAGAGCATTTAAACCCTACCTAGACAGGTGTAAACAATGCGGCAACAGTAAGCTTCGCCGGCTTTGGAATCGCTTGCTATCCCCAGGCCGGGAACTTAGAATGTTGCGCAATTGTCCAATCTGACGTATTTAAGACGGAGATCGAAATGCAAATGAATACTGCTGTAACCCGCCCGCAAGAAGCGATTCTGCAGACCAACAAAGTCATCAGGAATACTTATATCCTGCTGTCCATGACACTGGTTTTCAGCGGCTTTACCGCCTTTCTGGGGGTTGTTTCCGGAATCGGACAAGGCACGGCGCTGATCGCTACCATTGCGGCGATCGTTATTCTCTGGTTCGTGCTGCCCAGAACCGCCAATACCGGCGCCGGAATTCCGGTTATATTCGCCTTCACCGGCCTGCTGGGCTTTGGCCTCGGTCCTGTACTCAGTTACTACCTGTCGGTTAATCCCAGTATCGTGATGTCCGCCCTTGGCGGTACCGGCGTAATCTTTCTCGGATTGTCGGGTTACGCGCTGACCACGCGCAAGGACTTCAGCTTCCTGGGCGGTTTTGTCATGGTCGGTATGCTGGTGGTGCTCGGCGCCGCGATTTTAAATATCTTCCTCGGTGTCCCGGCACTGTTCCTGGCGGTGAATGCCGCCATCGTCATGATCATGAGCGCGTTCATCCTTTGGGAAACGTCGACCCTGATCCACGGCGGCGAAACCAACTACATCATGGCAACCGCCGGTCTGTTCCTGTCGATTCTGAACATGTTCCAGGCGCTGCTGCATCTCATCGGTGCCTTCAACAACGATTAACGCAGATCACAGCTAAACAGGTTAAATAAGCCCCGTTCACGGGGCTTATTTTTGCCCACAAACTGAAAGAGGTAACTATGGATTGGGTTAAGATTGGTTCCGCGATTTTGATGGGAGCGATGCTGATTTACCTGTTCCCTCGTGCCAAGCAGACCATCGAGAACGCCCCCAAAGGCAGCATGAAGGACTGGATGGGGTTTATCGTGCCTATGGCCGCGGTGATACTGTTCGTAATCTTATTGATCGCGCTGGTTTAACCAGATCATTTCTGCGAGTCCGAGATCACCGGCTGTCGTGATCTTGATATTATCCGCGCTGCCAGCCACCAGTTTCGGCGAATAACCCGCCAGTTCCAGCGCCTGGGCGTCGTCGGTTACTTCGAGATTCTCGTCGATCACACGCTTGAGGGCATTGAGTAAGGGCTGTAGGTGAAACACCTGCGGCGTTAGCGCCCGCCACAGCCGATCCCTGGGCATGGTATTCGCGATCTCCATGTTGTAATTATCCAGTTTCAGGGTATCCGTCACCGGCGAAGCCAGTATTGCGCCTGCCGGATGCTGCCTGGCGGCATGGATGACCCTGCCGATATCCTGTTGCGACACCAGCGGCCGCACCGCGTCATGAACCAGCGCGATGGCGTCGTTGCCAAATCGGTACTGCAACGTGGTCAGCCCGCTATATACCGATAGATGACGCTGTTGGCCACCGGGGCTGGTGAACAGCGGCTTGTTGGGTGTATACGCCAACTGCTCCCAGAAGACATCGTCTTCCTGCAGCACGACGACCGCGCCATCGATTTCGGGATGTGACAGCAACCGGTCGAGGCTGTGTTCGATGACGGTTTTTCCCTGAAACGAATGATACTGCTTCGGGGTCTTGCTCTGCATGCGCAGGCCGCTACCGGCAGCCGGTATTATGGCCCAGACGGGCACCTTACCGTTCATCGCCGCTGCCCGCCGCCTCGGGAATCAACTGGATAAACGTCTCCCCCTGCTTGATCATGCCGAGATCGTTGCGCGCCTTTTCCTCGAATGCGTCGAGACCGTTTTGCAGATCGAGCACCTGGGCTTCGAGGATCCTGTTGCGCGCCTCGAGTTCACGCAGCTTGCTTTTCTGAATCTCGAGTTCGCGTGACAGCTGTACGACCTCGGACAGGCTGCCGTCACCAAACCATAATTTGTACTGCAGACCGATGAGAACAAGGATTAGTAACGCCAGCAGGATCTTCATCGGTGTAAGGCAATGGCTAGAAGTTTTTAATGGCCGACTTTCCCGGATAGACTGCAGCATCGCCCAAGATGGCTTCGATTCGCAACAGCTGGTTGTATTTTGCGATCCGGTCCGAACGCGATAACGATCCTGTCTTAATCTGCCCGGCCCGGGTCGCAACCGCGAGGTCGGCGATCGTGACGTCTTCGGTTTCTCCAGAACGATGCGATATCACCGTGGTGTAACCGGCAGCATGCGCCATCGAGATGGCATCCAGGGTTTCAGTGAGGGTACCTATCTGGTTAAACTTGATCAGGATCGAGTTCGCGATATTTTGCTCGATACCGCGGGAAAGAATCCGGGTATTGGTGACAAACAGGTCATCGCCCACCAGTTGAATCCGCTGCCCCAGTCTTTCGGTCAGCACTGCCCACCCGTCCCAGTCGCTCTCATCCATGCCATCCTCGATGCTGATGATCGGATACTGATCCACCCAGGCGGCAAGATAGTCGGTGAACCCGGCGGCATCGAAGGAGCGATTTTCCGATGCCAGCACGTACTTCCCGTCTTCGTAAAACTCCGAGCTGGCCACGTCCAGACCGAGACAGATATCGTCACCGGCGCGGTAACCGGCTTTGTCGATGGCGATCAATATGACCTCGATCGCTTCTTCATTCGACGACAGGTCCGGCGCGAAACCGCCCTCGTCGCCGACAGCCGTGTTCATTCCCCTGGCCGCGAGAACCGATTTGAGTGCATGAAACACCTCGGTACCGTAGCGCAGCGCCTCGCTGAAACTGGGGGCGCCAACCGGCAGGATCATGAATTCCTGCAAATCGACGCTATTGTCCGCGTGCGCTCCACCGTTGATGATATTCATCATCGGCACCGGCAGCAGGTTGGCCTCCGGACCGCCCAGGTAGCGAAACAGCGGCTGCCCCGCGGCAATAGCCGCCGCCTGGGCGTTTGCGAGCGAAACCGCGAGCAAGGCATTGGCGCCGAGGCTACTCTTGTTGTCGGTGCCGTCGAGGTCGATCATCGCCTGGTCAAGGCCGCGCTGATCATTGCTGTCGCGCCCGAGGACGAGTGCGGCAAGTTCGTTATTAACGTGCCCCACGGCACGCGTTACGCCCTTGCCGAGATAGCGCTTGCTGTCGCCATCGCGCAGCTCGATCGCCTCGCGCTCGCCGGTGGAGGCGCCGGAGGGCGCCGCGGCACGGCCGGTGATTCCGTTTTCGAGGGTCACCTCGGCTTCGACGGTTGGGTTGCCGCGGGAATCCAGGATTTCGCGGCCGATAACCTTGGATATATTGGTCATAGTTGCTCCGGATCGGTTAAGCATTTCACAGCAGCGCGCTTTCGTGCAGCGTCGAGGCCTTGGTGACACGATCGATCTCGATCAGGACCTGCAGCAAGGACTGCATTTGCGCCAGTGGCCAGGCGTTGGGACCGTCGCTGAGCGCCTGCTCGGGATCAGGATGGGTCTCCATGAAGAGACCGGACACGCCGGCGGCCACCGCCGCGCGCGCCAGGACGGGCACAAATTCGCGTTGTCCACCCGAGGCCGTGCCCTGCCCGCCCGGAAGTTGCACCGAGTGGGTCGCGTCGAACACGACCGGGCAGCCGGTCTGGCGCATGACCGCGAGGGATCGCATGTCGGAAACCAGATTGTTATATCCGAAACTAGCGCCACGCTCGCACACCATGATTTGGTGGTTACCGGTTTCTAGCGCCTTGTTGACTACCTGTTGCATATCCCAGGGTGACAGGAACTGTCCCTTTTTGATATTGACCGGCTTGTTCTGCGCGGCGACATTGTGAATAAAATTCGTTTGGCGGCATAGAAACGCCGGGGTTTGCAGCACGTCGACCACGCTCGCGACTTCTTCCAGAGGCGTGTCCTCATGCACGTCGGTGACGACCGGAAGCGACAGGCTGCTGCGCACCTTTTCCAGTATCGCGAGGCCCTTTTCGATGCCGAGGCCGCGAAAGCTCTGGCTGCTGGAACGATTGGCCTTGTCGAAGGACGACTTGTAGATAAACGGGATCTTTAGCTGCCGACAGATTTGCTGCAACTCGGCGGCGGTATCCAGCGCCATTTGCTCCGATTCGATCACGCAGGGGCCGGCCATCAAAAACAAAGGCTGGTCGAGACCAACCTCGAAATCACAGAGTTTCATTGCGAGTTGGCCTTGTGATACTCGACCGCGGCGCTGATAAAACTATTGAACAAGGGGTGGCCTTCACGCGGGCCCGAGGTAAATTCCGGATGAAACTGGCAACCGATGAACCACGGGTGATCCGATAGTTCGACCATTTCCACCAGTTCATTGTCAACCGACAGTCCTGAAATCACCAGCCCCGCATCCTGCAGCCTCTGCAGGTAGTTGTTGTTGAACTCGTAGCGATGACGATGACGCTCGTGAATTTCCTCGGCGCCGTAAGCGCGGCGAGTGCGGGTGCCGGGCACCAGCTTGCAGGTTTGCGCGCCGAGACGCATGGTGCCGCCGAGATCGGTGTTTTCGTCGCGGGTTTCGACCGAGCCGTCGCGATCGACCCATTCGGTCACCAGCGCGATAACCGGATCCGGGGTCTTGGGATTGAACTCGGAACTATGAGCCTTGCTGAGGCCTAGCACGTTACGCGCATACTCGATCACCGCAACCTGCATACCCAGGCAGATACCAAGATAAGGCACATTATTGGTGCGCGCATAGTTTGCTGCGGCAATCTTGCCCTCGATCCCGCGGCTGCCGAATCCGCCGGGAACCAGGATCGCGTCCAGGCCCTTTAACGCATCGATGCCGTCGGTTTCGATCGAATCGGAGTCGATTTTGACGATATTGACCCGGGTACTGGTATGGATTCCGGCATGGGCCAGCGACTCGTTCAACGATTTATAGGCGTCGGTATGGTCGACGTACTTGCCGACAAAGCCGATCGAGATTTCGTTTACCGGGTTTTCCAGTGCATGCACGACCCGATCCCAACTGGACAGGTCGGCGGGTGGCAGATCCAGCGCAAATCGTTTGACGACGATATCGTCGAGGCCCTGTTCATTGAGCTCGCGTGGAATCTTGTAAATATGGTCGACGTCGATCGCGTAGATAACGGCTTCTTCGGCGACATTGGTAAACAATGCAATCTTGCGGCGTTCCTCCAGTGGAATCGCGCGATCAGCGCGGCATAGCAGGATGTCGGGCTGAATCCCGATAGAGCGCAGCTCCTTGACCGAGTGCTGGGTGGGCTTGGTCTTCATTTCACCGGCCGCTGGCAGGTAGGGAATCAGCGTCAGGTGCATGTAGAGCACGTTATCGTGTCCCAGTTCGAAGCCCATTTGACGAATAGCCTCGAGGTAAGGCAGCGATTCTATGTCACCTACGGTACCGCCGATTTCCACCAGCACGATATCTGCGCCGTTGGTGCTGTTGAGCACCGAGTTCTTGATTTCATCGGTGATATGGGGGATGACCTGCACCGTGGCGCCGAGATAATCACCGCGCCTTTCCTTGGCGATAACGCTTTCGTAGATTCGTCCGGTAGTGTAATTGCTGCTTTTCGAGCAATGTACCCCGGAAAACCGCTCGTAGTGCCCAAGATCGAGATCAGTTTCGGCGCCATCATCGGTGACGAAGACCTCGCCATGCTGAAACGGGCTCATTGTTCCCGGATCGACGTTGATGTATGGGTCGAGCTTTATCATGTTCACGCTGAGACCGCGTGCCTGAAGTAAAGCGGCCAGCGAGGCGGATGCAATGCCCTTGCCCAGTGATGACACAACACCACCAGTAATAAAGATGAATCGGCTCATAGATCCCGGAAAATTGGTTGGACGTCGGAACGTAGGTTGGAAAGAAACGATAGCAGAATCGTATTTTGAAGACAATCGACGATCCCAAAATAAGCCCCTATACAGACGCTCAAATCGGTACTAAAGAATTAGAAATCGTAGCCGATAGCTAAAAGCAATGAAGACTTGCCTATTTCTACGATCATGCGCGCGCTAATAATCGAAAACAACCAGGCTTATCGCGAGCTGTTGGAGCATACCCTGGCAGAACAGGGCTTTACCGCCGACAGTGGAGACAGTATCGAGACCGCTCGACTCTTTGTCGATTCCGAACCCTATGACATTATCTGCGTCAACCAGGAGCTGAAAGACGGCCACGGCGAAGAATTAGTCGCCTATTGCAATCAACATCAACGCCACCAGGACACACCGATCCTGTTTCTGACCGAAGACCGGGAACTGAAGGCGGACGACCTCACGGTCAGGGTCAACAGCGTGATTCACGAACTGAATGAGCACCAGATCGAAGACCAGATCGTCCATTTTGTCGACCTGCACCTGGATCCGGTGTTCTACGAGGGGCGCATCCTGTTCGTCGAGGACGATTCGGATGTGGCGGCGGAGATCTTGAGCCATTTAAAGCAAACCGGCTACCAGGTATCGCATTTCACCACCGTCGAGGCCGCCTGCAAGGAATTTGATTCGGTAACCGTTTACGGTTCGCAGCCAGAGGCTTATGACCTGGTAATCACCGGGCTCGATCTCGAGGGTGAACTGGAAGGTGAAGACCTGGTCACCTGCATTCGTTCCTACGAGGATGGCCGCGGATTCATCCCTATTATTGCCGTAACCGGTGATAATAACGATCATCGCCGCATCGCGCTTTACCAACTGGGGGTTAACGATTTTTTAGCAAAACCTATCCTGCATCAGGAATTGCTGGTGCGCATCGCTAATCTGATCACCAACAAGCGCCTGCTCGACAAGGTGCATGACATCCGGCGTGAACTATTCGCGCTCGCTACCGTTGACAAGCTGACCGGCTGCCACAATCGCCACAGCCTGATGGAGTTTTCCGGAAAATTCATTGCCACGGCCAGACGCCATCAGTATCCAGTCAGTATGCTGGTTATCGATCTCGATCATTTCAAAGCCATCAATGACAATCACGGCCATGCCATTGGTGACGTGGTGCTGGAGTTAACCGGAGCCCTGCTGAATGAGAGTTTTCGGGAAGGCGACCTGGTGGTGCGTTATGGCGGAGAAGAGTTCGTCGTACTGATGACTCACTGTGACGTCGAAGGCGCCTGCCAAAAAGCCGAATATGTGCGCCGGGCGATCGAGGACCTTAAACCGAATGGACTCGATATCACGACCAGTATCGGTGTA
>Ga0316201_10002244_pt1 | contig 13656 bp, 14 predicted proteins | sample CS6wburrow_MG_FD_204516 | JGI IMG/M metagenome (GOLD analysis project Ga0316201, IMG submission 204516) | Coastal sediment microbial communities from Delaware Bay, Delaware, United States - CS-6 worm burrow | ecosystem: Environmental > Aquatic > Marine > Coastal > Sediment | place: USA... | reverse complement strand
ACAAAAGGAGACGGTCAATTCTAACAGTATGGAAATTATTGGTGACAGTGATGTTATGAATGATGTCTTTGTGAAATTGAAAAAAGTAGCACCTACGGATGCCAATGTCCTCGTACTTGGAGAAAATGGTACTGGTAAAGATTTAATTGCTCGCGCACTTCACGATCATTCTAACAGACGAGATAAGCCCTTTATAAAAGTAGATGTTGGAGCACTAACCGCTTCCCTTTTTGAAAGTGAATTATTTGGCTATAAAAAGGGCGCCTTTACAGATGCGAGAGAAGATAGAAAAGGACGTTTTGAAGCTGCTAATGGTGGCACCTTGTTCTTAGATGAAATTGGCAATATTAGTTTAGGACAGCAAGTACGGTTATTGACGGTACTACAGAATAGACAAGTGACACCCTTAGGGTCTAACGAATCGATACCCATTGATATTCGATTAATTTGCGCTACTAATATTGATCCAAAATCATTAGCTGACGAAAAAAAATTCAGGAAGGATTTAATTTACAGAATTAATACGGTAGATATTATTGTTCCACCACTAAGAGATCGTGGTACAGATATCACAGAACTATCTCACCATTTTGTGACGCTATATGCTGAAAAATATAATAAACATTCGTTTACTTTCGATTCCGGGTTTATTTCAAAATTAAAAAAACATGACTTTCCTGGTAACGTAAGAGAACTACAATATATACTAGAACGGGCTGTTATTATGACTGACGGCTCCGATTTAAAAGCAGAAGATTTAGTGTTTTCATCAATAGAACGTACCCCCACAAACACAAGTACGGCAAGTGCAAGCCTAAATTTAGATGATTTAGAAAAAAATGCCATCCATACGGTGCTCGAGAAAAACAAAGGAAATGTGTCTAAATCTGCCAAAGAACTAGGCATTACAAGAGCTGCTTTATATAGACGACTAGATAAGTATGAACTATAAAGCTTACCTCTTTAGACTGTTTTTTAGGATACTACTTCTCGTTGGTACAATCCTAGCTTTAGCCTATACTATTTTCAAGGAAAAGAACACTTATGCTGTTATTATAGGCATCTGCATACTATACTTAGTTTTTAACACCTATGCGTTTGTAAAACGTCGTTTTGTTGTTATGGATGATTTTTTTGAGGCGGTTAAGTATCGTGATTTTTCGAGATGGTTTCCAGAAGACAGGGGTCCAAAAGATATTCGGTTTTTGTATACAGGTTTTAATGAAATTAATAGAACGATTAAGGAAATTAATTCTCAAAATGAAGCACAATATGTTTATCTACAGAAAATCTTAGAAATGGTTGATATAGGCATAATAGCCTATAATTTAGAATCTGGAGACGTACTTTGGAGCAATGATTCTTTTGGTGAGACTCTAGATGTACCCTCCTTTAAAAATATCAGATTTATAGAAAACAGAAAGCCAGAATTATATAACACCATTTTTGAAACCTATCATAGAGAACCGAATTCTATTTCGATAGCGCTTCAGAATGAGAAAATAAAAATCTTAATTTCTGATACTGTGTTTCAGGTTGAAGATGATGCATTTAAATTAATCGTCATTCAGAATATTGATGAGACTCTAAATAAAAATGAGTCTGAATCTTGGAAGAAATTATTGAGTGTAATGACGCACGAAATCATGAATTCCATCACACCAATTTCGTCTTTGGCAGATACACTTCAAAGAAATTTACAATTAGCCATAGAACAGCCGGAAGAATCGCATTTAGAATTAGAAGATCTTAATGCGGGTATTAAAACTATTAAAAATCGAAGCGAAGGCCTTTTAAAATTTGCCAAAACCTATCGCAGTTTAAGCAAAGTGACTAAGCTTAATTTACAACGGGTTAAGGTTTCTGAATTGTTTAATAATATCCAATTATTAATGGAACCTTCTATAAAAGCCAAAAATATTGATATTGAGTTTAAGATTTCTGGTTCCAAATTAGAATTAGATATCGATACGCACCTTATAGAACAAGTTTTGATTAATCTCATATTAAATGCTGTTGACGCTTGTAAAAACCAAGACGATGCAGAAATTAAAGTCATAGCATCACAAAACCCGAATAGAGATATTTTTATTAAAGTCTATGATAATGGTTCAGGGATTCCTCAAGATATTTTAGAAAATATATTTGTACCTTTCTTTACAAGTAAAGCCACAGGTAGTGGTATTGGCTTAAGTCTCTGTAAGCAAATTATGCTACTTCATAAAGGCCGAGTCATTGTAAAGAGCATTGAAGGTGAAGGGTCTGTATTTAGCCTTGTATTTTAAATTTAGTAATAATTAATATGGAAAAAACAGTTTCAGAAGCCATTGCATACAGACGTTCGACTAGAGTTTATAAAGACGAACCAATTAACACCGAACAAGTAAAACAGTGCCTAGTTAACGCCTCATTGGCTCCTACAAGTAGTAATCTTCAACTTTGGGAATTTTATCATGTTACAGACAGTGCAACTTTGGGTAAACTTTCTGAAGCATGTTTTAACCAAAGTGCTGCAAAAACTGCTAAACAATTAGTTGTTGTGGTTGCACGTAAAGATTTATGGCGCAAACGTGCTAAAGCTAACATTGAATTTCTAAACAAAGTTTATGATAAAGAAGGCCTCAGTGAACGTGATTTGAAACGTAAAAAGATGGCTACGAATTATTATAAAAAACTAATTCCAACTATTTACACCGATTTCTTAGGGATTTTGGGCTATATCAAATTCTTTGTCTTTCAAATTGTTGGCATATTTAAACCTATTTACAGACAAACAAGACAAAGTGATATGCGTATTGTAGCACATAAAAGTGCTGGTTTGGCTGCACAGAATTTTATGACAAGTATGGCAGCTATTGGATATGACACTTGCCCAATGGAAGGCAGCGACACCTTAAGAGTGAAACAAATTTTAGGGCTTCCACGAGGAGCAGAAATCAATATGTTAATTGGCTGTGGTATTAGAGACGACAAAGGCATCTATGGACCACGTTTTAGAGTCCCTTTTGAATCTGTTTATTTTGAAGTCTAAGAACTAGTTCTTAAAATTTTTTAAACCTGTTTTCAACCATTCCAGATAAGCATCAGCATCTGGTTCGTAGGCATTGGTAACGTTCAATAATTCCATATTATGATCTACTAAGACATAATAAGGTTGCGAATTATTTTGGAAATTAATCGTTTGTAGCGTTCCCCATTTATCTCCAATGGTTTCTATATTTTTTAAAGTCCCATTAGCTCTTAAATATTGAAATTTATCATCTTCTGTCAGCTCTTTTTTATCATCTACATAAAGTGATATAATAATATATTGTTCTTGTAGCATGTCATACACTTCGGAAGTACTCCACACCTGCTCTTCCATCTTTCTACAATTCACACAAGCCCAACCTGTAAAATCTAATAAAATAGGCTTATTCTCTAGTTTTGCCGCTGCGATACCTTCTTCTAAATTTTTATGACAATTAAGGTCTAATGGACATTCTGAAGCTTTATCATATAAACTATAAAACATAGGTGGAGGAAACCCACTCAACAGTTTCAGATTAGCATGTTTTGTATTTGTTAGTCCAGGAATTAAATAAATAATAAATGCTATGACTAAAATCCCTGTAGTGATTCTTCCTTTGCTTAGTTTTTGAAGCAATCCATCATGAGGAAATTTAATTTTTCCGAATAAATACAGCGCTAAACCTATACCAATTATAATCCAAAGTCCAATAAACACTTCACGTTTTAAAAGTCCCCAATGCTCAACAAGATCTGCATTAGATAAGAATTTAAGCGCCAATGCTAATTCTATAAACCCTAGAACAACTTTTACTGTATTTAACCAACCACCCGATTTCGGAAGAGAATTTAACCATTTTGGGAACATGGCAAATAACGTAAATGGTAATGCTAAGGCTAAACCAAATCCACTCATTCCCATCGTTAATTGCATAGCACCTCCATCTGCTGTTAAGGAACTTCCTAAAAGTGTTCCTAAAATTGGACCTGTACAAGAAAACGACACAATTGCTAAAGTCAAAGCCATAAAGAAGACTCCGATAAATCCACCAATTTTATTGGCTTTACTATCCATTGCAGCACTCCAAGATTGAGGAAGTGTTAATTCGAAATAGCCAAAAAATGAAAATGCAAAAGCAATAAATATGACAAAGAATATAATATTCAAGGTCACATTTGTTGAAATATTATTTAAGATTCCTGGATCTAAAGAATCCAATAAATGAAAAGGAATACTCAGTAACACATAAATTAAAAAGATGAAAAATCCATATAATATTGAGTTAAACAGGCCTTTTTTTGGATCGCTAGCACTCTTTGTAAAAAACGATACTGTCAATGGTATCATAGGAAACACGCAAGGTGTTAATAGTGCTATAAGACCACCCAAAAAACCAAGAAAGAATATATTTAAATTACTTTGCTCTTCAACAGTCTGTTGTTCATATTTATCCCAACCTGTAACATTAAGATTAAGTTCTTCGGATAATTTTAGGCTACGCTCATCAATTGAAACTGCTTTTTTTTCAGCCTTAGTACCATCTAGAGATACGTTGAAAGTAAAATCTTGTAATATACATTTTGCGTCGTCACACACCTGGTGCGACAAGTAGACTTCAATCTGTTTTAAAGAAGGATTTAAAAGTTTTACTCGCTGTTTAAACACCGCTTCTTGAGCAAAATGCTTCACATCGAGTTCAAATACTTTATCAAATTCTGGCTCCACATCTGGTTCAGAAGTGTTACCTATCAAACTATAGAGATTCTCTTGCTTTTTATATTCAAAGCTTGTCGGCACAGGACCAAAATCACCAGCTGATTCTTGAGAATAGATATACCAACCATCATCAATTTGTACTGTAAATATTAGATCGTATTCAATTTTAGAAATTTTCTTAACAGAAGACTCCCATTTTACAGGTTCTAAAATTTGTGAAAATAAATTGAATGAAAAGCCAATTGCCAATAGGCAAAGCAGTAGTCCTTTTTTAATCGTCATAGGTAAAGCATTAAAACACAAACGTAATGAATGTGTTTTTATTATTTCTTAACTGTCGACTAAATTATAAAATCCTTAAGAAATTAGGCTACTTTTTTGGGTATAAAAAAACCGAACATCTTGTTCGGTTTAAATATTTAAGATTTTACTTCAATCTTTAATTTGTCGGAATGTTTCCATTTGGAAATCCCTCCCTCTAAATCGTATATTTTTTTAAATCCAGCGTTTTTTAATTTTTCAGCACAACTTGCGCTTCTTCTCCCAGATTTACAATATAATATAATAGGCTTATTTTTATCTAACTTGGTAATATCCTCATCAAATGTTGGAGACAAATAATCTATATTTCGAGCGTTTGCAATTCGTATTTCCTCAAACTCTTCTGGTGTGCGCACATCAATTAACTGTACATCTTCTAATTCTAATATAGACTGCATTTCTTCAGCAGTAACTAGTTTTACAACGGCATCATCGGTTTTTGTATCTACACAACTTGTACTGAAACTCATTGCTACAAAAAGACAACATACTATATATAGTTTTTTCATAATTTCTATTCTAAAGTTTATTTTTGGTAAGCTATTTCGCCTTTCCACTCATTAATACCACCTACTAAATTATAGGCGTTAGCAAAACCTAATTGGTTCATTATTGCACAGGCTTGACCGCTTCTAGCACCCGATCTACAATACACGAAGTAGCTCTTGGCTTTGTCTAATTCTTCAAGCTTATAAATAAAACCTTGTCCTTTATAAATATCTATATGAATGGAATTAGGTATCATCCCTAAATCTATTTCTTCTTGTGTTCTAACATCCAAAACAACAGAATTATTGTCGTCTTCGAGTTTTTTTATCCAATCGTCTTGCGTTAAATTCGCCATAATATGCTTTAAATATTGAGCAAAATTAACATTTCTTTATGAAAAAGAACGAAAAAAATCCAAAGTGTTACGCTCCGGATTCAATATTTAACATTTTATCCCAAGTTAGACTAGGGAAATCGCTGAAATAACTTAAACTTTAATAGAGCAACCTATAGCTCTAGTTTCTTTAATTTCTATGTGTTGCTTATTTAATAATGCATTAACAGCATCTTCTACATATGTTGTAGTAACGGCCTCGGCATCTTTATAATTATCATCAATAGCTCCAATATACTTTACTTCATTTCCTTTTTTAGTTTTCTGTAGGATGTATACGTGTGGAGTTTTCGTTGCACCATATTGAGGATATATTTTTTGACCTTCGTCCATCAAATAAGGAAATGTAAATCCTTTAGCTTTTGCTCTAGCTTTCATAGCCTCCATATTATCATCTGGCTTAACTTCTGTGTTATTTGGCATAATAGCAATCACTGGATATCCTTTTGTGACATATTTTTCATTTAAGGCATTTATTCTATCTTCGTAAGCTACAGCATAAGGACAGGTATTACATGTAAAAATTACGATAAACCCTTTGGCGTCTTTATAATCACATAAGGACACTTTATTTCCGTCTATGTTTTCTAGACTAAAATCAGTGGCAATATCACCTATTTTATAACCATTATCGCCTGTGTTAGATGCAAAAGCAGATAGCGTTAACACTAACACGACTACTGAAAGAAATTTTAAAGTTTTCATTTATCTATGTTTTTAAAAATTGTTTAAGTTCCGTTTCTAATTCTTCTTGTGTAAATGATTGTTCGTAAAACTGTCGTTTGTCCCCTTTATATATAATGGTTGCAGGTAAAGCACCAGACCAATTTTCATTTATTGCAGGTATCCATCTGTTTTGATCCGTATCATCAAACGCTACAACTTTAGATTTTATATCGTATTTCTTAATAAAAGGCTTCAAACTTGTCTCGTATTTGTTTGGAAAATCCAAGCTCACCAATAAAACCTCAACATCTTTGTCTTTGTAGTTTTGATTTATATCTTCAAAATAAGGCAATTCTTTTACACATGGCGCACACCAAGTCGCCCAAAAATTAACGACGTGTATTTTATCATCGTCTTTGTTTATTAATGGCTCTAAACCATCATAGTCATAAACATCTAATTGAAAGTCATCAACGACAACTTCCTCACTTGTCTTAATAACATTCTTTGATTCTGCTATTTGAGAATCTGATACCTCATTTTTGCACGCTGTAATTAATACGAGTAATAACACTAATAATCGCTTCATGCTATAAAGTTATAAATCGACTTACACCCAATTAAAAATTTAACAAAACATTAATTGATTATTTAAAAAACAATATTACATTTGTATATACAATAGTTGTACATGAAAGAGTTAAATGAAATATTAAAGACAAAGGCTGATTTACCATTATCCCAAGCTTCTGTTATTAACCTATTTTACACTTCTAATTGTATTAAAGATGATTTATTACTGCGGTTAAAACCATTTGATTTATCCTTAGAGCAGTTTAACGTTCTCAGAATTTTAAGAGGTCAAAAAGGCAAAACGATTAACTTACAAGACATACAAGAACGTATGGTAAGTAAAATGAGTAATACCACGAGATTAGTGGATAAATTAATTAAGAAAAAGTTTGTTAATCGCACCATTTGTAAATCTAACAGAAGAAAGGTAGAAATATTAATTACAGATATTGGATTAGAAACTTTAGCAGAAGTTGACCCTCTAATTGATGCAGCAGAAAAAAATATAACAAAAAAATTAACTCACGAAGAGTTAACTCAATTAAATACACTTTTAATAAAACTTAGAAACTAATAATTATGAAAAACAGAAATTCAAAAATTACAACGCTATTTATTTTAGCTTTATCATTTATGTCATTTACAGCTTTAAATGAAAAGGAAGTTAATCTTGAAAAAAGTAAAGTGAACTGGAAAGGCTATAAAGTAACTGGTCAACATGAAGGTACCATTAACTTAAAAAGCGGAAAGCTAACTTTTGATGGCGAAACTTTAACGGGTGGATCATTTGTAATAGATATGCCTTCAATAAGCACTACAGACTTGCAAGGAGAGTATAAAGGTAAACTAGATGGTCATTTAAAATCTGCTGACTTCTTTGGTGTAGAAAAATTTCCAACTGCTACATTAGATTTTATAAACGTTTCAGGAAAAGATGGTTCTTATAAAATTAAAGCAAACTTAACGATTAAAGAAACTACTAAAGCTGTAGAATTCTCCATGACCGTTAAAGACAATACTGCAACTGCAAATCTAGAAATAGATAGAACAGAATACGATATTAAATATGGTTCTTCTAGCTTTTTTGATGGGCTAAAAGACAAAGCTATCTATGATAATTTTGATTTAAATGTATCATTGACGTTTTAATTCCCTAAGAATTATTAATAGCAACATTTAGATTTTGATTCCTGTTTTGGCAAAAATTTGCATTAACGGGAATCTTTTTTTGCAAAGTGTTTGAAATACAGAATTTCATGTTTATATTTGACATTCAAATGAAAACAATAACAAATCATATTTGGTGGTGGAATTTCTCAAACTCATGTTCGTGAAATAATCCTTAGTATGTAATAATATAAAAAAAGGCTTGTCATTCACGACAAGCCTTTTTTAATTTTAAATTGATGAAAACATTTAGTCTATACACACATTATAAAAAAATATTAGCTGACACAATTACGCCAGTTAGTATTTATCTTAAAATAAGGGATAAATTTCCTAATAGTATTCTTTTAGAGAGTAGTGACTATCACGCTAACGATAATAGTTTCTCATATATCTGCTGTAACCCAATAGCATCTATAGAAGTCAATGGTGACTCTATACATCAAACCTACCCAGATGGAAGCTCTAAAACTAATAGTGTTGCTACTGTTGGTGTTGTAGAAGAAATACACAAATTCACGCAACGTTTTAAAGTGGATTCTATTGGAGATTTTAAGTTCATAAACAATGGTATTTTCGGATATACCTCTTATGATGCTGTGAAATATTTTGAGGATATCGAAATCTCAAAAAAAGAAGATTCAATTGATATTCCTGAGATTTATTACGCAGTTTATCAAAATATCATTGCTATAAATCACTTTAAAAACGAAGCCTATATTTTTGCGCATTGTTTTGATACTGAAAATAATATTGACGAAATTCTTCAGTTAATTCAGACCAGACAATATGCCTCTTACGATTTCAATACTAAAGGTGATATTGAATCTAATATTACCGATGACGACTACAAACAGTATGTTGACCTTGCAAAAAAACACTGTGCGAGAGGAGATGTATTTCAATTGGTATTATCGAAACGATTTTCTCAAGAATTTAGTGGTGATGAGTTTAATGTTTATCGCGCTTTAAGAAGTATAAATCCTTCTCCTTACCTCTTCTATTTTGATTATGGTAACTTTAAAATATTTGGTAGCTCACCAGAAGCCCAGCTCATTGTTAGTGATGACAAAGCAGAAATTCATCCTATTGCTGGTACTTTTAAACGCTCCGGAAATGACTTAAAAGATGCAGAACTTGCAGAAGAACTAATTAAAGACGATAAAGAAAATAGTGAGCATGTAATGCTTGTCGATTTAGCAAGAAACGACCTCAGCAGACATGGTAGTAACGTCACTGTAGAAAATTATAGAGAGGTTCAATTTTTCTCACATGTCATTCATTTGGTGAGTAAAGTTACTGGTGATATTCGTAAGGGCACAGATACCATGCAAGTGGTTGCAGATACATTTCCTGCTGGTACTTTAAGTGGTGCACCAAAACATATGGCAATGCAACTTATTGAAAAATATGAAACCACGAGCAGAGGCTATTATGGAGGAGCTATTGGTTTTATGGATTTCGATGGTAATTTTAATCATGCTATAATGATTAGAACATTCTTAAGCAAGAATCATAAATTATTCTGGCAAGCTGGTGCAGGTTTAGTTGCAAAATCTAATCCAGAAAGTGAATTACAAGAGGTATATAATAAGCTAGGTGCTTTAACTAAAGCTATTGAACAAGCAAAAGATATTTAATATGAAAAAGGTATTAGTAATAGATAATTACGATAGTTTCACTTATAATCTGGTTCATTATTTAGAAGATCTCGATTGCGATGTAATTGTAAAAAGAAATGATAAACTAGCAATAGAAGATGTTGATGCATTTGATAAAATTGTTTTATCACCTGGTCCTGGAATACCAGAAGAAGCTGGTTTGTTAAAACAAATCATTAAGGTTTATGCGCATACAAAAAGCATACTAGGTGTTTGTCTAGGACAACAGGCTATAGGCGAAGTTTTTGGTGGTACTCTAGAAAATTTAGAAAACGTATACCATGGTGTTGCAACGAACGTTACATTATCTGTTGATGATGAAAACCTCTTTAAAGGACTGGATAAAACTTTTGAAGTTGGTCGTTATCATTCTTGGGTGGTTAACACCAATTTACCTGATTGCTTAGAAGCGACCTCATTTGATGAAAATGGACAAATCATGTCTTTAAGGCATAGAGAATATGATGTAAGAGGAGTACAATATCATCCGGAGTCCGTTTTAACACCAAATGGGAAAACCATTCTTAAAAACTGGGTAAACTCATAAGTATGAAGGCACTATTAAATAGACTTATAAATCAAGAGAGTATATCGAGTTCTGAGGCTAAGAATGTCTTAGTTAATATCTCAGAAGGTAAGTATAATCAAAGTCAAATTGCATCATTCCTTACGGTTTACATGATGCGTAGTATAACGTTAGAAGAACTTCGTGGTTTTAGAGATGCGCTTTTAGAATTATGCATTCCTGTGAATCTAGATGGTTACAATACTATTGATCTATGCGGTACAGGTGGTGACGGAAAAGACACGTTTAATATCTCAACTTTATCCTCTTTTGTAACTGCAGGAGCTGGTGTCCATGTCACAAAACATGGAAATTACGGAGTGTCTTCAGCTTGTGGATCTTCAAATGTAATGGAACATTTAGGGATTAAATTTACAAATGATATAGACTTTTTGAAACGAAGTATCGATGAAACTGGTATTTGCGTTTTACATGCACCACTTTTTCATCCAGCAATGAAAAATGTAGCTCCAATACGAAAAGAATTGGGTGTGAAAACATTTTTTAATATGCTTGGACCAATGGTGAATCCTGCATTTCCTAAAAACCAAATGGTTGGAGTTTTCAACTTAGAGCTATTAAGATTATATAGCTATTTATATCAAGAAACAGATAGAAATTATGCCGTTGTGCATGCCTTAGATGGCTATGATGAAATTTCATTAACAGGAAAAACTAAAGTCATTTCAAATTCTGCGGAAACCTTATTCGAACCTCAAGATTTAGGTGTTGAGCAAATAGAACAGTCAGACATTTTTGGCGGTAACACTGTAAAAGAAGCCGCTAAACTTTTTACAAAAATAATTAAAGGTAATGGTACCGAAGCTCAAAACAATGTGGTTTGTGCAAATGCTGGTTTAGCCATTGCAACAGCGAAACAGATTTCCCATTTAGAAGGTTTTGCTTTAGCAAAAGAATCTTTAATGAGTAAAAAGGCAAATGAAACTTTGAACAAACTTATTACATTAAGTAAATGAACATTTTAGATAAAATAGTAATAGACAAACGTAAAGAAGTAGAGTTGCGTAAATCACTAATTCCATTGCGTCAATTAGAGAGTTCTGTTTTGTTTGAGCGCAAAACTAACTCACTCGCCGAAAGATTAAGAACTAGTGCATCTGGTATTATTGCTGAACATAAAAGACGATCACCATCAAAGTCTGTAATCAACCAATCTTTAAATGTACAAGATGTTGCTAGTGGCTATGAAAATGCAGGAGTTTGTGGTATGTCTGTATTAACAGACGGTAAATATTTTGGAGGAGCGTTAGACGATATAATTTTGGCAAGAGCAAGTTGTACTATGCCATTATTAAGAAAAGAATTTATAATTGATCCATATCAAATTATAGAGGCTAAAGCCTATGGAGCGGACGTTATTTTACTAATAGCAGCTATATTAACGAAAGATGAGGTTAAAGAATTTTCAGAATTGGCAAAAAGCCTAAATCTCGATGTTTTATTAGAAGTACATAATGAAGAAGAATTGCATAAATCCATAATGCCTTCTTTAGATATGTTAGGCGTTAATAATAGAAATCTCAAAACGTTTGAAGTCAATTTAGACACCTCTAAATTGTTAAGTGAACAGATACCTAATGACTTTGTAAAAGTTTCAGAAAGTGGTATTAGTTCAATTGAAGCTATTAAAGAATTACAAATTTTCGGATATAAAGGCTTTTTAATTGGTGAAAACTTCATGAAAACGGATAACCCTGGACAAAGTGCTCAAGAATTCATTAAAGCTTTAGAATCATGAAATTAAAAGTCTGCGGAATGAAGCATAATACTGCTGAAGTTGCAAAATTACAACCAGACTATCTTGGTTTTATATTTTACGATAAGTCATCTCGTGATTTCGATGATGTAATTCCAGTATTACCGAATACTATTAAAAAAGTAGGTGTTTTTGTTGATGAAAATGTCGAGGTCATTGTAGATAAGATAGAAAAACATAAACTAGATGTTCTTCAGTTACATGGTCATGAATCGCCAGAGATTTGCAGATTATTAAAATCTACTAACAAAGAAATCATCAAAGTCTTTTCTATAAAAGATGAATTTGATTTTTCTGTACTAAACGAATATGAAGATGTTTGCGACTATTTTTTATTCGACACCAAAGGCAAATTACCTGGCGGAAATGGCTACACCTTTAATTGGGATGTACTAAAAAATTATCCGTCAACCAAACCCTATTTTTTAAGTGGTGGTATTGGATTAAATGAAATGGACAAGATAAAAGCATTTAAAGAAAGTTCGGCTTCAAAATATTGTTACGCCATTGATGTCAATAGTAAATTTGAAATTGAACCTGGATTAAAAAATATTGAAGAATTAGAAAAATTTAAAAAACACGTCACTTCGGGTGATTTTTAAGGTGCGAAAAAATTGTATCGAGAAGCATTTGACAAGTTCTCGATACAATTTCGATAAAAATCGTAATTACTCGAACTGACAAATAAAAATTTAAGCATGAGTTACAACATTAACGACAAAGGCTATTACGGCGAATTTGGCGGAGCATACATTCCTGAAATGCTCTATCCAAACGTAGAAGAATTGAGACAAAATTATCTAAAGATAATGGCAGAACCTTCGTTTCAAGAAGAGTTTCATACCTTACTAAAAGATTATGTTGGTCGTCCTTCTCCACTCTATTTCGCAAAACGTCTTTCAGAAAAATACAATACCAAAATTTATTTAAAGCGCGAAGATTTAAACCATACAGGAGCTCATAAAATTAATAATACCATTGGGCAAATTCTTATGGCAAAGCGCTTAAAGAAAACCAGAATTATTGCAGAAACAGGTGCTGGACAACATGGAGTTGCAACTGCAACCGTTTGTGCTTTAATGGGAATTGAGTGTATTGTATACATGGGAGAAATAGATATCGCAAGACAAGCACCAAACGTTGCACGTATGAAAATGCTAGGTGCTAAAGTTGTACCTGCATTATCTGGTAGTCGTACGCTTAAAGATGCAACCAACGAAGCTATTCGCGATTGGATTAACAATCCTGTAGACACACATTACATCATAGGTAGTGTTGTAGGACCGCATCCTTATCCAGATATGGTTGCACGTTTTC
>Ga0316201_10002243_pt1 | contig 13661 bp, 13 predicted proteins | sample CS6wburrow_MG_FD_204516 | JGI IMG/M metagenome (GOLD analysis project Ga0316201, IMG submission 204516) | Coastal sediment microbial communities from Delaware Bay, Delaware, United States - CS-6 worm burrow | ecosystem: Environmental > Aquatic > Marine > Coastal > Sediment | place: USA... | reverse complement strand
GCCTGCGATCACGTATGGCGTCGATTACAGCGGCGCAGTCATTTCTCCATTCACCGAGCGGGAAGGCATGGCGCAGCCTGAGTATTACTGGGTGCCGTCGATTGCGCCTTCCGGACTGGCCATTTACGAGGCGGACGCCTTTCCCGCCTGGAAAGGCAGCTTGTTCGTCGGAGCGTTGGTGAACCGTGAAGTCAGGCGGCTGGATTTCTCCGGCGGCGAGCTGACTGGCGAGGAATCCGTTTTCAGTGAGATCGCCGCCAGGGTTCGCGATGTTCGGACCGGGCCGGACGGCATGCTCTACATTCTGACTCCGGACCGGATTGTGCGTGTCGTGCCGGCAAAAACGTCGGAATAGCATGCATTGCCAGGGCAGTTTTCAGATGCCAACCCCAAATGCTATAGTTACAGGTCAGCCCGAAAAACCGGCTGCTACAACGCGGTTTGAAACAGGAAGGAGCAAGGAATGAAATCAGAATTTATTGGTCGCGGGAAGCTGCTAGCCGGTTTGTGCGCGATGTTTTTCTCCACCGCTACTGTTGCGGATATCCAGATCGAAGCTACCTGGGTCAAGGACGGAGTGGACTGGACGCAATATTCGAAATTCGAAGTCAAACCGCTGAATATTGACGATGTAAAGGTCCTCAAGCCAGCCTATGCTGCCGATGACCCCAGCGAATGGACTCTGGAGGTCTCGGATCTCGAGGGTATGCAGGCTATTTTCCGCGATGTCATGAAAGATGTGCTCTCCGCCAACGACGGTTACCCGATCGTTTATGTTGACGGGAAGGATGTGCTCGAAGTGGAAGTCGAGATTCTGAACATCATGCCCTGGCTGAAGCCCGGCAGTGACAGTAGCCTTGATGGCTATGAAGTAACGACTCTGGGCAGCGGTGAGATAACGGCGCGCGTTGAAATTCGCGACTCAAACACCCGTGAATTGTTGCTGATGATCGAAGGGGATAAAGCTGTGGGCGAGCAATACAAAGAGTTCACCAGGGCGAACAATGTTTCAAACGTCGAGTTCATGTTCACCCGTTTCGCTACACGGCTGAGGAATTCAATGGACGCGATCCACGGAAAGTAATCCGGGGTCGAAGATTAGTGAGGGCCGCCATTGAAACATGGCGGCCTTTTTTTTAATGTCGATCATGTAAGTGGGACCACTTTCTTGGATAATTCCGAGCCATGAATGCAATTCACACATGCGATATTTCCCTGGCCATAACAGGGTCCGGTGGCGCCGGCTCGATCACGGCAGGTGAGTTACTGCTGAGCCTGGCCGGGAAAAACGGCTGTTTCGGCATGATGCGGCGCTCCTTCGGCCCGCAGATTCGCGGAGGCGAAGCCGCAGCCCTGGTCCGTATCAGCCATACACCCGTGGAATGCATGAACGACGGATTTGACCTTTTGCTGGCGCTGGACTGGAACAATGCCGACCGTTTCGCCGAGGAAATTGCGTTACGTCCGGACAGCCTGATTATTGCTGATCCGGCAGCCGGGGAAGTTCCGGAGTCCTTCCGTGCGCTGGGCGTTGAGATCATCGAGGTGCCGATGAAGGCGCTGGCCAAAGACATACCAGCCGGCCGTCCCAATATGATTGCGCTGGGCCTGCTCGCACACTGGCTGGGCTTTTGCCGCGATGAGGCCGGAAAGCTGATCGACCAGGTGTTTGGAAAAAAGGGCGAGGAGATCATCAATGGCTCCCGGGCCGCATTTGCTGCTGGATTCACGGAACCGCTGATTGTCGAGGCGCGTGAAGCACGGCCCCGACCGGAACGCGGCGAGCCTGTTTTAAGTGGAACACGCTGGCATTTCAATGGAAACCAGGGTTGTGGCCTCGGCGCCATTCGGGGCGGAATACGTTTCGCTGCGGCCTATCCCATCACGCCGGCCAGCGATCTCCTTGAGTGGCTGTCGCCCCGGCTGGAGCAGCTCGGCGGTAGCCTGGTGCAGGCCGAGGACGAACTCGCTTCGATCAACATGGTCATCGGGGCGTCATTTGGCGGTGTGCCGGCGATGACAGCAACCTCGGGGCCGGGGCTGGCCCTGATGACGGAAGCCATGGGGCTTGCGGTAGCCTCGGAAACCCCGGCGGTGGTGGTCAACGTCATGCGCGGCGGTCCATCCACCGGTATCCCGACGAAATCTGAACAGGTCGACCTGAACATGGCGCTTTACGGCCTGCATGGAGACGCCCCGCACCTGGTGCTGGGTGCATTGGATCACGCAGATTGCATCCTGACCACGGAATGGTCGGTGCGGCTGGCCGAAGCATTGCAGACGGTGGCGATTGTGCTGTCGGACCAGAACCTGGCGCAATCCACGGTGCTGATTCCGGAGCCCGAATACCAGCTGCCGGAGATCAGCAAGCGTGCGGTCGCAGAATCTGCGGAGGATTACCAGCGATACGCTGTGACTGAATCCGGCGTATCCCCGATGGCGATTCCCGGCACCACAGAATCCACCTATGTTGCTGACGGACTGGAACACACCGAGAGCGGCAAGCCGTCGACTGCCGCCGCTGACCACCTGGCCCAGCTGGAAAAGCGCTCACAAAAAATTCATTCCTACGAATTCGGGGAACACTGGGCGGACATTCGCGGCGACGGACAAACAGCCATCCTGACCTGGGGTTCGAGCAGCGCGGTGGCGCGCGAAGCGGGCGCCAGGCTTCGTTCAGGCGGCTGCGACGTGAAGGTCATTGCATTGCGGTTGCTGCTGCCGGCCAGCCCGGACAAGCTGGCGCGAGAACTGAAGGGCGTGACTCGCGTGTTGATCGTCGAGCAAAGCCACTCCGGGCAGTTTTATCGTTACCTGCGCGCGTACTATGACATCGACGCAGACACCCGTACGCTGGCCCGGCCGGGGCCGTTGCCGATTACACCGGCAGAAATCGTTGACCGGATTGAGAATTGGAGTTGAAAGTGCTTACACCAAAGGACTACAAATCCGCGCTCAAGCCGGTCTGGTGCCCCGGTTGCGGAGACTTCGCAGTGCTCAATGCCATCACCAAGGCGCTGGCATTCATGGGGCTGCCCCGGGAAGACGTTGCGTTGATATCCGGCATTGGCTGTTCATCCAGGATCGCCGCTTACACCAGTGTTTATGGTTTTCACGGCGTACACGGCCGTGCGCTGGCGCTGGCTTCCGGATTGAAGGGCGCGCGGCCGGACCTGACCGTGCTGGTTGCCGGAGGTGACGGCGACGGGCTGTCTATTGGCGGCAACCACTTTATTCATGCCTGCCGCCGCAATATGGATATGACCTACATCATCATGGATAACGAGGTCTACGGCATGACCAAGGGCCAGGCGTCGCCGACCACGGCGCCGGACTGGGCAGACAGCAAGCTCACTCCGCACGGCACCGGGATCAGACCGTTCCAGCCGGCCGGCCTGGCGCTGACCGCCGGGGCGTCTTTCATCGCGCGCGGTTTTACCGGCGATCCGAACGGGTTGGCCAAAATCCTGGTGGCCGCCATCGAACACAAGGGTTTTTCATTCGTGCAGGCACTCAGTCCCTGTCCGACCTTCCGTCCTGAACAGATGCAATGGAAACGCCATGTAAAGGCTTTTGAAGACGAGGCCACCCGTAACCCGATCGAAGCAGCGCAGCGGATACAGGCCGATGACGGAATGAGCACCGGCATCATATTCCGCAACGAGTACCCGGTATTCCGTCCCGGCAGCGGTGTAGATAAAGGAATGGGCGCCATTGAGAGTGAATTCACGATATGAGCATTGCAAAAAAAATGACCGATCTGGATACGTTCCTCACGTATTCGGTAGCCCTGGAAGAAGAGGCGGCCGAGCGTCATGATGAGCTGGCCGACATGATGGATGTCCATAACAATCCCGGGGTTGCTGAAACGTTCAGAAAGCTCGCTCATTACAGCCGTCTGCACGCCGCAGAAATCCGGGACCAGGCGAAGGGCCGCGATTTACCGGTGATAGCGCCATGGGATTTCGGTTGGGAAGGCATGGAAGGGCCGGAAACGGGCGACATCAGTGATGTGAACTACCTGATAACCACCGGTCATGCACTGAAGATTGCAATGGGAAATGAACAGCGGGCCCATGATTTTTACTTCGAAATCAGCAAAGACAGCCCGGACCCGGACGTTCGGACCCTGGCCGCTGAATTTGCCGACGAGGAAAAAGAGCACCTGGAACTGTTGGAAAAATGGCTCGAAAACCACCCCGGATCAGAGGACGAAGCACCCTATGACCCGGATCCCCCGCATATGCCGGAGTAAACGGCGGCCAATCAAAGCAGCAGAGTTATGCGCCGCGGGCTAACTCAGTCGCCATTGTCCTTTTTTGACCAATCGAAGTTCTTCCAGTAGTCGTCTACCGTTTCTTTCATTTCCTTGCGCAAGAGCAAAATACCGATGATGTTCGGAATGGTCATCAACGCAATTGCGATTCCGGAAAAAGTCCAGATGATGGTGGTGTCGATCACGGCCGCGGCAAAAAAGCCCAGCACGTACAGCACACGGTAATAGCGCACGTATTCAGTGCCCCAGAGGAAAGTCACCGCGCGGTCGCCATAGTAGGACCAGGCAATGGCTGTTGAAAAAGCAAACAGCAACAGGCTTATCGGGATGATGAAGCGGCCCTTGTCTCCCAGCATGCCCCGGCTGAAGGCTTCGGTGGTCAGCGGCGCACTGTGAATCAATGAACGGCCGCTCAGCTGCAGTTCACTCACGGCATTGAATATCCGCCCGTTTTCGACCGGGACCACGCCGCTGAAATTCTGGCCAGTCGAAGTGCTGGTCAGCAGAACATCTTCTGCGATTGAGCGGGCGTGGATGACAGTGATCTCATCCTGGATCCTGCCGTTTTCAACATGCAGCGGCCCGTTGTAAAGGCGGGCTTTCGATTGGGATGCCGGGTTCAGGAAGTTGAACAATTCCTCCCGATGGGCCGGGTTACTCTCATCATAGCTGCCATTGAGCATCACGATATCGGCGCGCTGGAACAGGTTCTGGTGTTTTTCCTTCCAGACGCCCGATGACAACAAAACCATTCCGGTCAGCATGCAGATGATGATCGTGTCGATAAAGGGTTCAAGAATGGCGACCATACCTTCCGAAACGGGGTGGTCTGCCTTGGCCGCGGCATGGGCAATCGGTGCGCTGCCCTGGCCGGCTTCGTTGGAGAAGAGGCCGCGGTTAACACCCCGGTTGAAGGCATAGGCCAGTGTGGCGCCCAGAAAGCCGCCGGTTGCCGACGATCCGGTGAAAAGATCACCCGCGATCGCAGCCAGCGAGGGCGCTATGTTTTCCGTATTGGCGAAGATGACTGAAAAGGCGCCCAGGAAATAAATCACTGCCATAAACGGGACCAGTTTTGCAGTGGTCGCAGCGATGCGCTTGATGCCGCCGAGGATGATCATCGCCAGTAGTATCGCCAGCACCAGGCCGGTGATTGCGGGGTGAATGCCAAACGCCGATTGCATCGAGTTGGCGATGCTGTTGATCTGGGGCATGTTGCCCGTGCCAAATGACGAGATGATCGTGGCCAATGCGAATATTACGGCCATCCACTTCATGTTCAGCCGGTTTTTCATGTAGTACATGGGGCCGCCGGCAGCTGAGCCGTCATCGGTAAACTCGCGGTACTTGTGGGACAGCGTGACTTCAACAAACTTGGTGGTCATGCCCAACATCGCGGTGACCAGCATCCAGAACAGCGCCGCAGGCCCACCGAGGTGGATGGCCAGTGCGACACCGGCAATATTGCCTGTTCCGACGGTTCCCGACAGCGCCGTGGTCAGGGCGCGGAAATGGCTCGTGTCCCCTTTTGCCCCTTTTTCATCATATTTCCCTGACACCATGCGGAATGCATGCCGGAAATATCGGATTTGCGGGAATTTCAGGTAGATGGTGAAAAAAAGGCCTGCGCCTAACAGGAGATACACGAACCAGTTTGAACCTCCAATGTATCCATCTATGGCGGCGAAAAAATTATTCAATGCGTGCATGGCTGTCCCTCTTGAGCGCGCCCATAATAACCCGTATGAGCGATTTTTGGATTCGCTGATTGACCCTCGACGGGTATTCGATGAATATAACCGGTTGGAACAAGGAGTAAACCCAATGACATGCAAACTGACAATGACGTTGATTTCGGAGCACCAGGACGGAAACTGCGGGGATGACTGGAAATACGACCTGGACGTCAAGGTGTTTCACGAAGGCCTCAAAGGCGAAGGCGCAGTGAGTGTTCCAAAACACACGCTCCACCCGGGAGAGGTCAAGGAGCCGTTCGGCTCGCCCGAGCCCAGAATTATTTTCTCGGGGGAATGCCTGACCGAACTGCTGGTGAGAATGCAACTGACCGCCACCGAGGTTGACTTGTTCGTCAATGACGTAGGCAAGGCCAGTAAGGACGTCAGGATCGAATGCCCCGGTCCGCGCGGTGACAAGGTGACCAAGGAAATTGATATTGCGGCCGGCGTCAGGGAATCCCCCGGAATAATGAACAAAAACTCCGTTTTCACCGTGAGGGTGCGATTTACCCTGACCTGCGACTGATTTTGAGACGAAACGCTGTCCCTGGCCGACAGGGCGTCATCCGCGCATATGCCGCGCGGGATAAAATGGCGGGATGATCATCAGGAATCTTATCGGCGACCAGCGAAGGCTGTTCTGGGTGCTCCACCTGGGCGGCTGGTTGGCCTGGGGTGTGATCGGCAAGTATGCGTACACCCGCGCCATGCTGGAAGACACGGCTCCCAACTATTTTTTCTACGTGATGGTCATCACGGTGATAGCGATCGTGTTGTCGTTGGGTTTGCGCTATCTCTATCGCTACCTGTGGAGCCGCCCGCTCTGGATCCAGGGTATCGGATTCGTGCTTGGCAGTTCGGCTGCCGGGTTCCTTTGGCTGCGCTCCCGCAGTTACATCTATTCCCATTGGATTGAAAAATCCATGGATATGGACGCCTGGCTCGAAAAGATGGGCAGCGCGGCCGAGCTGTATCAAAAGTTTTCCTACATGGAAACTTTTTATTCCGCCTGGACCGTCATGGTGGCCTGGAGCATCCTTTATTTCTTCATCAAGTACTACCAGATTTTCCAGGAAGTTCAGAAAAGCGCACTGAAGTCAGCCGCGATGGCTCACGAGGCACAACTTAAAATGTTGCGTTACCAGCTGAATCCGCATTTTCTGTTCAATACACTGAATGCCATTTCCACGCTTATCCTGGAGCGGGAGACCGAGCCCGCCAACCAAATGGTGACCCGCCTGTCCAGCTTTCTGCGTTATTCCCTCGACAACGATCCCATGCAGAAAATCACGCTCGAACAGGAGCTGGCCGCGCTGAAACTTTACCTGGACATAGAAAAAGTCCGTTTTGAGGAACGTCTGAACCTTGAGCTGGATATCGGAGAAGAGGCTTCGCAGGCACTGATTCCAAGCCTGCTGTTGCAGCCGCTGGTGGAAAATGCAATCAAGTACGGGATCGCCCGTTCAGAAGAAGGCGGTGAGCTGCGGATTGCGGCCAGGGTATTCGCCGGGGATCTGCTGCTTGAACTGAGCGACGACGGCCCGGGTGTTGAGCTCGTCGACGGGATGATTCCGAACGCCAGCGGCGTGGGCTTGCGCAATACGCAGGAGCGCCTGATGGAACTTTATGGCAACCGGCACTCATTCCGTCTCAGCGAGAAAGCGCCGCATGGCTTAACCGTCAATATCCGTATTCCATTCGAAACCGCCTTGAAATAGCAGCGCGCATACCCAAACTGAAATGCTAGGCACATGCGCTCAACGCAGGCATTCTGTGTTGCAGACTTCATTGAAAAACTGACGAGGATCTTCGAATGTCCAGCAAAACTTTAAAGCCCGGTGTCGTTACCGGTGAAGACTATATAGCCCTGGTAGATGCGGCCAAGGCCGGCGGATATGCTCTGCCCGCGGTGAATGTCGTTGGCACCAACAGCATCAACGCGGTGATGGAGGCGGCTGCCAAGGCGAATTCGGACATCATTATCCAGTTGTCCAACAGCGGCGGGGCTTTTTATGCCGGCGCCGGCATGGCTGATGGATTCAAGGCCAAGGTTATGGGCTCCGTGGCTGCGGCACAGCACGCACACTTGCTGGCTGAGCACTATGGCATCTGCGTGGCCATGCATACCGACCACGCCAACAAGGAGCTGATCCCGTGGATTGAAGCCTTGCTGGATGAAGGCGAGAAATATTATGAACAGCATGGCAAACCGCTGTTCAGCTCGCACATGCTTGACCTGTCGGCCGATCCGATCGATTTCAATCTGAGCGAGTGTGCACGCATTCTCGAGCGGATGGCGAAAATCGACATGTCCCTCGAGATCGAGCTCGGCGTGACCGGCGGTGAAGAAGATGGAATCGGCAGCGATTTTGACGAAGCAGCTGACAACTCCAAGCTCTACACGCAGCCTGAGGACGTGCTGAGGGCTTATGAACTTCTGAACCCGATCGGACATTTCTCGGTAGCAGCTTCATTTGGAAACGTGCACGGCGTATACAAGCCGGGTAACGTCAAGCTTCGGCCGGAAATCCTCAAGAACTCACAAAGCCTGGTCCGTGAAACACACCAGACCGGTTCCAATCCATTGAACCTGGTGTTCCATGGCGGCTCCGGTTCTGAAAAATCCAAGATTACCGAGGCCGTGAGTTACGGTGTGTTCAAGATGAACATTGATACGGATACGCAGTTCGCTTTTTCCGAGCCGGTCGGCAAATTTGTCAATGAGAATCCAAAAGCGTTCCTTTACCAGGTGGATCCCGAAGACGGTACGCCGTACAAGAAATTCTACGATCCGCGCAAGTACCTGAGGGCCGGGGAACTCGGAATCGTGGCTCGCCTGGAAGAAGCCTGTACTGACCTGGGGTCAAAGGGAAGGTCAGTTGCCAAGATCTGATTCACCTTAAAAATTAAACGGGCCGGGCTTGATCTCCCGGCCTTTTTTTTCTGTACACTTTGTCTCATGCCGCTGGTTCAACATTCAGATCTGCCCACCTTTTCACGGCTCCGCGAACGCGGCCATGAAGTGCTGTCACTCGACCGGGCGTTGCATCAGGACATCCGGGAACTGCACGTAGGGTTCCTGAACATGATGCCCGATGCGGCGCTTGAAGCCACCGAACGGCAGTTCATCAGCCTGGTAGGCGGTTGTAACCGTATCGCACAGTTTTTCGTTTACCCGTTTTCCCTGCCGGGTCTGGCCCGTGGTGAAGAGAGCCTGGACTATATCGAGCGCTATTACAGCAAATTCGGGGACCTGCAGGAATCCGGCCTGGACGCTCTTATCATCACCGGCGCCAATGTCTCCAATCCGGCGCTGGAAACCGAACCTTTCTGGAATCCGCTGATGCAGGTGATCGGATGGGCCCAGCAAAACGTAGCCTCTACGCTATGCTCCTGCCTGGCGACACACGCCGTGTTGAAGCATTTTCATGGTATTGACCGCCAGCCCATGCCGGAAAAGCGTTGGGGTGTTTACAGCCATCGCATTGCCGCTCCACGGCATCCCCTGCTGAGGGAAATCAATACGCGTTTTGACGTGCCGCATTCGCGCTTCAATGATATTTCCCGGGCCCAATTTGAAAATGCGGGCCTGTCAATCCTGGTGGAGAGCGAGCAAGGCGGCGTCCACATGGCGGTCAGCCCGGACCAGTTCCGGACCATCTACTTCCAGGGGCACCCCGAGTACGACACCAACAGCCTGCTCAAGGAGTACAAGCGCGAAGTTCTGCGATATCTCAACGGCGAGTTGCACAGCGCCCCGCCATTCCCGGAACGCTATTTTCCGGAACAGGCCGAGCGGGTGGCTAAACGGTTTATCCAGGATGCCAGGGCTGCGCTGTGGGAGGACCGGCCCTTGCCCGATTATCTCGAAAGCGAAATTGAACCCTGGCTGGACAATACCTGGGGCGATACGGCCAAAGCGATCATCGCCAACTGGCTGGGGCTGGTCTATCAACTGACCAACCTGGACCGGCGCAAACAATACATGGAAGGGGTCAACCCCGACAATCCGCTCAACCTGATATGAGAGAAACTGTATGAAAGACCAGACCCTGGCGATCCACGCCGGATTCAAATCCGATAGCGCCACCAAGGCCGTAACCGTTCCGATTTACCAGACGGTCGCCTACGAGTTTGATAATGCCCAGCATGGCGCAGACCTTTTTAACCTGGCCGTTCCGGGTAATATCTATACACGCATCATGAACCCCACCACCGGAGTCCTGGAGCAACGCTGCGCGGAACTCGAGGGCGGCATCGGCGGGCTTTGCCTGAGCGCGGGCAGTGCAGCCATCAACTATTCGATTCTGAATATCGCCGAGCAGGGTAACAATATCGTGACGGTGCCCATGCTTTATGGCGGAACCTATACGTTATTCAAACACATGCTGCCAAAGCTCGGCATCGAAGTGCGCTTTGCCGCGGACGACAGTGCGGATGCCATGCGTGGCTTGATTGATGACAAAACCACGGCAGTGTTCTGTGAATCGATTGGCAATCCGGCCGGTAACATCGTCGACCTCCAGGCGCTGGCCGATATGGCGCATGAGCAGGGTGTGCCCCTGATTGTCGATAACACCGTTGCTACGCCGGCACTTATCAAGCCAATTGAATGGGGCGCCGACATCGTGGTCAATTCACTGACCAAGTACATGGGGGGGCATGGGAATTCACTGGGCGGCGTCATCGTGGATGGCGGGGAGTTCCCCTGGGCGGATTATCCCGAGAAATTCCATATGCTCAACGAGCCCGAAGATTCCTACCATGGCGTGGTTTATACCGAAGCGCTGGGTGCCGCAGCCTACATTGGCCGTGCCCGCACCGTGCCTTTGCGCAATACCGGATCGGCACTCAGCCCGATGAACGCTTTCCTGATTTTGCAGGGTATGGCGACCCTGCCCCTGCGGATGGAAAGGCATTGCGACAACGCGATGGCTGTCGCCCGGTACTTGCAGGACCATCCAAAAGTTTCATGGGTGAACTACGGAGGACTGCCAGACTCGCCATACTATGAACTGGCGCAGAAGTACGCGAACGGAAGGCCTTCAGCCCTGCTGACCTTTGGGATCAAAGGCGGTTTTGACGCTGGCGTCAGGTTTTACGATGCTCTGCAGATGTTTCTGCGCCTGGTGAACATAGGTGATGTCAAGTCACTGGCGGCTCACCCGGCCTCGACCACGCACAGGCAACTGTCTGCAGAAGAACTCGAGTCTGCCGGCGTTACGCCCGACATGATCCGCTTGTGTGTCGGTATCGAAGATATCGAGGACATCATTGCCGATCTCGACCAGGCCCTGAATGCTGCCGGTTAAGCTGTTTTTTTACTTCAACGGCTTCAATTCCGCCATCCTGGACGATTTTTCAGGTAATCCAAAAATCGTTGCGGTAGCCGAGTTTGCGGTGGAAAGGGGCTATCGTTTCCTGCCGATATCGGTGTGTTACCGGCAGGCCCGTGAGCAGGCCCGGGAAATTCTCGCGATGGTCGACGGGTCCACCGTTGAGGTCGTGTTTTGCGGCTCATCCATGGGTGGCTGGTTCGCCCGCATCCTGCAATTGATGCTCCAACGGGAGCGGACTGAAATCCGGACTGCCGCGGTGGGATTCAACCCGGCATTCAGCTTGGGAATATACGGAAACATGCTGCTCGGGCCTCAGCGCAACTACGTTACTCAGGAGGACTATGAATGGACGGCCGATCACACACGAGAGTTACAGGCACTTGAGGCAGATATTGATTACCGCGCGAAACTTCCATTTTTCGTTTACCTGGACAAGGCCGACGAAGTCATCGATTGGAAGTTAAGCGCAGCAAGCCATGCGCCAATTTCCAGGCTGGTCTGTTTTGAAGGCGGCTGCCACAGTTTCGATCACTACCGCGAAGCTCTCGCGGATTTTGCGGCGGAATTCATCGGGTGACAGTCAATTCACAACTTGATAGGATGTTTGCCCCTTGACCAATTAAAGTACACAGCCATGGCCATGTTTGACAAACACAAGAGCGGTAAACAATCACCCCCTGGTGCCGACGAACCCCGGGTCAGCGCAGCTTCCCCTGCGATGAGCCCCGCAGCCTCCACTTCTGCCCCAAGAGTCGCGATGATCGGGCAGGGAATCAGTATTGCCGGCGACGTGAAGGCTGATTCCAGCCTGAAAGTCGAAGGCCGAATCGAAGGCCGAAGCGTTCAGTGCTCCGGTGAGGTTGAAATTGCCGAGTCCGGCCATGTAACGGCCAACATCATTGCCAAAACGGTGAAGGTTTCCGGAGATGTGTCCGGAGACATCGGCGGCAGTGAAAAGGTGCTCATCACCAAAACCGGCCGGGTACAGGGAAACATCATTGCTCCCCGTGTCCAGCTCGAGGATGGCGCCCTGTTCCGAGGCAGTATCGATATGAATCCCGCCCAAACCGCCGGGGCGGATAAGCCTGCCCAGGCCAAGCCATCGTCAGCCAGGCCGGCAGGGTCGGACAATCGCCAGGAATCTGCATCGGCAGCAGCCAAGCAAGGCACTTCTGCAATTTCCGAAACGGCCAGGAAGGAACCCAGCCTTAACCTGAAAAGCGGGTAATTTCGCTGAAACCTGAGTCGTCCCGCACGTGTCTGGTCGGCCTAGCGAGACACTTTTGATGAGTTCCGTGGCCAGAAAAATTGAAAGACCTGCCGGCTTGAAACCGGCGGGTCCGGTTATCTCGCGGCAACCCAGCAAACTGCTGCCTGCGCTTTTCAAGATGATCGATGTCAATCACCGCTTGACGGTGCTGGAGATTGGTCCTGCCCTGACTGAAACCGTGGATTTTTTCTCGCAGTTCAAATGCCGGCTGCATTTCGTTGACCTGTTTCATGAACCCTTCGTGCGCGAGCAGCAGACCCGCATGTCGGAAAAAGAACTTCGGCATGCGTTCGAGGAACAATTCCGGTTCCCGGCGGACACGCGGATCGATATCCTGTTGTTGTGGGATTTTCTGTGTTACCTGGAGGACCCCGGGTTGCGCGCGTTCAATTCGGCGCTTCGGCCCTGGCTGCATCCAGGTACGAAAACACATGGGTTTGGCGTGCATCACCTGGCCATCCGCCTGGAAAATATCCAGTATGGCGTGATCAACCAGGAGACGCTCAGTATCAGGAAACGCCAGTCTCCCCAATTGCCTTACCACCCCCACTCCCAGATTGAAATGCACGAGATGATGAACTGTTTCGATTTCGAGCGTGGACTCCTGCTGCCCGAGGGCAAACTCGAAATGCTGCTGAAACCGCGGGTTTGAGCTCATAGCCCATGGAAAAGTCTGCTCTCGACCAGTTACGCATTGAGCGCGAACCCGAAAAGCAAAACTCCGGTTCCGGCAGAATCATCCTGTTGATTGCAGTTTTGTCACTGCTATCAGTTTCTGTTGGATATTTTCTCTGGCAAAAACAGGATCGTGTGGCCGAGGTCCGGTCGGTCGTGGTCAGGGAGCCAAACACGCAGTCTGCCACCACTGTTCTGAATGCTTCGGGCTATGTTACCGCCAGAAGACAAGCCACTGTTTCTTCCAAGTTTACCGGCAAGGTAACCGAGGTTCTGATCGAAGAGGGCATGGTGGTCGAAGAGAACCAGGTACTGGCCCGCCTGGATGACCTAAACATCAGGGCGAGCTTTGAGCTTGCGGCAGC
>Ga0316201_10002242_pt1 | contig 13662 bp, 9 predicted proteins | sample CS6wburrow_MG_FD_204516 | JGI IMG/M metagenome (GOLD analysis project Ga0316201, IMG submission 204516) | Coastal sediment microbial communities from Delaware Bay, Delaware, United States - CS-6 worm burrow | ecosystem: Environmental > Aquatic > Marine > Coastal > Sediment | place: USA: Delaware... | reverse complement strand
CATCGGGATCATATTCTGCTGCATTTGGATTTACGAAGGCAGAATCCTTTGGCGGCATTGCTGTCGGATATAATAATACAGGGGGTGGTAATCCAGGTGCCTTCGTCGCAGGAGATCCCATTTTTGAAGTTGGGAACGGCGGTTTTGGAAGTCCCTCCAACGCATTCACTGTTCTAAAAAACGGACGTGTTGGCATCAACCACAGTTTACCTCAATCCATGCTCGATATCGAACAACCCAATTCTGGAATAGGGAATGGTATCCTGCTAAACCTGCAAGGTGTAGGTCATTGGGAAACCATGGTCAGTAATAATGGTGCTTATAATTTTCATTTCAATAATAATTTGCGAGCCTATTTGACTGGGAATGGCATCCTCAACTTACCACAAGGGCTGGACGTTGGATTGGCCACAGATGGGAACCTGGTGATCGGGGAAGTATCAGGATGGAATATCAGTATTGATAACAACGAGATCATGGCAAGAAACGCAGGTGGAGTGCATGACTTGTTACTTCAAAAGGATGGTGGGAATGTAGGTATTGGGACCATTCCACAAAACAGATTGGATGTTAACGGAAAAATCACCCTCTCTCAGTCAACAGGAAATGAAATGGTCATCATAAACGGTAATACATTTAGCCACGACATTGGACTTCAGACTTTCGGAGTAGGGGGAGGTTACTTCATGATGAGTTCTAAAGAGGGAATAAATGAAACAGCGGGTATATATGGTGATGGGGATTTTGTCACCATCTGGTCTGCCGGAGACGGTGATCGATTACTCAGAATTCTGGATGAAGACTTTTTTGATCTCACGGATACAGATCCTTATAACGGCTCAGCAGAAAAAGCATACATCGATGCTGTTGGAGCTTATCACCAGATGAGCGATGCCAGATTGAAAAGTAACATGGACAAGATTGACGGGGCAATTCAAAAATTGGGAAAAATAAATGGTTACACTTACCAATTTCGACAAAATGCAGTTGAAATCGGCAAAAGTCAACAAAGTAAAACAAGAAGTGGTGTGCTGGCCCAGGAGGTCGAAAAAGTAATACCAGAGGCTGTTTCGCAAAATGAATCAGGACAATACTTCGTCAATTATGATGCACTCATTCCAGTCCTTATTGAGGGCATGAAAGAACAACAAAAAATGATCGAAGAGCTGCAGGAGAAAGTTGAACGACTTGAGCAAAGACAGTGATAAAATGAATGTTTACGTGTGAAAGCATCATCCGTCACGCACCAAAAAAAACATGAATGAACCAAACCAATTTCGCAGATCTACACGAAGCGCAACTATATGATGTATTGGATGATCAATGTATTGTGTGTAAAGCTTGTAAGCTGTACTGTAAAATCAGACCTCAGCAGATCGGCATCTGTGGAGTACGGGTGAATCGGAATGGAAAGCTATACTCCCTGGTTTATGGGAAAGCCTCAGCGGTCCATGTTGATCCGGTGGAGAAAAAACCACTTTATCATTTCTTGCCTGGCACGGAGATCTTTTCAATAGGCACGGTCGGTTGTAATTTTGGATGTTCCTTTTGTCAAAACTGGGATATCTCACAGGTCACACGAGATCTGCGAAAAAAGCTGATGAAAGAAAAAAGGCCATGGGATATGGAACTGGAAATGACAGAACATGGATATGCGTTGTCACCTGAGCAGATTGTCTCCATTTGCAGAGCTCAAAAGATCCAGTCGATTGCTTTTACTTACAATGAACCGGTCATCTTTTTTGAGTACCTGTATGATACAGCAGTACTCGCACATGAACATGGCATCAGGTCAGTATTTGTCAGTAATGGATACGAATCGGTTGAGGCTATGGTGTTGATGCGCCCATATTTAGCCGCCATGAATATTGACCTGAAATCATTTTCAAATACCTTCTACACAAAACTTTGCAAGGCGAAACTCGAACCCGTCCTTGAGACCATCAGGCATGTCAAAGAATTAGGTATCTGGATTGAAATTACAACCCTGATCATCCCCGGGCAAAATGATTCGGATAAAGAACTGACCCAGATCGCAGAATTTATCGCCTCTGTCAGCCCTGACATCCCCTGGCATATTTCGGCTTTTTATCCTCAGTATCAAATGAAAGATACATCCCGGACACCTATTGAAACATTGAAAAAAGCGTATCGGATCGGGCAAAAAACAGGATTGAAGTATCTCTACTTAGGAAATGTAGCAGATGATAAACGAGCTACGACGTATTGTCCGAATTGTAAAGAAGTTTTGATCAAAAGATCAGGTTATCGAATCAAAACGACGTTTTCATTTAGAGATGGAGCGTGTACTCAATGTCAAACCAAAATCCCAGGTGTATGGAATTGAAAGTCAGAAAACCTGCCGTTGCAGGAATGTTTTATCCTTCAGGAAAAAAAGCTCTTCAAAAAACAATTCACGGTTATTTTGACAATTTATCCCACCAGCAATTAGAGGGAGAGTTAAAAGCCCTCATCGTTCCACATGCCGGATATATGTATTCGGGCCAGGTGGCTGCCGAAGGGTTTGCGCTATTACAAAAGTGGCACACGAAACGAAAAAGTGATCAGCCTGTGAAAATCATTCTAATCGGTCCGGCTCATACCGTTTACCTGGATGGCATCGCGACCGATGGGAATACAATTTGGGAAACACCCATTGGCCAGGTACATACGTTTTCAAATGGTTTTACTCCAAATACTGGAGCCCATCTTAACGAGCATTGCCTTGAGGTAGAAGTTCCTTTTTTGCAGGAGGTACTGGATACTTTTGTGCTCCTACCACTCCTTACTGGCAAGATTGATACTGAGATCGAGGTGAAACAAATCCTTCCACTACTTGATGAGCATACTATGCTCATAATCAGTACGGATCTGAGCCATTTTTATAACCATCAAACTGCTACAGTCCGAGATCACCTGACAATTGACGCAATCCAAAACCTGGATAGAACAAAGTTAGAAAACAAAGGTGATGCATGCGGGAAAGATCCTGTCCTGATCCTTTTGTCTATTGCCAAACAACTCGGATGGAGTTGTCATCTACTCAACTATCGGAATTCAGGAGATGTGACTGGACAATTGAAAAGTGTGGTTGGATATGCCGCCTTTGCATTTTACAAATCTTGAGAAAGCAAAAATGCAGGCTGCTTAAAAGTTATACCTGGACTTGAATTCCCGCACGTAGTCCTTCCATGCTTTTTGAAGATCAACCCTGGGATCAGTTCGAAAATAAATATATCCCGGATCACGTGCATAAGGATTTTGAATGCTGTCGACTAGAATCATATTGTGGAACCAGGAAGAACTATCCTGTCTGCGATCATCAATCAGAATCTGATTGTTAAAATGAATTTCCGACCGCGCCCAGATCAAAAAACTTGCGCTCAGACTATGTGCTTCAGGCAGGTTATATTTCTTTTGAAAATAATTGATCGCTCCTGCATGACCATAGCTGCCACCATAAATATGGCATTGCTTGCGCGCTGAGTCTGGCAATGCATGGTAGATTCGGCCGACCTTTTGTGCAATCTCTTCCCAACCAAACATATCCGCATAATCCTGAGGCAATTGGCGAACAGATCCATCTTCCCAGCGAAGTGGACCGTCTAATCCCAAATTCTTTTTCATCATAGCACAATAGTTTTGCATCTTTTCGGCAGAAATAAATGGAATTGCATACGGACTAAAAACAGCATTCGATGTCATCATAAAAACAACAAGTACCCATTTGATCCAATCCTGATGAACCTCATGCTCTATTGCCAAACCACCGAAAACAAATAAAATCGGGTAGATGCCAAGTGTATAGTAAGTTTTTCCACCCAACATATAAATGATGGCCAGAAGGAATAAAAATCCAAATCCAAACATTCGATAATCACGCATGTTCCGGGAGAACAACAGGTAAAGCAACCCTGCAAACCAAATGACGGAAGAGCCAAGTTGATTTTGAAATTGATCCACAAAAAAATGTACCGTATCCACATGTACCAATTGTGTCTCTGCAAGTTCTCTCATGTGATCAAGCACCGGAAAATGATGGTGCCACTGCCAGACGAGATTAGGTAAAAACAATACAAACGCGATGATCATTGCGATATAAGGGTACCTGGTTTTGAACCACACCATCTGCCTGGAAAAAAGAGAAGCCAACAGCATTGCCCCCACAAAAAAGATAATTGAATACTTTGTCATCAACCCCAGGCCAATTGTAATCCCTAAAAAATACCAATCCTGATTTCTTTCATACCGGATAATCCGTACCAACCAAAATGCACTCAATAACCAAAAAAACTGGTTAAAACTGACGGGCTGGAATAACATATTCGACCGCAGGAAAGCAGGAGAAATAATGAATGCCAGGCAAGCGAGAAACACGGCCCATTTTTTTCCGCCCAAATCTTTTACCAAAGTACCGATTAAGAAAATACTCGCAGCTCCAATGAGTGCGGGAAGCAAACGGATCACAAATGGGCTTCCACCAAATAATTGCGCAATCCATGCCAGGAAACCGATCATCGGCGGTCCTTCCATATAACCCCACGCAAGATGTTGACCTTCGGCAAAATACAGGTATTCATCCCGGTGCAAACCATAGATATTATTCGCACCTAAATGAATGATGAATTTTGCGAGGACTATCACAGCGATAATATGCCTGGACTTAATGGTTTTAGACGTATTCAAGATTTACTAAGCTGCATTGTACACAATCAATGATAAGTATGGTTTAAGTTAAGAAGATCCACAATAAATCTGGTTGGTATTCTTGAGGACTAAATTGGATTGGAAATGCAAGGTCAAAAAGAAGCATCCAAGAATCCCTGTTCTTAAGAATTAAAGAAAGAATACATGCTAATTCTTTAACGGCTCAAAATTGGCTGTAAAATGTCTTAAAAATGGAGTCTCATACGTGATGCGCAATCCTCGCGCTGAGTCACGTGTCTCCTTTAATGCTTTGAAAGTCTCTATGACATAGTCAATATGACTTTGTGTATAGACACGACGTGGAATCGCAAGTCGGACCAATTCCATCGGAGCGGGAATCAAATTTCCGTCATCATCATTTTTTCCAAACATAACTGAACCAATTTCACAACAGCGGACACCTCCTTTTAGATACATCTCACATGACAGGGCCTGTCCTGGAAATTCATGAGGGGGTATGTGGGCGTAGAAAGCTTTTGCATCCACATAGACAGCATGACCGCCAATCGGGCGAATCACCGGGATGCCCGCATCATGAAGCGTATTCCCGAGGTATGCTGTACTCTTGATCCGATAGTTTAAATAGGCAGGTTGAAAAACTTCTTCCAACCCCTGGGCTATCGCTTCCATATCCCGACCCGATAAACCACCATAGGTTGAATATCCTTCTGTGATGATTAATACTGTACGGCATCTCAACGCCAGCTCAAGATCATTCAGTGCCAAAAATCCACCCATATTTACAATCGCATCTTTCTTCGCACTCATGATACAACCATCAGCAAGAGCAAACATTTGCTGAGCAATTTCCTTATAACTCATCTCGGCACAGGCTTCTTCTTTATTTTTCACAAACCAGGCATTTTCAGCAATCCGACAGGCATCCAAAATAAAAAGTACACCATGTTTTTTGCAAACATCAGCTACTTCCTTCGCATTTTGCATACTGACAGGTTGCCCTCCTCCACTATTATTTGTGACTGTCAAAATAACCGCTGCCACATTTTCCGGCCTATGCGTATGAATCTCAATATCCAATTTGTTCACATCAAGGTTCCCTTTAAATGGATAGAGGTCATCTAAATCTTTGTTTTCATCAATTGGCAGATCTATCGCTTTAGAACCACTATACTCAATATTTGCGCGCGTGGTATCAAAATGTGTATTACTAAAGAACACTTTTCCGGGGCCACCGATTCTGGCATACAATAAATGTTCCGCCGCCCGGCCCTGGTGGACTGGTAAAATATATGGATAACCAGTCAAATCTTTGATGGCGGATTCCATACGCAACCAGCTTGATGCTCCTGCATAACTTTCATCACCCTGCATGATACCAGCCCATTGAGCAGCACTCATCGCTGATGTTCCGCTATCCGTCAATAAGTCAATAATCACTTCTCTTGAGTGTAATAAAAAGGGATTGTAATGTGCATCCTTTAAGTACGTTTGACGTTCCTCTTCAGTACTCAAGTGTATGGGCTCCACGACTTTCATTCTGAAAGGTTCAATAGTTGAAATATGATGCATACAGCGCTTTATTTAGTGTGAATAGTAAAATATTTTCTTCCTTATTGTGCAATTCTGGCCCACTCCGGAAACACCCCTTCAGCTATATCAAAAATGTAAGTACCAAAGTAATATGTTACAAGCGTGACCACCACGATCCCGATCAAATTCAACACAAATCCGGCTTTCGCCATCTCAAAGACAGTAAGCCTCCTGGTGCTAAAAACGATTGCATTTGGTGGTGTGGCCACGGGTAACATAAAGGCTAGTGAACCAGCTACGGTAGCAGGTAACATAAACAGCAATGGGTTGACCTCAATGCTCACTGCTAAACCGGCAAGGATCGGTAAAAACGTTTCAACCGTGGCTGTGTTAGACGTTAATTCAGTCAAAAATGTCACGAGAAAACCAATCGCCATGATGAGCAGAAATGGGTGTACACCTTTTAACCAAATCAATTGCTGACCAAACCACATGGACAATCCGGACTCTTTAAACCCACTGGCCAGGGCAAACCCTCCACCAAACAATAATATGATCTCCCATGGAATATCTTCAGCGGCTTTCCAATCCATCAAAAATGTGCCTGGTTTTTGCCTGGACGGAATGACAAATAACAAAACGGCAACGAAAATCGCCACTGTGCCATCATTAAATAATTCAGGCTGACTAAACAAATTTGACCATCCCGGAATACGAAAACCACCGATAAGGATATCAGCCCGAAAGAACCACAAGAGCGCAAGCATTACAAATACAAACAGGAGCACTTTTTCTTCAAAACTCTTTTCTCCCAAACTTTTATATTCTACAGAGATCTCTTTACGGCTGATACTTTTCCATCCCTTTTTCCTTTTTACGAAAACAAAGTACAAGTACAGAAATACCACAAAAAATAAGATCAGTGAAATCGGGAAAGCATAAAAAAACCAGGTGGCAAAAGAAATTTCAGGCGCATCAGGAAAGTAGATATAAAAGATGCGCGCAAAAGATAAATTGGGTGGTGTACCAACCAAAGTAGCTATACCTCCGACAGAGGCACTATAAGCAATACACAGGAGTAACCCGATTGCAAAATGGTGTACTCGTTCTTTTGTATTGATATTTTCCAGCCTTGTGATAATGGAAATCAGGATGGGAACCATCAACATAGCGGTGGCAGTATTCGAAATCCACATTGAAAGGAAGGCAGTCGCAATCATGAATCCAAGCAATATTCTGGCCGGGCTGCTCCCCACGATTCCCAGGATGAAAAGAGCGATCCGTCGATGCAGGTCCCACTTCTGGATAGCGAGGGCAACGAGAAACCCACCAATAAATAAAAAGATGACATGATTGAAATAGGTTGCCGACACTTCCTTTCCATCCATGATTCCTAAAGCAGGAAATAAAACGATCGGCAAGAGAGACGTGATCGCCAATGGTACAACTTCAGTAACCCACCACAAAGCCATCAATATCGCAACACCCAATGTATATGTCACAGCAGGCCTCCCTGGTTCCAGGTCTTGAAAAATCATCACATACGCAGCAAGAAGTGGCGCCAGAATAAAAAGAACATACCGGGCTGTTTGTGCAGGATGATATTTGATGAATTTCCGGCCAGTCGCCATTGATTTTCTTGCTTTTATCACAATCAAAATGCTTGTGGAAAGTACACAATGATTGCTTTTGAAATGTTCCCAGGGAGATAATCACAGGATGGATGCTTACGTTCTTTATTCATCCATCATCTCATAAAGCATTCAAAATACTTCGTCCTCCACTAAAGGTAAAGTACATTTTTGAAGCTAGAAAGTATGAATGATTCAATTGGGATCGAATGACGAACGTCAACGTCCACATTGATCATCGTAAGAACGCAATAATAAAAAGTAAATAGGAAAGATTACCTGATGGCTAAATACTCTTGAATCTCATCAGCAAATGCAGCCATTAATTGCTCTGTGATTTCACCCGGAACACCATCTCCGATTATCGTATCATCAATTTGAACGACAGGCATGATACCTTTGGTGGAACTCGTGATGAAAGCTTCCTCCATGCTATCGATCTCATCCATATGCACTTTCCTCAGATCGACCTCCATTCCCATTCGCTCAGCAATCTTTATCGTATTTAACCTTGTAATGCCCTTGAGCATACCATGGGATGGGGTAACAATGCGTTTGTTATGATCGACAAAAAAGATATTGGAACGGGAACATTCTGTCATATTCTCTTTCCAATGATATAACACTTCGATGGCTCCTTCCGCTTTCATTTTTTTCGCAAAATGAATGACTTGCACATATATAATCGTTTTGACAGATGGAATATCTCTTGAGTAAGCAGTTGAAATCAATTTAACACCCTTTTCATAATCTTCCGGATCATAGGTGGGAAGTGAATGCATCATCATAAAGAGATTTGGCTGATCATCAGGATTGTATCCATCTTCAGCGAAGCCTCCAGTCACTACAATTCTAAATCCGGCATCTTTCACATTGTTTTTTTCAACGAGCTTCAAGACCATATCCTTTATATGGTGCCGCTCAAAATCAAGTTCAATGTCCAGCACATCAAGAGAATGAAATAATCGTTCGATGTGCTCTGCCAGAAAAACAGGCTTTCCATCCAACACACGAAAGTAATCGAATACACCATATCCCCTGAGCATACCAAGATCATTAATCGGAATAAGTGCGTCAGCTTTCTTTAGGATTTTGCCGTTAATAATTTGGTATTCCATATTGTTTTTTATTCGATTACGGGTGTGCGGCAAAAATACAAAAATCATAAAAGAGGACATAGCGGTTCCGACATGGTATGTCGGATCGACAAAGTCGCGCGCTCTATCCGACAACTTCAGTCCCACCGGTAATCTGTACATCGATTACCTCTGCATCAATCCGAAAATGCTCCCTGTAGTCAGCCGTTGCATTTATCAGGAAGTCCGCTTCTGCATCCTTCTTGACCAGGTTCAGTGTGCAACCGCCAAATCCTCCGCCCATCATCCTGGCACCAACAACTCCGGTGTGCGATCTTGCACAGTCGACTAAAAAATCTAGTTCCGGACAACTAACTTCATAATCATCCTTCAACCCATTGTGTGATGCGAAAAGATTTGAACCGACTCGCGCATAGTCATTCCTTTCAAAAGCTTGAATCGTATCTAATACGCGCGTGTTTTCCCTAACGACATAATCGGCTCGCCTGTATAGTGTGTCCCCCAGCATCGGTTTCATTTCCAATACAAGGTCTGCATCCACATCGCGCAAACTTTGCACTTCAGGATGATGAGAACGAATCACCTCAACGGCTTTTGCTGATTCTTCAGCCCGCACATTGTAATCCGAGTCCATCAACTTATGTGATACTCTTGTATTGATCATCACAAGCTGATATTCGTCCAACCGAAGCTGGTGCAGAGAATATTCTTTTGACCTGCAATCCAACAAAAGGAAATGATCTGGCTTTGACAGCATATTCGCAAATTGGTCCATGATCCCTCCTTTTAGGCCCAGAAAATCCCGTTCTACCTGGTGCCCCATCATTGCCGTATCGAACCTTGAAATTTGAAATTGAAAAAGGATATTCATTCCATAAAGAAATCCACAAGTCAATGCCGAACTTGAACTCAGTCCCGCACCAATCGGCAAATCGCTTCCAAAAACAAGGTCTACCCCACTCATTTTACCATCCAATTGGTTTAATGCCCAAAGGCCACCTTGCAGGAAAAGAGCCCAATGATATTTACTTTTCCTATGATCCTCTGCGTCAAACTCTATATGTTCGCCTGTATCCAGGGCATGCATTCGATATAAGTTCGACTGGTTTTTGCGAAACGCAAAGTATATAGACTTATCAATGGCAGCGGGTAATACAAAACCGTTATTGTAATCTGTGTGTTCGCCAATAAGATTGATTCTGCCCGGAGAACGCAGTATCAACGCTGCCTCGCCCCCAAAAATGCGCTGAAAGCCATCATTGATGCTATTGATCGTTTTATGGTGAACATACATTATTTAGAAAATTGCATATAATCTTCGCTCAGTATTTTCTCAAAAGTATCGACAAAGCGTTCAGCATCTGACCGGGAAAAACACATGGGTGGTTTGAACTTAATCACATTGTGGTAAGGTCCATCGCTACTTGTCAATATTCCTTTCGTACGCATTCGATTTACCAGATACCCGGTTTGGGAGGTTGCATGTGTCTTTTTGATCGGGTCGGTGACCAGTTCAATACCTAAAAAGAAACCTTCTCCCCTTACATCTCCGATCATCGGGAATTGACTTTGGAGAGATTTTATTCGCTTTTTCAAAAAGTCACCCACTTGAGAAGCGTGTTCTCTCAAATTTTCATCCTGTACAACTGCCAGTACACTCCTTCCGACCGCACAAGAGAGTGGATTTCCTCCAAATGTATTGAAGTACTCCATCCCATTGGAAAATGCTGATGCAATTTCAGATGATGTGGCAACAGCTCCCAATGGGAATCCATTGCCTATCGGTTTTCCCATTGTTACGATATCCGGAGCAATTCCTGCTAGTTCAAATGCCCACCAGCTTTTACCTAATCTGCCAAGACCTGTTTGGACTTCATCAGCAATCATCAGCATTCCGATTTCCCTTGCCTCTTCATATAATTCTTTAAAAAAATGAGGTGGCAATACAAGTTGTCCGCCACAACTCAAAATGGTCTCATGGATGATCCCTGCACATTGAACACCCTCTGAAACCAACTCCTCCCATGATAACCTGAGTAAGTCTTTAAAGACTCCAGCTGACAATAGAGGGTCTTCCAGGGAAGGATTTCGATACAAATCAGGCACATGAATCAGATTTGCATCATATCCAATTCCACGTCCTCCAGGACCATTAAATTTATATGCACTAATGTCTACTAACAGACCTGTGTTGCCATGGTAGCCATGGTCCAGCGCCAGGAGACCATCTTCACCGGTTACCGTCCGAACCATTCGCAAAGCCAATTCATTCGCCTCACTGCCACTGTTGACAAAATATATGACATCCAAATGATCCGGCAAAGTCGCCAACAATTCCTCAGCATAAAGGAGGATCTCTTCATGGAGATACCTGGTGTTTGTGTTAAGTATGCCCATCTGCCGTTGAGCTGCCTGAACCACCCTTGGATGCTGATGCCCAACATGGGGTACATTATTTACAGTATCCAGAAACTTCTGTCCATATTCATCATAAAGGTATTGCATAAAACCCCGCTGAATATAGAGTGGCTCGCTATATGAAAGGCTCAGGTTGGGGCCAAGTAATTTTTTTCTCAAATCAAGCAATGCTTCTTTTTCATGTACGAGATAACGCAACATCGGATGATGTAGACCAAGAAGCAGATTTGGGTCAGGACATATACTTTTCCAGATATCTCTTTGATTCGGGTACACAACGCCCGGAAAATCATCTACATAATCAAATAAGTCAGAAACAATCTGGAAGTGAACATGTGGAACCCAATTTCCATTTTCTGGAAAATTTCCAATAAAGGAAATGCGGTCGCCCGCTTGTACAAAATCTCCAGCCTGATATCGATCAAGCACCTCAGGATCGTTATGCCCGTACAAAGTGTAAAAGAAAAGATCAGGAGACACCTGATGTTTTAGCACGAGAAGAGGGCCATATTCTTTGTCCCCCGCATCATCGTGGCAAATCACAACCTCTCCATCTATAGGCGCAAAAAGTGGAGCTCCGGCTGGCAGGAATAAATCCACACCGATATGGATCGTTCTCCACTCAAGCCCTTCATTCCCTTCCTTTGCATAAGCGTCGGTGGTATACACTGGTCTCGGTTCGTCATAACGTCCAACGCCAAAATGCGCATCCTCTCTTTGTATCTTTCGAAAAATGGAATACGTTGAGGATTCGACATCTTCCATTTGATCATAGCTACCTAGTTCCGCACTCCCGATACTCCAGTCAAAAACAGTCAGTTTATTCGAATCAATCTCTTTCCCCATTACTGGAAAAAAAGATGATTGATGCTTAACTAAATAAGTAACGATTTGCTCCTGCTTCTTACTTGGCTCCAGGCCAGCTGCTGCTCTGAAGCAGGTTTCCGCGAATAATGGATTCATATGAGTCCAGTTTTCAAGCATTTTCCAGCTTGCGGAAGCACTCACCTGCAAATATGCGTTCTCTGCTGAATCAGGCATTCTACTCGTTGAAAATGCTAAACTAATCACCCATCTTGCCAACACTTGCCCAAATAACGCAGTCAGTTCATTTTCTTCCAGCGGATTCACAGATGAGAATCCCTTCACCACTTCACATGCGGCAGACAATGAATCGGGCATGTCCATACATGTATAGGCAATAGTGATCGCAAGCTCATTGATACGGTGCGTCCAGACCATATCTCCAAAATCTATGAAACCAAGAACATGAGGAGATTTTTGCTTTCCTCCGATGATGATATTATGATCATTTGCATCCAGGTAACAAACACCTTTTGGCAACGTGTCCATGATTGGTGCGTTGAGTTCATCAATCAAACTGATCGCTTTTTCGATCAAATCTTTTTGAGAATTCTCATGAAATATTGCATCCTTTTCCTTTTTCACCCAATTTACTTCAGAGGGGTCCCATTGAAAAGATCGATGCAATTCAGGATGCGTATACCCGACCAATCCTTTGTGCAGCTTTCCTATTTTTTTACCTACATCAAAAAGCAATCGATGAGTAACCGGATGAACATCTTTCCACAAACGCCCACTTAACCATTGGATTAATCGAACCGATTGACCAGCAATATCTACAATCGCCTCATCATTTTGGGACTTTACAGGTCTGGGAATCAACAATCCGGTTTCTTTCCCTACCAGGAATTCCATCGCTTGATTTTCCATTTCGAGGTGTTCAAAACGATGTTTGGGATGGGCGATTTTTAGAATGAATTCGTCATCATTTTGAGCTCGGATATAGATGTTTTGATCTAATTCCCCAACCAATTGTCTGATTTGAGCAGCTTTCTTCCCATAGTGATCTGACAAGATCTGTTCGATTTCAGATGAAGAAAATGTCTTCATGTCGCGGGCGCTTTATTTCATTTGTAAAGTAGGCATTCGAAGTGACAGTATCAGCAATTAAGCTTCCTGTTCTCCAACTGGCTCCCGTACCGTGCTTACGATTGCTTTTTGTCCTTGTGCAGAAATGAATAATGGTTTTTCATACCGCAATGTCGTAATCACTTCCTGCATTCGTTCAGCACCAAATGAAATCTCCAGTAATCCGCCGGATAGGACTTCAGGTTCGGGGACTTCACCTTTGTAAAAACGGATATACCCCACTGAGGATTCTCCAAAAAAGCAATGAACTGTAGCAATGATATTGGAATTTGGGTCATTCTCGTGGTAGAGAATATACTGGTCAAATTGATGACTTGTCATATGCGCTTAGATTCAGTTTTTTAATGATTCAATTTCATTGATTG
>Ga0316201_10002240_pt1 | contig 13667 bp, 11 predicted proteins | sample CS6wburrow_MG_FD_204516 | JGI IMG/M metagenome (GOLD analysis project Ga0316201, IMG submission 204516) | Coastal sediment microbial communities from Delaware Bay, Delaware, United States - CS-6 worm burrow | ecosystem: Environmental > Aquatic > Marine > Coastal > Sediment | place: USA... | reverse complement strand
CTCCACTTTTACTGCCTCCGTGATCGTCCTCGCCATCCTAATCGGTGGAATCACCTTCACTGGTTCAATGTATGCATGGGGCAAGCTCTCCGGCAAACTGGGCGGCCGCGCTCTTACCTTTGGCGGGCAAAAAGCGTTCAACGCCCTACTCGCGATCGGTATCGTCGGCGCGGGCGTTGCCTTCATCTTAGCACCCAATGCCGAGATCGCTTATACACTGATTGCAGCAGTTATTGTCCTATCCTTACTCCTCGGGATCTTTGCCGTCATGCCCATCGGCGGAGGTGACATGCCCGTCGTTATCTCATTGCTAAATTCATGCTCCGGCCTAGCTGCCTGCGCCGCTGGATTCGTTATTACCAATAATGTGCTTATCGTCGCTGGCTGCCTTGTCGGCGCCTCCGGCTTGATCCTCACGATGATCATGTGCAAAGCGATGAACCGCACCTTGGTAAATGTTCTTTTCTCCGGTTTCGGTTCAACCGCTCAAGCCAGCGGTGGCACCAGCACTGGCGAACTCAAACCGATCTCCGTCGATGATGCCTACTACATTCTTGAAGCGGCGAAGAACGTAATCGTCATTCCGGGCTACGGTATGGCCGTCGCGCAAGCTCAACACGCGGTTAAGGAACTCGGCGAACATTTGGAAGCCAACGGCTGCGAAGTTCGCTTTGCCATCCACCCTGTCGCCGGTCGTATGCCGGGTCACATGAATGTGCTTCTCGCCGAAGCCGACGTGCCCTACGAACAACTCGTTGAAATGGATGACGTCAATCCCACCATTGAGATGGTCGATGTCGCGATCGTTATCGGGGCCAACGACGTGGTCAATCCCGCCGCAGCCGACGACCCAAGCAGTCCGATCTACGGCATGCCGATTATTCAAGCCCACAAAGCCAAAACCACTTTCTGCCTCAAGCGCGGTAAGGGCGCGGGCTTCTCTGGTTTGGAAAACGCTCTCTTTACAGCGCCGAACTCTCGCATGCTCTACGGGGATGCCAAAGCCACCGTGACCGGACTCGTTGGGCAATTCAAAGACTCCTAATTCCTTCCTGAAGCGTCGCTCTTACCCGCACACCTCGGGAAATAGTTCAAAGCTCGGAACGCAATTTGATGCGAGCCGTGATAAAATCGGCACACTTACGATTAAGCTTAACTTATTGTAGAAAGTACTACAGTAAAATTAACTAATGGAAATTAAAGGACAGCGTAAGGAAAAGGACGAACAAAGGGCTACCTCTCAAAATGTGCGTCAATCAGTGCTTGTCATCAATTGTGGGAGTTCTTCGGTAAAGTTTGCCCTCATCGACACAACTTCGTCAGAGCCATTGATAACCGGGCTGGTTGAGTGTCTGGATAGTGCAGATGCTAAATTGAGTTGGAAACTAGATGGGATTAAAGCCACCAAAGCCTTACCGGATGCAAATCTGGTTCAGGGCTTAAGCGAAGTCATTGCGATTCTTCCAAAGGAGACCGAGATTGTCGCGGTGGGACATCGTGTCGTCCATGGAGCCGAAGCGTTTTCGGAAAGTGTGCTGATCGATGATTCCGTCCTCGCAGTACTTGAAAAATGCTCGGCTCTGGCACCGCTGCACAACCCAGCCAATATCGCGGGTATTCGTGCCGCGCAGAAAGTTTTTTTCAACAAGCCGCAAGTGGCGGTCTTTGATACCGCCTTTCACCAGACGCTTCCACCGCACGCTTATTTGTATGCCGTGCCTTATGAATGGTACGAAGATTTGGGTGTACGCCGTTACGGCTTTCACGGCACGAGCCATCGCTATGTAGCCGGGGAGACGGCTCGACGATTGGGTAAGGACTTGTCCGACTTGAGTGTAGTCATCGCGCACTTGGGCAATGGCTGCAGTGCCTGTGCCATCGAAGGCGGGCAAAGCGTGGACACCACGATGGGGCTTTCGCCACTGGAAGGCTTAGTCATGGGCACGCGTTGTGGCGACATCGACCCTGCCCTACCTGAATTTCTCGCCGAGAAACTTGGCTGGTCATTGCGGGAAATAATGACCGCTTTAAACAAGAAGAGCGGTCTACTTGGACTTTCCGGGCAGAGTAACGACATGCGAACATTGGTAACTGCAATGGATGCGGGAAATGAACGTGCGGCTCTGGCCATCGAAGTCTTTGCCTATCGTCTGGCCAAATCGATTTTAGGTCTGACCGCCGCGCTGAGTAAGCTGGATGCGATCGTCTTCACTGGTGGAATCGGTGAAAATTCCTACAAAATCAGAGCAAAAACAATTTCGTATTTTCGAGTACTGGGCGCAGAAATTGATCCGGAGCTGAATGCATCTAATGGTGAGGACGGGACGGGGCGCATCACCAAAAATGGGAGTCTTCCTTGTCTGGTCGTAGAAACCAATGAGGAACTGATGATCGCTCGTGAAACTTTAAAACTAAGCGCACAATGAAACACGTATTCTTTCTCGCCGCATCGGGAGTCGAAAGTGGGCTGACCTCGATTTCACTAGGTGTTTTTCGCGCGCTGGATCGGCGTGGCATCCGGGTCGGTTTTTGCAAACCAATCAGCCAAGAGACGATCGCAGAGGGCGAGGTCGATCCTTCGATCAGTTTAGTTTCAAGCACAACAGGGTTTAAACCAGTCGAACCGATGTCGCTCGAAGAGGCGGAGCGCTACATACGTAATGATCAAATGGATGACTTGATGGAGAAAGTCGTCGGGCAAGTCCGCACCCATGCACATGCCGTTGATGTGATGGTAGTGGAAGGCCTCTTACCGACCGAGAGCCAGTCTTTCCCGAATCGTATCAACCGCTCCATTGTGTCCGCGTTGAGTGCCGAAGTAATCTTGGTCAATGCGATGAAAAGCATGTCGATTGACGAGTTGCAGGAGAGTTTGGAAATTGCGGCCTCGTTGTATGGTGGCTGGCAAAATAAAAACGTGATCGGGTGTATTTTAAATAAGGCGCAAGCGATGGGCTTGGACACTTCCACGGGGACAGTGAAAGTACATGGCACGAGTCACCATGAACAACCCTCGAAGCAATTAAGCGGAGAAGATCTTAAAAAGCTAAAAACTCAAATCACGTCGGAGTGTCCGCTTTTTGCGGATGGTAGCTTTGAGTTAATCGGTTGCGTTCCGTGGAACCCCGACCTGCCCTCCTTCCGTGTCAGTGATGTGGCTCAACACCTCAATGCGGAGATTATTAACGAGGGCGAGTTGAATAGCCGACGCGTGAAATCCGTGGCGTTGTGCGCACGTAACCTTTCGCAAATACTACACATTTTTGATGCCGGTCGATTGTTAGTCGCACCGAGTGATCGTATCGATGTCTTACTGACTGCTGCACTCGCCACGATGGATAACATTCCGCTGTCGGGAATCGTCCTGACTGGAGGCATGGAGTTGAGCGATGATGTGCTTGAGATGTGCCGCCCTGCCTTCAAGCAAGGTCTGCCCGTCCTGAGCGTGGAGACTGATAGCTTTCACACCGCAACGGCATTGTCCCGGATGCGCAACTTTATCCCCGGTGACGACATCGAGCGCTTTAACACGACGCTCGACTTCGCCGCCCGCCATCTGAATGTCGATTCGCTTGAGTCCCGGGTGGCCAGTGACCTTGAGGTTCGAATGTCACCCGCTGCGTTCAGGCATCAATTATCAAAGCGTGCACGTAAGGCTCAGAAGCGAATCATTCTACCGGAAGGCGAAGAACCGCGGACCATCACAGCCGCTGCTGCCTGCCAACAACGTGGACTCGCACACTGCGTATTGATCGGCAACCCCGATGAAGTTCGTCGCGTAGCACTGAAACAAGGCACGGACTTAACAGGCATTGAAATTATTGATCCGGACGCTGTTCGTGAGCGCTATGTGCCGACTCTAATGGAACTGCGGAAGCACAAGAATCTGAGCGATAAAGTAGCCCGCGAGGCACTGGAAGATACCGTCATGCTGGGCACAGTCATGTTGGCGTTGGATGAAGTCGATGGCCTTGTATCCGGAGCCGAGCATTCTTCGGCAAATACAATTCGCCCTGCCCTACAGTTAATCAAAACCAAGCCCGGAGCCAAGGTCGTCTCCTCCGTATTCTTCATGTGCTTGCCAGACCAAGTTTTGGTTTATGGCGACTGCGCGGTAAATCCCGATCCGGACGCAGAGAGTCTTGCCGACATTGCACTGCAGAGTGCCGAGTCGGCCTTAAACTTCGGCATTCCTGCGCGCGTCGCATTGATCAGCTACAGCACAGGGAAATCCGGATCCGGCGCAGATGTGGAAAAAGTTCGCGAGGCCACAAAAATTGCCAAGGCCGCCCGCCCGGATCTTTTGATCGATGGCCCCCTACAATACGATGCCGCCTCTGTCGCCGATGTGGCCGAAAAGAAAGCTCCAAATAGCAAGGTCGCGGGACAAGCCACCGTCTTCATTTTCCCTGACTTAAATACAGGTAACACGACCTATAAAGCCGTACAGCGTTCGGCAAATGTGATTAGTATCGGCCCGATGCTTCAAGGCTTACGCAAGCCCGTGAACGATCTCTCCCGTGGGGCCTTGGTCGACGATATCGTCTACACTATCGCGATCACCGCGATACAGGCTGATATTTGATTCGGACGGCATACTTGCCTACCTTTCATTTAGAGCTTGCTCAGGCTCCCGCAGCGTTCCCCCATCTTAGCGTAGACCTCCCGCCCTTGCGCGGCTTGTTCCAGCAAGTCGTCGTCGAAGCGAATCGCTCCCTTCTGAAAGACTGTCGTCACACAGGAACCGCCAAATGAGAAATAGCCCTTCGCCGCACCCTTGCCAACGGAACCAGGCGTAAAGGTTTGATGCATCCCACCGACGCAAGTGGCGCCGACTTCCATCACGATCACTTTGCCAAATTGCTCCGACAGGACTTCGGTACGAGCGCGCCGGTTTTCCCATAGAATCGAGAGCGTGCGCCGCAACGCAAGCGGGCTCACCGAGCGCAGACTACCGGACAAAATTTTCGTCGTACTCGCCTGCCCTGAAACCGGAAAGTGAAAACGGTGGTAATCCACTGGGCACAGGCGCGAAATCAATACAGAGCCACCCTCAAACTCTTCTGCAAGTTTTGCATCACCTAAAAACACGGCCAAATCGAAGCGCTGTCCTTTAATGTAGAACCTATCGGCTGCATTCAGATCCTGAATCGCAAGGTGTCGGCCATCCGCAGGAAAAACCGACACGGACTCACCCTCCGCGATGGGTCGGGCACTGGGCTTTAGGTTACGATAGAAAAACTCATTAAAGCTCCTGTAACTCTCGACCGGATCCGCAAACTCCGCCACATCGACACCATAGGTATCGATAAAAGGCTGCACCTTTTCCCGGCTCTTCGGTCGATCCATCCGCCAGCCATACCAACGCGAAAACCAGAGACGCTTCACCGCCACCGCAACTGTCAGACGTCCCAACGGATTACCATAAGCCCAACGCAAAAAAACCTCCCCATAAACCGACTCGGTTTCCACCGCATCAGTATGTCGGTTATAAAATTCAATCGGCGCGTTGTATAAGGAATCTTCAGACATGATAAATAGAGGAGAAGATTTACCCCTCGACCCGTCGTTAAAGCAAGCCGCAATCGCCCCAGAGACGGGCCCTCACCTGCAGACGACGAAACTTCAACGCTTGCATACCGCCAGCGAAAGGCCCAACCAAACCGCGAGTAAGCCAAAGCCGATACTCCCCGCTGCATAAAATCCCGCAAGTTGCGCTTCGCCTCGATGCACCAACTCTACGATCTGCCAACTGAATGTTGAATACGTGGTATAGCCGCCACAAATCCCCGTCATCCAAAAATGCCACTTATACGGGTGCGGTGTCGCCGCACCACCCGTCGCCCAGCAACCCGCCAACCAGCCAATAAGCAAAGACCCGCTGATATTAATTAAAAGGGTCGAAACTGGAAAAGCCCCGACACCGAGATTTAGTGCCAATAGATCCAAAAGGTAGCGGAGGCTACCGCCGAGCGCACTACCGAGACCGATCCATAGAAGCTGCATCATGCCATCACCCCCTCCGCAATCGCATATCCACTGAGCAGACAAAGCAAACAGAGCGCGAGACCGCCAAAGACATTTGCCGCCACCCGCCGCCATTGCTTTTGAGAAACCAGTGTGAGTGTCTGCAGGCTAAAGGTCGAAAAAGTCGTCAGTCCCCCACAAAATCCGATCGCGGCAAAAAAATACGCGCCTGAACCGGAAAGTCCGGTTTCGCTCGGGGCAAAGCCCGCACCAAGCACGAACCCCAGCAGGAAGCTACCCAATGCATTGACGAACAGCGTGCCCCAAGGAAAGGCTTCTCCACAAAGCCGCGCCACCAAAGTCATCCCAAGGTAACGAAGCATCCCACCAAGGGCGCATCCGAGAGCTGTCAGTAGAATTAACACATATCTTACTTGGCTCTAAACACACTTACTGTAAAGCCTACCCTTACAATCAAAACGGTTTCATTTTAAAACCGACACACCTTTCATGGAAGACAAAGCACCTACTGTAAACTTTGACGACATCCTCGAACGCTTGGCCAATGCCATTGAGAAACAGGATGCCGCCGAAGCCATGCTCGCATTGAAGGAAACTGAGGTCGACGACACCGCCAAACTGGTGGACCGACTCGATGCCGAGCAACGCAAAGCCCTCTTCGGCCTGCTCACACCCGAACAAAGTGCCGAGGTACTGGAGCACGTTTATTATTTTCAAGGTGCGGACATCATCGAAGAGCTCGCCCCCGATGCCGCGGCACCGATTATTTCCCTTCTCGACAGTGACGACCGCGCCGACCTCTTAAACGAACTGCGTGATGACGACTCCGAAGCGATTCTGGAAGAACTCGACGACGATATGGCGGCCGAGACCCGCCGTTTCATGGCCTACCCGGAAGGCACAGCTGGCGCGATCATGTATAGCGAGTTTGTCTCTTTTAAGGCGAATATGACGGTTGAGGAAATTTTAAACGACATTCAGTCGAAGCGGGAAAAATATATCGAATACGGCGTGCAATATGCCTACGTACTGGGATCGCGTAATATGCTCCTTGGCGTGCTCCCCATCCGCAACCTCCTCTTCGCGCTACGCAACCAGACCGCGACCGATATTATGATACCTGATCCAATCACGGTCAACGCGGACACTCCCTTGCTCGAACTCGAAAATCTCTTCGAGCAACACCACTTTCTTGGGCTGCCCGTGGTAGATCAACGAAAGCGGCTGATCGGGATCGTCGACCGCGAAGCCTCGACTCAATCGAGACATGAAGCCGCCACCGAAGATTTGCTCAAGTTTCAAGGTTTGATGGGTAAAGAGGAACTCCGTTCCATGCCGCTGGGCGTACGCAGTCGACGCCGCCTCTCTTGGTTGAGTATCAACATCGTGCTGAACATCATCTCGGCCAGCGTCATCGCCTTTCATCAAGACACCCTCGAAGCCGTAATCGCACTCGCCGTTTTCCTCCCGATTATTTCGGACATGTCCGGCTGCTCTGGAAATCAGGCGGTCGCCGTCTCCATGCGGGAACTGTCCCTCGACCTCATCAGTCCGAAAGAATTTGGCCGCGTTTTCATCAAAGAGTCCAGCCTTGGCCTGATTAACGGCGCCTGCCTCGGCCTGTTGATTGGCTGTCTTGCCTGGATTTGGAAAGGTAACGCAGTCCTCGGCCTCGTGGTTGGCTCCGCACTCGCACTGAACACCACCCTCGCCGTTTGCGTGGGTGGCCTCGTCCCCCTCCTCCTTAAAGCGATGAAACAAGATCCCGCCCTGGCCTCCGGACCGATTCTCACAACCGTCACCGATATGTGCGGCTTCCTTCTCATCCTTGGGCTCGCCTCACTGTGCTTGCCTTACCTTGTTTAGAACTAAATCTGTAAAATAAACCGGATTTGGCCTTGATCTTTGCCTGAGCGGCCCATTTATTCCTCCGCTTTCACTTTTAACAAAGAGCCCACTATGTCACAACACAACAGCTTTAAGGCCACCGGCGGTGGCGGCAAAAAGAACAGAACAGTCCTCAAGCGTTTCGAGCGCGTGGACCTGCTACGCAAACGCGGACAGTGGGATGATGGCCAGCGCGTCATCGGTCTCAAAAAGACCAAACCCGAAGAATAAGCCAAGCGCTGTTTTAAACTTTGAAAGCCCTTCCGACTCGGAAGGGCTTTTTTTGGTTCTTGAGCCTGCAGTTTAATCGCAGTCGCCAATCAAAGTATCCACTTCCGCCATCCACCTCGCCCTAGTCGCCGTATCCACTTGCGCGACCTCAAAGCCGTTTTTCGCAATTTGGGCCAGTTCCTCGTGGCTAAAATTCAAACTGGAACTGAGCGCCGCATATTCATTCTCTATGGTATTTCCAAAGGAGAACGGATCGTCCGTGCTGACCGTACAACGGAGGCCACGATCAAAAAACTGACGGATCGGATGACTTTCCATATCGGTCACCACGTCCAGCTTCACGTTGCTGATTGGACAGACATCAAAAGTCGTCCCCGTCTCAATCGCCAGATCAACGACAGCATCGTCTTCGATCGCCCGTACCCCGTGTTGGATCCGACGTACGCCTAAAACTTCAATCGCCTCTTTGACGTTCGCCGCAGGACCAAACTCGCCCGCGTGCGCCTTCGTCACCAGACCCGCATCACGCGCCTTCGCCCACAAACGTGGCGTCCAAGCTTCTAACGGCAAATGCTCCACCCCGTGTAAATCGATCCCTGCGAGGCCCTCCCATTTCACACATTCTTCTAAAACCGGAGCGAGTGTTTCGTTATAGCTATTACGAGCCATTCCCATAAAAACGCGCACCTCGAGGCCTTTCGGCACCGCGCTACGAATCGCTCTTAAAATCTCCTTACCGGGGATGCCGAGAAACTCAATTATGCCGGCGTGGAACGAGGTTTCCACATAGCGTACATTCTGCGCCAAGTGCCCTTCAAAAATAACTTTCGCGGCCTCATAATAGCGTTCGGGCTTGGTAAACCACTGCACCGCATGATCGATTAAATGCGCCTCAAAATCCTCAAAGCAGTCCCACTTAAAATCCGGTGCCCAGCACGCTTGAGGTTCGGCAAACTTCTCTGGATCCAACTGCTGCAGGAGTACATAAGGCAAGGCTCCCTCAATATGTAAATGGGTCTCCGTCTTCGGTAGACGGTGTATAAAATTAGCAGTCGCGATAGGCGTTGAATCCATGCCCCCAAAAAGGCCGCTACTGAGAATATTGCAAACCCTGATCGATTTACTAATCTACATTCTTTAGACTAGCCATAGTGGTGCGATCAGACTATCAATCTCGTTCGTGGAAGCCCCTAAACATCCTCATGAGTCCAAGCGTCTTCTGGCGCTCGAAGCACTCAACATATTAGACACTCCACCCGAAGAGCATTATGATCAGTTGGTTCAGCTCGCTGCGGCTATATGCGATGTGCCGATTGCCATTATTACCCTCGTTGATGAATCACGGCAGTGGTTTAAGGCAAAGGTCGGGATAGACGCCGACGAAACATCCCGGGAGGTTGCTTTTTGTGCACACTGCATCCTACAGGATTCAATTATGGAAATTCCGGATGCCAGCAAAGATGATCGATTCAAGAATAACGCACTTGTTACTGGAGATCCCAAAATCCGTTTCTATGCCGGCGCGCCACTCTATTCGTCCGAGAAACTTCCATTGGGATCGCTTTGCGTGATCGATCAAAAACCGAGAGAATTAACAACTGCTCAGAAGCAAGCGCTCACAACGCTCGCGAATCAGGTTTCAAGCCAGATGGAACTCCGACTCGCTCATAAAAATCTGGCAGCGAGTCATCTGGAACTTAATAAAGCCCATAATAGTCTTAAAAGTCTTTTCCAGGTGATCGCACATGATCTGCGCACACCCTTCAATGGACTCTTGGGGCTTACCGAACTCCTCGAACAAAGCTATGAGTCGTTCACGACCGACGATGTTCGCTCTATCCTCTCCACGTTGAACGAATCCGCCAGCGAAACATACATCATGCTGGAAAACTTACTGGAATGGTCGAACCTTGAGACAGGATCATTGCCCTTCCACCCCGAGACTATCTACGCCTCGGATTTAGTGAACGACGCCGTCCGAATACTCGCTACCTCAATCCGGAAGAAACAGATAACTCTCACGATCGACATCCCAAAAGAAACAATTGTCAAAGTAGATGCCTCGATGATCGGTTCGGTCCTTCGAAACTTGACCAGTAATGCGATTAAATTTACTCCCAACGGAGGTGCTATATCGATTATCGCTGAGCCTGAAGTCGGCTTTCTTAAAATTACCATCACCGATAATGGAATAGGCATGACCAAGGCACAAACGGATGGTCTCTCACTCGACATACAAAAGCCAAGTTCGATCGGCACTCAGGGCGAACGCGGCAGTGGTATCGGTTTAACCCTGATTCATAATTTCCTCAAAAAACACGACTCACATCTTGAGGCCGACTCAGAGATCGGTCGTGGCAGTTCCCTCAGTTTTAAGGTTCTATTAGCGTAAGATGGAGCGAAAGGTGAGTTAGGGCTACATCCAACTTACAGGGAGTCATAGACCGTAGATCCATCCTGATTTTTCAGCCGCTTGAGTGGGGATTTTCAAATCCACTGCTAAAGGGACAAGCAAGCGTAGAAAGAACCCATCGTTGACCAACGATGAAAGCGACGCTAACATGATTGCAATACCTCGTTAGAGACATTGCACATCCCCGCTTCCCAAAATGGACAACCTGCTCCAATCGCTCATCCTCAGCGCTAGTATCGGTGCCCTTATTGGGCTCATACGCCAATGGGGCGATCAACAGGACGATCACAAAAGCGGTTACCCATTCGCTGGACTGCGAACCTTCGTACTATGGTCCTTAATCGGATATACTGCAGCCTTTCTGTCGGAAGTATACGCCCCCCATTGCTTCATCGTCGCCGTCATCATGGTCGGCTTGCACCTCGTCCTGCATGGCATCGCCGGCAAAGAACGAGGCGCTCTTGGCTTCACTACCAGCGCAGCCGCGATCATTACTTTATTTCTCGGTGGCCTCATCTACTGGGATCATCTGGCCCTCGCGGTCATGCTCGCGGCCATAACGATGCTGGTACTTGGCTTAAAACAAAAGAGCCATCATTGGACCCGTCGCTTCACACAAGAGGACATTCGATCCACTCTCCAGTTCGTCGCCGTTACGGGTGTCGTACTACCACTCGTGCCCAATCAAAGTTATGGGCCCTATGGTGCGATTAATCCATATTCGCTCTGGCTCATGGTCGTACTCATCTCCGGCCTCGGGTTCGTCGGCTACCTACTTATACGAATCTTGGGCGCACGCGCGGGAGTCATTCTAACCGGACTCGTCGGCGGCTTGGCATCCAGTACCGCGACAACTCTTGCCTTCAGTCGCGAATCCAAAGTCTACCCGGAATTCTCCACCGGCTTCGCACTGGGGATCGTCATGGCCTGCACCATTATGCTGGCCCGCGTCATCATCATACTTGGATTTATCTTTCCGGCATTCATTTCCTCACTCTGGCTGCCCTTCCTCATTCTTTCGCTTCCCGGTCTAATTTACGCACTCGTGGTCGGTCTCTTTACCAATCAAGGATACGAGGCCACCGATCTCCCCGACCTCAAGAATCCACTCGGGTTGGCCATCGCGATTAAATTCGCCCTCATTTACGGGCTCATTTCAATCCTCGTGAAAGTCTTCGTAAACTCCGACCTCAGCGAAGGACTCCTCGCCCTGAGTTTTTTCTCCGGACTGACTGATATGGATGCGATCGCGCTCTCCATTACCAACAATCTGAGGGAGGGCATCGTAAGCGCGGAGCTGGCCACCAAAGCCTTGATTGTTGCCGCCATCGCCAACACAACGCTCAAAGCCGGGCTCGTTTTCGGACTCGGTTCGAACCTGCTGCGCAAACACATCGCCCTCGCATTCGGCGCAACGATTCTCGCGGGGATTGGCGCATTTTTATTTGTTTAGTCGCAAACGGATGAGATCTGCCTGAGCCATCGAGACTCGATTGTCTCAACTCTATGCCAGCAGACTCTTGATGTCGTCGAGACTGACTTTAGCGTTGGCCGCTTCGGACTCCTCGAAGAGCTCTTTAAGTATCTCCGCTTTCTTGGCCTGAAGTTCGAGGACCTTCTCCTCGACCGTGTTTGCGGCGATAAGCTTGATGCTGGTGACAACTTTTTTCTGACCGATACGGTGGGCTCGGTCTGTCGCTTGGGCCTCGGCGGCAGGGTTCCACCACGGGTCGTAATGCACCACAGTATCCGCTCCGGTAAGGTTCAGCCCTGTGCCACCCGCCTTAAGTGAGATGAGAAAAACCGGAATACTTTCGTCGTCATTGAACTGATCGCAGATCGCGAGTCGGTTCTTGGTCTGTCCATCGAGATAACAGAACTTGTGTCCCTTCGCCTCCAAATGTTGAGCGAGGAGTTTAAGCGCAGTGACAAACGAGGAGAATACGAGGATGCGGCTGCCGGCATCGATACACTCGTCGAGTACTTCGTCAAAGGCAGCGAGCTTGGCGGATTCCTTCTCGGGAAAAGCTTCGTCAATAATCCTGGGATCGACGCACGCTTGGCGTAGACGCAGAAGTTCAGTGAAAGCGGCGAATTTAACCCGGCCTTCATTCGCTCCGGACATTTCGAGATTGAAAATATCACGTCGGGTTTTCTCCAAAGTGTCTTGATAGAAGCGCGTCTGCTTCGCACCAAGCTCGCAAAAGAAGGTCTTCTCGATCTTATCGGGCAATTCGGGGGCAACCTCTTTCTTCGTGCGCCTGAGAATGTACGCCGCAGCTCGCGAAGTTTGGCGCTTATTATGCCAGATACGGTCTTCCTGTGAAAGATTGCCCGGCTGCTTTTGTAAATACCCCGGCATGAGAAAGGCAAAAAGTGAGACTAGGTCGTCGAGCGAGTTTTCCACCGGTGTACCTGTCAGTAAAAAACGGCCCTTGCTGTGCAGACGAGTGAGCGTCTTCGCATTTTGAGTGCGACGGTTTTTAATATGCTGCGCCTCATCGCCGATCACGACGCACCAATCCATCGTGACGAGCAGATCGGCATCCTGTCGAAGCGTACCGTAGGAGGTGACGATAATATCCTTCTGTTCCAGATCGACAGGTTCTTTCGCTCGCTTCGGCCCATGATGACGAACCACGGAAAGCCCCGGAACGAAGCGCGCAGCTTCACGCGCCCAGTTTTCGACCAAACTGGCTGGGCAGACGACCAATGCAGGCATAGCCTCCGTATTGGTATTACGAATACACTCGATCAGAGCGAGCGCCTGCAGTGTTTTACCGAGACCCATTTCATCGGCGAGTATACCGCCCAGCTCATTACGATAGAGATGCCAAAGCCATGCGACACCGATGCGTTGATAAGTGCGTAAAATCGCATCGAATCCGGAACGGACGGGTGCGGGTTCCAAGGCACCGACTTGCTTGAGCGCCCGACTACGGGACTGCCATGCTTGAGGTGGTTGCCAACCCTCGGTCATTTCGTCGAGCAAGTCTTCGACATCGACGAGTTCCTGCGTTTCGAGTCGCTTGCTGAACGTTGGTGTAAAAGGACGATCGGCTTGCCCACTGACCGCACGCTCAATCTCATGCATTTTCTCGACAGAGGCTTTATCGAGCAAACAAATCGGACCGCTTTCGCTGTCGAC
>Ga0316201_10002238_pt1 | contig 13669 bp, 12 predicted proteins | sample CS6wburrow_MG_FD_204516 | JGI IMG/M metagenome (GOLD analysis project Ga0316201, IMG submission 204516) | Coastal sediment microbial communities from Delaware Bay, Delaware, United States - CS-6 worm burrow | ecosystem: Environmental > Aquatic > Marine > Coastal > Sediment | place: USA... | reverse complement strand
CACCTTGAAGGATTGCGGATTGTCCTTGTCACCGGGTTTCACCCTGGCTCCGCTTCCCTTGAAAAACTTTTCCTGTTCCATTTTTTTCATATTGTCGTAGGCGGCAAAATCCACCGCTTCCTGCACTTGTTCAGCGCTGACTTCGGTACCGGTAAATTCCATTATGCTGGAGAGCACAGCCGCGGGGTCTTCACGCATGTCTTCGTAGCGCACAATCAGCACGTCTTTGAGTTCGGGGATTGCCCTGGCCCAGCCGTTGAAGTAATCCACGATACGCGGCACACCGGCATCCTTGTCCAACACAAAGTCCCAAACGCTTATATCGGCGCCATGTGGCGGATAGTCGTTAATAAATTTCTTGTTGGGGCGCATGCGAAACTGCCACTGGAAAAACTGGGACACCGCCACGTCCCGAGGGTCGCGCACTTGCAAGACAATACGCTTGCCCCGGAAATGTTCTTTCGATTCCCAGTTGCCGGTGTAGTCACGCAGGTAGTTGTTATGGGTAAAAAATACCGCAGGCAACTGCGGATCCTGCTTCTTGAGATTGTCAAAATCGAGCAGCTCGTGAGCGTCGAGGCCGCCCTTGAGCTGATAGGCGCGGGACAACATCACCCGCAGCCAGGTGCGGCCGGATTTACCCCAGCTCATCAGCACCCAATCGCTCTTCTGGAGTTTCTTGAACTCCTCGCGGCCACGCAGCCACCGCTCTATCTTCTTGCGGCGCGACGACGGCAGCCAGAAGCAAAGCAGCATTATGAGGTGGCGAACTACGGCTCGTGCGGTGTCGGCCATTGGCGGGAAATCCTCGCTGGCTTGAGACGTGTAAAGGCGGGGCATCTTACAGCAAAACAGCTATTACCGCACCCGGGTGCAATACCTGATTTACCGCACTATTGCCACGATTGAAGGGGTGGTCTCCTTGCCCGATCCGCGAGCCGCGTACTAGAATGCGCCGATGTCCCTGATCAACCTCAACGCGGTCCGAGAAGCCGAACTGCACACGGATCCATTCGATTACATGGTGGTGCCCGGTTTCCTGAGCGCCGGGGTGCTTGCGCGCGTCAATGCCGATTATCCCGCCATCGACACCGCCGCCAATCACGCCCTGGAAAATCTGCAATACGGCCCCGAGTTCGCAGCGCTGATGGAAGAAATGCGCGCGCCAGCTTTTGCCAATGAGTTGGGCAAACGGTTTGATATGGACCTGGCCTCCCTGCCAACCACGGTCACGGTACGCAAATTCTGTGAGCGCACAGACGGCAATATTCACACCGATCACAAAAGTAAGGTGATAACGGTACTGCTGTACTTCAATGAGAAGTGGGAAAGCGAAGACGGTCAGCTGCGTATGCTGCGCTCCAAGGGTGATATCGAGGATTACGCTGCCCAGGTGGCGCCGCTGGGTGGCACACTGCTGGCATTTCGCCGCACTGACCACTCATGGCACGGCCACACCCGTTTCGTCGGAGAGCGCCGCATGGTCCAGCTCAACTACCTTGACGAAAGCCCGCTGGCGGTCGCTGCACAACGCATCAGCCGTTTCGGCACACACTTCATGAAAAACGTGTTGCGGATAAGGTAGTCAGGCGCTGAACAGGGCCTCAATACGCTTTACCACCCCACTTACATCATCCGGCAATTGAACCGCATCCCGCCGGAATGGTTGACCCGACCAGACAGCCAGCCCCTGATCCACCAGCATACGGTGAAAAGCACGAAAATCGCGGGTGGCGCACAGTATCTTGAATACATCAAGGTGATACACCCCCCTGGCGACCCGATGGCGCAGCCTGTCCCCGGACGACTCCAGGCGCGGGTTGAACAACCAGTGCGCCAGTGAACGGCGCAACTGATCGGCGCCGCCGAGCCAGCCCGTTGGCAGCGGGAAGATCGCCAGAGGTTTGTGCAGATAAATCACTTCCACCATCATTGACACACTGTCGCCAGTGACAATAAAGCCATCGGCGCTGCCCAGCAGCGCTCGATAGGGATTGTCAGCGGAGCCGGCCTGCCACTCGAAGAAGACGGCCCGGGGTGGCAGATTCTGCCGCAGCACCTCGACAACTTCCGGTGTGGTGCGCCGACTGGTGGTCACATAGGGCGTGCCCCCGAGTTCATCGACAACCCAGTGCGCGGTGGCAACCAGGTCGTTCGCCACCTTGCGGTTCATAACAAAGGGGTTGGTCTCGCCGCCGACCAACATGGCAATCAGCGGCTTGTGGAGCTTTTCAAATCGCGAGCGCCACGCCTCTGCCTCCGACGCCACATCTTCCTCACTTATGCGCATCAGCGGCAGCGTGGTGGGCAGAAAATTGTCCATGGGCGGCATCTGGTTCTCCGCGCTGGCTATCACCAGGGAAAAGTCCAGCATGTGACCTGAAGGCTTGCCTACCAGCACGATCTTCGTGCGGTTACCGGATTGCTTGCGAATCCACAAAGCCACCATGGAGGGGCGCCTGCCTACGGTCAGAATCAGGTCAGGCCAGGGCGCCTCAATAGGGTCGGACTGTGCGGAATCTATATGATCCAGTGTGGGGCGGTACAGTGGCTTGCCCAGCACCCATTGCGGCAGCATATGCACATACTTGTGCTCAACCGGCCATGGCAGCGCGTCGACAATGGTATCTACCTGTCCGTTGTCGCCCTGCTTATCGCTGAGAATGACCCAGGTGCGCGGGCGCACTCACGCCTCTTCCTGGCAATAGCCCAGTTCCGGGAGGATGTTATCGCGCACCAGTGCTTCCAGTTCGGCCACCTGCTCCGGTGGAAAATCCTCACGGTAGCCACCAACCTTGCCGCGCCGCACCTTGAAGGTGCTGGGATCGTTGGCATTCACCAGCTTCATACCGCCCTGGCTGAAGGTACCACTGGTTTCCAGCTTCTGCAGGTTGTCGAAAGAGCCCCACTCTACCGCAGCACTAACCTCCTCCTGGGTAAACTTCTCACCCATCAGGTCGAGTATCTTCTGCAGCGTAGGAACGGGCTCCGCACGCAATTCCTCGTACTTGACCAACATGCCTTTCTCCAGATCCTTTACATTGCGCGCCCAGGTATTCTGGTACTCAATGAGAAAGGGAAGACCGATGTCCGAGTGGCGCACGAATTCCCACATCTGCACCGTGCGCCGGTCAATGGGGTGTTCAATGGAGTGGTTGATCAATTCCTGCTTGGCGCGCGACTGGCGTTTGGTGAACTGGTGATACCAGGACACTGCGATGTCGATAGGATTGCGCGCAAGAAACATCACAGGCTTGTGCCGCAAAGGATTGTCCGGCGCACCGACCGCCAGCAGCTTGCCGACCTCACCCTCATAACTGTAGCAACCGTTGGTAGCAGCCAGCCTGGGTATTTCAGGAATTTTGCGAGCAAACTCGTCCGTGTTTATCAACTTTGATTCGGGCAGGTTATAGCGCAATTGGTAGAGGCGGGAGATCATCACCTTGAGCCAGGTATTTCCGCTCTTGGGGTGACCGATGATCAGAAAATTAGCGGCGTGTGCCTTGGCCAGTTCAAGCTCCGCCAGGTACTTACGGCGCAGTGCCACCCGGGTCCGCGCCGGCAAGGGCTCAGTAGGAATGAGAATTAACGCCTTCTTGACGCCGTCACTCAGCTTGAACATCTGCGGATTCTCGCGGGCAGTGGGAACGGGCTGTTCACAAAGCGTGCAATTATGGAGCAAGCCGGCCAAAATGACCAGACGGCCACCGCTTGGGGTACAATGGCCGCGACCCCACAAAGGACCAACGCCCGTTGATCATCGACCGCCATATCAGCCTTGAAATCCTGCGTCCTTTTGCGATGGGCCTTGGTCTGCTGGTGCTCGTCTTTATCGGCTTTTCCGCCGCGAAACAATTGTCGGCTGCCGCCGCCGGGCAACTCGAAATGCTGACAGCATTTAAACTGGTCGGGCTGAATACGTTGGTGACCCTGGAAATTCTGCTGCCGTCCGCATTTTTCTTTTCCGTGTTGGCAGCTGTGGGTCGCCTCTACCGGGACTCCGAAATGAGTGCGCTTTACGCCGCTGGCGTCAGCCGGGCGCGTATTCTCGAGGCCGTGCTTAAACTGGCGCTTGTGGTCGCACTTATTACGGGAGCCATTTCAATTCTGGGGCGACCCTGGGCATTTCGGACCAGCTATGAACTGGAGTCCCGGGCACTGGCCAAGTTCGACTTGAAGAAAATGGCAACAGGTGAATTCGTCAATATGAGCGGCAGCGATTACATTTTTATCGCCGACGGCCTCGACCTGGACCGCGGCCAGCACAAGGGAGTATTCCTGCAGAAGGATTACGACAAGGTCGGACGCTCGGAGATCATCGTCGCCGAGACGGCGGAACTGCCTGTACTCAACCCGGGCCAGGCCATGCAGGCAGAGTTTTTTAATGGCTACAATTACCTGCTGGACCAGAGAAGAACCCAGGATATCACGCTGAAATTCGAAACTCTCATTGTCAGGCTGGACAATCAGGAGGCCCAGGAACAGTACCGGCGAAAAGCCGAGACAACTGTGAACCTCGCGCAGTCGAAAGAACCCAAAGACATCGCCGAGTTCCAGTGGCGAGTTACCACACCGGTTGCCACCATATTGCTTGCACTGATGGCCGTACCGTTGGCGCGTTCGGCGCCGCGAGAATCACGTATGCGAAACGTGCTGATTGCGGTCGGCATCTACATCGGCCTGTTTGCCATGACCAGCGTAGTGCGCACAGGCATAGAGCAGGAGCGCATCGGTGAACTGCCCGGACTATGGGGCGCTTATTTGCTGGAGATCATTCTGCTGGTGGTATTGGTCAGCCAGCCCTGGATGAAGCGGCGATGATTCTCGAGCGCTACATTGCCGGCAACCTGGTCAAGGGCTGGCTACTGGTACTGCTGGTATTGGCGGCAGTGTTCGGCCTTATCAGCTTCATAGGTGAGCTGGAGCGCACACGGTTCGGCTACGACGCCATGGCGGTAGGCCGCTACACTCTGTATACCCTGCCCCACCAACTGGTAAGCCTGGCCCCGGTGATCGCACTGCTGGGAAGTATTGTCGCGCTCGCCAACCTCGACCGCTCCAATGAGCTCACCATCATCAGTTGTACCGGCTTTTCCCTCTCCAGGCTGCTATTGGCGATTGCCCTGCCCACCGCGTTGATGATGCTATTCCTGTGGGCATGCATGGAGTTCATCACGCCGCCGCTTCAGCAGTCGGCGGAGGCTGAGCGCCACGCCCTGCGCTATCGCAACGAGGTAAGAATCCCGGACGGCGGAGTCTGGTCCAAGAATGGCAATCGCTACATCCACCTTGGCAAGATGTTACAGGGCGGTATTCCCGGCGATATCGACCTCTTCGAATTCGATGATTCCGGCAGACTCACCCGGGCGCTGCACGCAGAGACGGCACGGGTGAGCGAGGATCGAACCTGGTTATTCCAGCGGGTACGGGAAAAGCTGCTGGTGAAAAACAAACTGGTCACGCGTCGCTATAAAGAATTGGAAATTGGCAACCTGTGGTCACCGGCAGAACTGCCCACCCTGACCCTGGATAGCGACAGTATGCGTCTGTCGGTATTGGCCAGCTATAGCAGATACCGCGCAGAAAACGGCCAGCCCAATACAAAATACCGCAGTACCTTCTGGCAAAAATTGCTAATGCCGCTAACCGTTGGCGCGATGGTATTGCTCGCCACGCCGATCAGCGCAAACCTCGGCGCCAAACGCAATCGCAGCTTTGGCCTGGATGTCGGCCTGGGCGCCCTGGTGGGCATACTGTTCTATCTGGGCACCCAGATCATTTTTGCGCTGGGCCAACTGCTTAACCTGAATATACCGCTGGTGGCACTGGCACCAACGCTACTGATTCTGGTATGTGCCTTCTTCTTGCTGCACCGGATGCATTGGTAGTTCTTTGAAATACTCAACCTCACCATTCTTTACACCAGATACCGGAGCCAGTGCAGCATGGGCCTGATGCTGAATTTTTTCCGCGCCTACCCATCACAGACGGTGTTGATGCTGCTGGCCCTGCTGCTTTCGGGACTCGCGGAAGGCATAGGACTGTCGGCCCTGTTGCCCATGGTGAATATTGCCCTGGGATCTGAGGCCACGGCCATGTTGGCCGGTGTGGCACCACAGAGCGATAACAATTTCGAACAGGCTGTCCTCGATATCCTGGCTTCCGTTGGCATTGCACCCACCCTGGGCAATATGCTGCTGATCATGATTTCGGGGCTTGCACTCAAGAGCGCTTTTCTGTTGATCGCACAACGGCAAGTGGGCTACACCGCTGCGCAAGTGGGCACTGATCTGCGACTGCAAATGCTGCGGGCGGTATTGCGCAGCAAGTGGGAATACTTCCTGCACCAGCCCGTTGGCAAGCTTACCAACGCGCTGGCCACCGAGGCGCAACGCTCCTCCACGGCTTTCGTGAACGGTGCCACTGCCATCACTTTCCTGATCCAGGCACTGGTTTACGGCGCGGTGGCGTTCGCGATTTCCTGGCGGGCCTCACTGGCAGCTATAGGCGCCGGCGTGGTGGTTATTGGCTTGTCCCACTTCCTGGTGAGGCTCACCCGCCGCGCAGGCAAACGTCAGACCAATGTCATGTCATCTCTGATGGCGAATCTGACGGACACTCTGCAATCAGTAAAACCGCTCAAGGCCATGGCGAGGGAACACCTGGCAGACCAGGTCCTGGCGCACGATACCAACCAGTTAAACAAGGCACTGCGACGCCAGGTACTGTACGCCGCTATTCTCGACTCGGCACAAGAGCTTATGTTCGCCGGATTTATCTGTCTTGGCGTGTGGGTGGCGATAGAAAAGTTTTCCATTGATCTGGCCATGGTAATGGTGCTGGTAGTGGCCCTGGGCCGCGCATTTTCCTTCTTCGGCAAAGTGCAGAAACAGAGCCAGAAACTGGCGCAGGGCGAGAGTGCCTACTGGTCTATTATGGAGGCTATACAGGGTGCCACCGCGGCAGAGGAGAAACTGGGTGGTGGCGCTGAGCCCCATTTTGAACAGGGGCTGGAATTTCGGGACATAGAGTTCTCCTACGACAGCAAGCACCCGGTATTCAAGGGTCTCAACCTGGAGATCAAAGCGGGTGCCCTGACCACTCTGGTGGGACCCTCGGGATCCGGCAAGACCACCATCATCGATCTGGCCATTGGCCTGCTGCAACCACAGGAAGGCACTGTGTTGCTTGACGGTGTAGCGCTGCCGGAAGTGGATATCAAAAAATGGCGCAGCCTGATCGGCTATGTGCCTCAGGACACGCTGCTGCTGCACGACAGCGTGCTGCACAATGTCACGCTGGGAGACCCCGGGTTATCGGTCGCTGAGGCAGAGGAAGCGTTGCGCGCCGCAGGCGCACTGGATTTCGTCAGGCAGCTGCCTGAAGGTCTTGAGACCATCGTTGGCGAGCGCGGAGGCAAGCTGTCCGGCGGACAGCGGCAGCGGATCGTGATTGCCAGGGCGCTGATAAACAAACCGCGACTACTGATTCTTGATGAGGCCACCAGCGCGCTCGATCCCGAGAGTGAAGAAGTGGTGCGCCAGACCATGGAGAAGCTCAAGGGGCATCTCACCATTCTCGCGATATCCCACAACCGCGCACTGGTGAAGGCAGCGGATTTCGTCTACCAGATGAATGCCGGCGCCGCCAGCCTGCTGGATGAGGCCAGCCAGTCAGACCTCGCCAAATAGGCCCTGCACCGCCGCCACCGCGCGCTGCATATCAGACTCGGCCGGCAACACAGATGCGCCAAACTCCTCCTCCAGCCAGAATGCTCGGCTGCTCGCACGCAGCTGCTTGTGAACCAGGGTGATATCGCGGCTCAGGCGCTGCCAAAGCCAGCGCATAAGCCAGCTATAAAGTGTGGCCTGCATGCGAAAATCGACAGCGACTTCGTTGTGACCCCGCATTCCGCCGAGATCAAAAATCTGAACAGGCCTGCCGGTCGCACATGCCTCGGAAAGCATGGCAATGCTGTCTCCAGTGACCACAAATCGATCAGCAATAGCCAGCATACCGAAATAGGGGTTGGCAGGGTCATTGGGCTGCCAGCGATAAAAATAACTTGGGACATCAATGCCGCACTGCAGAGCGTCGATCGCCTCATCACTGGTGCGGGAACTGGTGGACACCAGCAGTGAGCCGCCGCTTTGGCGCGCCAGGGTTGATGCCTGGCGGGCCAGCCGGGACGCCGCCAGCGGGCCCAGTGTGAAAGGGCCACTGTGGCCGCCGGCAATGACCGCTATACGCGGCCGCGGCAGATGATCAAAGGTTTCAGCCCACTCCTCCCGCGCCGCCGCCAGCCGTTGCGGCGTAACGCTGTGCAGAGTGAGCATGTTATTGAGGATATTTACCCGCCGTGGGACCCGGTACTGTGGCGTGGTAACCACCAGATCAAAGCCGTTGAGCGGCCCCCAGGGGCGACCCACGTGCACGTATCGGGTCTGCCCGCCCGAATGCGCACGGATCCAGCGGCAAACCGGTTCATTGCGAACGCCACTGGAAATCACCAGATCCGGCCAGGGCGGCTCCAACATGGCCGCTGATTCGGTAGTAATACCGCGCAGGCTGCTCAGCCCCAGCACATGCGGCAGAACAACATGTTTGCGGTAGCTAAGACGCTTGGTTTCACAGGGCCAGCCGAGGGCGTCGACCAACGCACGGACCTGGCTTTGCTCCCCCGCCCGGTAGGCGTCGATCAACCAAATAATTGGCATTACCGTCTATCCATGGGTATAGTTCGAGCCTTCGAAATCTAGCGGCTTACCTTGGGCGGCGCAAGGGTAGAGACGAAATGACTGATTACCAAGAATGCCTGACTTTCCTGTACAGCGCTCTGGCCTCACAGAATAAAAAGAATATTGAACTGACGGAGACCACCCACCTGGTGGCGGATGTTGGCCTGAGTTCACTGGAAGTCATGGAATTCATCGAGAAAATTGAAGACCACTTCGACATCTCCATTCCCCTCAACATACTGCCCGACGTCAACACCATCGGTGAGCTTGCGAAAAAGGTCGAGGAACTCAACCCCTGAGTCCGGGTCATAGTGCTCCAACCACCTGATAATTCAGGCTCAGGTGGATGGGGCACTAATACCCAAGAAATACGCTACACTTTTAACACCTTCAGGCACTAAGCTTGCACCCACCAGTACTACAGGGCTGATTCATGCTGTTTGACAAATTCAAGACTATGGCCGATTTCCAGGCCGAACTCGCCGAACGTGATGTCGTTCCCTTTGGCGCCGTGACTGAAAAAATCCTGTCGCCCACCGAGGGCATCGTCGAGGGACACAAAGTCATTCTCGCCGGCACCAATAACTACATGGGCATGTCTTTTGACCCGCGCTGTATCGCGGCCTCCCAGGCCGCAGCTGCCGAGTGGGGCACGGGCACTACCGGCTCCAGGCTGGCAAATGGTTCTTTTGCCGGGCACGAGGCCCTGGAAAAGGAAATTGCCGAATTCTACGGCGTCGGCCATGCCATCGTCTTTTCCACCGGCTATGCCGCCACCATGGGTATGTGCGCTACGCTGGCAGGCCCGGGTGATGTCATCCTGCTGGACGCTGACAGCCACGCCAGCATTTACTCCGGCGTGCAACTCAGCGGCGCTGATATTATTCGCTACAAACATAATAACCCGGAAGACCTCGCCAAGCGCATGCGCCGTCTCGGCGACCGGGCAGCCCAGGCGCTTATTATCGCCGAGGGCATTTACTCCATGCTGGGCGATGTCGCACCACTCAAGGAGATCGCAGAGGTCAAGCGCGAGTACGGCGGCTACCTGCTGGTTGATGAGGCCCACTCAATGGGTGTGCTGGGTGACAGTGGTCGCGGTGCGGCCCAGGCTGCGGGTGTTGTAGCGGATGTGGATTTTACCGTGGGCACCTTCAGTAAAAGCCTGGGTTCTATCGGCGGTTTCTGCGTGAGTCAACACAAAGAACTGGAGGCCATCCGCTTCTGTATCAAGGCCTATATTTTCACTGCCTCGTCCTCCCCCTCGGTTATCGCCTCTACCCGGGAATCGCTGCGAATCATCCGCAACGAGCCAGAGCGCCGCAAGCAGGTTTGGGACAACGCCAGGCGCCTCTACAATGGCCTCAAGGCGCTGGGACTGCCCGTCGGACCTACCGCCAGCCCCGTAGTCGCGGTGGAAATGGTGGATCGCTCCCGCACCATCGATTGCTGGAAAGCGCTGATGGAAGCCGGTGTTTATGTCAATCTCGTCATTCCGCCGGCCTCGCCATCGACCAACTTCCTGTTGCGCAACAGTGTCAGCGCGGCGCACTCAAGCGAGCAGATCGATACCATTATTAACGCTTACGCCGGCCTCAAAAAAGCCGGATTATTTGAGCCGGCCCAGGCGGCCTGATGGAAAAAATCATCATCACCGGCAATGGTCCATTGCGAGGTGAAGTCAGCGTAGCCGGTGCAAAAAACGCGGCCCTACCGATTATTGCAGCTTCGCTTCTCAGCGAAGAGCCGTTGACGATCAGCAATGTTCCGGGTGTGCGTGATATCGACACAGCCCTGAAACTGCTGACGCTGTTGGGCTGCCTGGTAGACCGCAATGGCACAGACCTGAGCATAGACACCAGCAAGGTGCACTCGGTATATGCGCCCTACGAACTGGTCAAGACCATGCGCGGCGCTATTCTCTTGCTGGGGCCCCTGCTGAGCCGTTTTGGCGAGGCCGATGTGTCCCTGCCCGGCGGTTGTGCCATCGGCTCCCGCCCCGTAAACGAGCACATAACCGGCCTGCAGGCGCTGGGTGCCGAGATCCAGATTGAATCCGGTTATATCAAGGCAAAAGCGAAGCGCCTGCGCGGCGCCCATTTCACCTTCGACATACCCTCTGTAACGGCCACAGAAAACCTGTTGATGGCCGCGACCCTGGCCCAGGGCACGACCGTGCTGGAAAACTGCGCACTGGAGCCGGAGGTTGGCGACCTGGCAAAGCTGTTAATCGGTATGGGCGCAAAAATCAGTGGTATCGGCACCGGCACACTCACCATAGAGGGTGTGGAAACACTGCACGGCACCCGCCACCGCGTACCGCCGGACCGCATTGAAACCGGCACATTCCTCACCGCCGCCGCAGCCACCCGCGGCAATATCCGCGTGCTGGACACCAACCCCGATTTTCTCCATCACGTGCTGGGCAAATTGGAACAGGCAGGCGCCAAGATCGAGCTGGGACCAGACTGGATTCAACTGGACACCGGCGGCAAGCGGTGCCAGGCGGTACATATCAATACCGCACCCTATCCGGCCTTTCCCACCGATATGCAGGCCCAGTTCATGGCCCTCAATGCCGTGGCGGAGGGTTCCGCCACGGTGGTCGAGAATATTTTCGAAAACCGTTTTATGCATGTGGCAGAACTGCAGCGCATGGGGGCCGATATCGAGTTGCAGGGACATACCGCGATCGTACGAGGACGCGAACGACTGCAGGGTGCACCCGTCATGGCCACCGACCTACGCGCCTCTGCCTCGCTGATCATTGCCGCCCTTGCCGCTGACGGAGACACCAGCATCGACCGCGTCTATCACCTGGACCGCGGCTACGCCAATATCGATCGCAAGCTGGCTGACATGGGCGCGAAAATACACCGCGTTCAGGAGTGAACAATGCGAACCAGAGGGCCCGGGGTCTAGTGCAGAACTTCGCGCAGGTATCCGACCCCCACCTGAGCTCGCTGGAAGGTGTCCGCCTTGGCGACCTGCTCAGCAAGCGCTTTTTGGGTTACCTGTCCTGGAGTCGGCGCCGACGCTTCGAGCACCGGCCTGAAGTACTCGCCGCATTACAAAGTGACCTGCAGCAGTTCGAACTGGACCAACTGCTGGTAACCGGCGATCTCACCCACGTGGGCCTGCCCATGGAATTTCAACAGGCGCTCACCTGGTTAAAAGCGCTTGGTAGCCCCCGCGATGTCGCCGTCATTGCCGGTAATCACGACGCCTCGGTGGCGACCCCCTGGCAGGATACCTTCGCATTGTGGCGGGATTACATGGCAGCAGATACGCCAACTGCTGCACCCGACAGCCTCGAAACGATGTACCCAAGCCTGCGGGAGCGGGGAAAAATCGCCTTTATCGGCCTCAACACAGCCTGCCCCAAGCCACCGCTGATGGCCAGCGGGACCGCCGGGGCACTACAGTTGAGTCGTTTGCCGGCGCTGCTGGATGCTGCCCACGCGAAAGGCCAGTTCCGCGTGGTATACCTGCATCACTCGCCACTTCCAGGCAGGGATAAGTGGCGCAAGCGCCTGACAGACGCGGCAGAGGTAAAGACCATTATCTGCAATCATGGCGCCGAACTGGTATTAAATGGGCACGGCCACCGACACCACTACGATACACTTGAAACAGCACACGGCATGGCACCATTAATCGCGATTCCCTCAGCCTCCGCAATGGGTTTACACGGAGCCAATGTGGCGAGTTATAACTGCTACGGGGTCGAGCGAACCGGGACGGGGTGGCGGCTGGAGATCAATTCGCGTGATTATCAACCAGCCGGCGGCATTTTTGCCGCCGGTGAATCCATATCTGTTGAACTGGATCGTCAACTATCAGCTTGATCCCGATTGCTCAGGCATTCTCCTCCGCTGCCTTCGCCAGCGAGCCTTTAACCAGCACCAGGTCCGCGACTGAGTCCACATCGATGGCGGCATTGGCATAGGGCAGGATCACCGCGCGCATGCGCAAGCCCAGGCGCTTGCTCAATTTGGCAAGAGCTTCCTCCAGTGACAGCAATCCCAGCCGATAGCGGATAACCGCCCACCAGCCCAGCAGGCCGATCACCACCAGCGGTTTCTTGCGCTGTTGCTCAATGCGCCGCCAGAAGCGCGCCGCACGACGTCCCTCCGGAGTGATAAAGGCGAAAAGGTTGCAACCGCAGAAATCGCCATCACTGAAATGCAGCACCGTTTTCCTGATCCCGGGATAGGCCTCCAGCACCAGCGCATGGGGCGCCAGGCCAACAGTAACGTCTACATCGTCCGCCAGGCTCTGACGCCCGAAGGCGTCGACGATTTCAGCCGTGAGCAAGGGATGGTCTGCGGTAGTCAGCAGCACCGCCTCCTCAGGACCCAGTCCTTTCATGGCCTGGTAGGCACTGGTACTGGGACTGATACCGGGCTCGGTCCAGATCACCTCGCCGGAATCCGCCCATTGCGCCAGCTGGTCATCCTTTGCGATCTCGCTGGCCTCCGGTCCGCACAGGGCAATCTTGCTGACCACCCGGGAGGAGCGCAGAGCGTTTAACACCCGGCGCACCATGGGCATGCCGTCGAGATCAATCATGGCCTTGCTGCCGACCTTGGAATGATTGATCAGGGAATCCGCCTTGGTTCTGTCGCCGGCGAGAACGATGGCGGTCATCTGGTGCTGTTCGGGATTGAGGTGCATAAGTCTCGCTATGGTTGCTTAGAGTTCTTTTTCATAGACGCGATAGCGCTTATACGCCTCGCCGCCGATGGTTTCAATGATATTGCGCATGCCGTCGTTATCTTCAAGAATCCACCCCATCTCCACGTCTTTCACACCCCTCGCGTGCAACTGCTTACGAACGGCGTCGATCACCATGAACGCAAGGGTAGGCCCGAGCCGCGAGTGCTGAAAGCTCTGGCGGACCCCCATCAGGGGTATCCGGGCCGTCCTGG
>Ga0316201_10002237_pt1 | contig 13676 bp, 9 predicted proteins | sample CS6wburrow_MG_FD_204516 | JGI IMG/M metagenome (GOLD analysis project Ga0316201, IMG submission 204516) | Coastal sediment microbial communities from Delaware Bay, Delaware, United States - CS-6 worm burrow | ecosystem: Environmental > Aquatic > Marine > Coastal > Sediment | place: USA: Delaware... | reverse complement strand
ACGGAAACCGAGACACAGGTCGTTCGCTTCCAGGGAGGAATGGCCCATGCTTTGTAGCTGCAGGAACGCATACTTGCCAGGGAGGCATTATGAAAAGTTGGGCTGTATATCTTATTGCTGTAGTCGGATTCGGCATTTACGGCGCGGCAACGAGCGTCGATCGTGACAGCAGCGGCGCCATCGTGGAAGAAGGCAGCATCGGAGCTTTTAACGTTCGCGTTGGCGACTGCTTCAACGACGTCGGTTTCGATGTTGAAGTCAGTTCAGTGCCCGGCGTGCCCTGCTCCGTCCCACACGACAACGAAGCTTACGCCGTGTTTGACGTTAGCGTTCCAAGTTATCCGGAAGGCGAAGGCATGTCGGAACTGGCATACAAGTCATGCATGGATCGTTTCGCGGCGTATGTCGGAAAAGACTATGAATCCTCGTCCCTGGAAATCACAACGATGTTTCCCTCGCGGCAGAGCTGGCGGGAAAACGACCGCGAAGTCATCTGCGCCGTTTACGACATGAACGCACAGAAGCTGACCGGCAGTGCCCGAGGCAGCGCCCTCTAGTTCAGACGGCTTCGAACAGTGCTGAGGCCCCCTGGCCGCCGCCGATGCACATGGTCACCACCCCGTAGCGCTTGCCACGGCGTTTGAGTTCGCGCAGCAGGGTGCCGGTCATGCGTGAACCGGTCATGCCGAACGGGTGACCGATCGCAATACTGCCGCCGTTGACGTTGTAGATCTCGTTGTCGATCTCCAGCGCGTCGCGGCAGTAGACGCACTGGGATGCGAATGCTTCGTTCAGCTCCCACAGGTCGATATCGTTCATCGACAGACCGGCATTGTTCAGCAGGCGCGGCACCGAGAAGACCGGGCCGACTCCCATCTCATCCGGTTCGCAGCCAGCGACCGTGAAGCCGCGGAATATGCCCAATGGCTCAAGCCCGAGGACCTCGGCACGCTCGGCACTCATGAGCAATGTCATTGAGGCGCCATCGCTAAGCTGGGAGGCATTGCCTGCGGTAACCGTGCCGTCCTCCTCAAACGCGGGCTTGAGTCCCGCAAGACCTTCCACTGTCGTGCCGGGTCGGTTGCATTCATCGCGGTCGACAACAACATCGTGACGACTTTGCTCTCCCGACTCCTTGTCGATCTTCAGCATCGTCGCATTCATCGGGACTATTTCATCCGCGATCCGTCCTGCCTCAACAGCCGCGGCATAACGTGCCTGGCTTTGTGCGGCGTACTCGTCCTGGATGTCGCGTGTTACGTTGTAGCGTCTCGCCACGACTTCGGCCGTGTTGCCCATCGCCATGTAAATTTCGGGCTTGTCTTCGAGCAGCCTCGGGTTCTGTTCGAATTCGCAGGCCTTTTGGCGCTGGTTCATTGAAATCGACTCGACGCCACCCGCCATCGCAACCTGGGTCTGCCCGGAAGCAATCTGGGTTGCCGCAAAAGCGATCGATTGCACGCCAGACGAACAGAAGCGATTGATCGTGGACCCTGCCGTCGTAATCGGCAGTTTCGACAGCGCCACCGACAACCGTGCCATGTTGCCGCCCTGCTCGCCGTCATGCATCGCAATGCCTACGATGACATCCTCGACTTCCTCGGGCGACACATTCGGGTTGCGCTCCAGCAACGCGTCGATGACATGAGCGACCATGTCATCGGAACGCGTCAGATTGAAGCTGCCACGGAATGACTTGGCAAGCCCCGTGCGTACGTTATCGACAATTACGACATCTCTCACTACTGACTTACCCCTCTTACCCAGTTATCCATTGCACCAATGCTGCAGCCAAACTTGGTGTGGCCCTTGCCGAGCCCCACCTCTTCGATGATCTGCTCACACGAGCAGCCTGCCGTATCGAAGATTGTGTACGACCGGCTGGGCCCTTTGCCTTTGCCCTTCGGCAACACTGTATTGAACACGCCGTCGCCGTCGGTATCCGCAAATCGATTGACACCCAGGCCCTGCGAACCCGCTGATTCTGGCAGGGTCGTGGCCGGACATACATCGACGTCGTCGCCGACGCCGTCTTTGTCCTCATCCCGGAAGAAGTACAACACCAGGCCATCGTGATCCGACGAGCGTAATGCGAGATCCGCCTCAGTGCCGTTGTCGCCAACCAGGATACGTGCCGCATCCGCATTGCCGCGCGCGAATTCGAGACCCGTGACTAATGGCCCGAATCCCTGGCTCGTCATAGCGTGATCGAGAACCTGTGCACTGCCTCCAAAATTGAACGAGTAACGTTCGCTCGGCTCGATGTTCAGAACTTCGTCGATCAGATTGGGAGACACAACATCGAGGCACTCGACGAGCGAACACACGGCGCTCTCTTCGGGGATGAAGTCGCCTTTCACGATACCCGCAAGATCAACATACCCGTCAGTGAACTCGAAGGCATTGAAATCACCGATGACAACGAGGTTGACGTCAGGATTGGCGGTCTGGATAGCCTGCACCTTCTGCGCCACGGACAAGGCCTGTTCGTATCGCTTGAGCTGGGTTCGCTCGGTTTCGATGCGGCCCAGCGAACGCATGTGCAGGACCATGACCGACACCGGGAACAGGTTGTTCACGGTTGCATCCAGAACCAGCGGTGGCCGGTCGTGCAGCAGCGATCCGTCGACGCTTAGCAGTTCATCTTGACCAAGCTGCGTAACGGCCAGCACCTGGACGTTGTTGCGAACCAGGAAACCGACATCGATCGACCCGACATCGTTACCTTCGATGAGATGCGCCGAGTAATTCACGCCCGGGTCGAACGACGCAATCGTTGCGGCGAGGTCCTGCATGACCGTGAGACTCTCGACTTCCTGAATTGCGAGGATGTCCGGCGCGCCCATCACATCAATGATGTACGCGGCAATCTTGGCCTGTCTCAGGAGATACTCCTCTTCCGACACGACCGTGTCGTCACGTGCCGGGTCGTCCTCGTCATCGTACAGGCGGAACAGGTTGAGTGACCCAACCGTACCTTCATCCGGCGCCTTCGCTCGCACAGCGATCGGCATTGGCGCGAAGTTGACATCAAGCACGGTCGGCCATAACTCGTAACCACCGAACTCGAAGCCCATCACGCCCGTCGCGCTGAATGTGGATCGTGCCGGAATGATGAGGTTCGGCAATCCCAGCTTGTCCGGGTCGAGCTCGAACACTTCGGGGTTTCCGTCCCACACCGGAATCGCTGGCAGGGCCGGCAGTCCGGGGGTTTCGACACCCGGCTCACGGAAGGGCCGCATCGGGCCTGCCGTTACGTGAACCTCTGCCACCGGGTCTGCGTCCCCGAATGCCTGGTTAGATGCCGCAACGATGCCCGCCGGGACCGTTATGAGCATGCCCTCGTAGCACTCGTACTCGATTGCACAACTCGGTGCAGACGGATCCGCGGACGGCCTGTTTGCATCGAAGACGATTGGATTCGGGACCGTACCTGTACCGGTAACCGAAACAGTGGGCGAGCCAGCAATTTCGGTGAACCCGAAGAACTCGGCAACGGTGCCGCTCACTTCGACCTCGTCACCAACGGCCACGCCGGGCGCACCACCGGTGAACACGAAAATACCATTGGATGTATTGGGGTCGCCGTCATCCGGTACCTGCATGAAGAACCCATCGGTCGCTATCGCGGTGACAACGCCGCTCGTAAGAACGCGCTGACCCTCCAGCGGGCTCGATTCGCCACTGCCCTGAATGTCGGTGACTGCGGCAGAGACCGGACAGCCGGCGAACTGCGAACCATCCACCCGAGTGCCTGGTGAATACAAGGCACCGGCCGAAGCCGCGACTGTGCTGTGCTTCACCAAAGGCGGCGTGCCGGTTACGTCCGGGTCGAGTGTGATCGACTGGTTGTCACCGCCTTCGCTACCGTAAGACAACGAGGTGACATCAGCGACGCCATTGTTCAGCGTGACGGAGTCGCCGCCATTGTTCATGCCTATGAAGCCGCCCGTGGCCGTCTGCACCAGGCTGTTGCCGAACGTACCGGTTGGTGTGCCCCCGCCGAAGACGACAGCAGAACAACCGTCAAATATCACAGAACCCGCAGGGAATGTGTGACGCACAGCAACAGCATCGGCCAGCGTCCAGCCCGAAACATCCACATCGCTGCCGGTACGATTGACGATCTCCACGAACTCATCCTGCGACGAGTTGCGCGTGCCGTCATTATTCGCATCACCATCAAGTCCGCTAGCCGGATCCGCGTGGACCTCATTGATCACCCAGGCGGAAGGACAACCGGCAAATTGCGACCCGTCGGCCTGTGTGCCAGGTGAAAACAGGGCGCCGCCCGACGTCGTCACGTCGCTGTGCTTGACCAGCGCTGACGCACCATCGCCGTCCGGATCGCGTGTCAGCGACTGGTTGTCGCCGCCCTCGCTGCCATAGCCAGCCGAGGTAACGTCGACAGATCCATTATTAAGGATCACGGTGTCACCGCCGTTGTTGAATCCCAGCGATCCGCTGCTCGCAGTCTGCACGGCGCTGAGCCCGAAGGCACCGGAGGGCGAACCCCCGCCGAACACAACGATGGAGCAACCGTCATCAACAATGCTGCCCGCCGGGAAGGTATGGCGAACACCAAAACCATCCGAAAGCGTCCAACCTGAAATATCGGCAGCCGCACCGGAGTTGTTGAGAATCTCGACGAACTCATCGTCAGAGAAATCCCGGGTGCCGTCACCATTTGCATCGCCGGCCGAGCCGCTTGCGGGATCGGCAAGAACCTCATTGATCACCCAGTCGCTTGGCGGGGGTGGTGGCGGTTCTGCACCCGGGGTCGGAACAGCCTGAGTCCAGGTTACGGAGAGGTCTTCCGAGGTTTCGTCATCACCGGCGACACCACTACCACCGGACTGCGCTTCCGCGCCTTCGGTGAAATCGATACGCTGGAATGATTGGCCAAAAGCATGCCCACCCGGGGCGACCACATCCTGCAAAGCAAGCGGCGTTTCCGGAGGGTAGAACGACAAGTCACCGTCAGCGTCGGGTCCGTCAATACCGACACCGTTCTTGTCTACCGCCTCAGCCTTGTCGCCCCATACGACGTAGTCGATGTCCTGTACAAGATCGGACTCGCCGTCCCACTCATAGAGAATGACAACCTCACCACTGTTCGTCAGGCCACCCTGTCCGTTAATGGACCCGGGTAGCGCTTCGCGCATGTCGGCGATGCCATCTGCGCTACCGCCATCTTCATAGAGCTCATACGTCGGATCGATGCCGTACTCTGCGAAGAAGCTATCAGAACCGGCCAGCGCAACTGTCTGGAATTCGCCGGCCGCTATGCTGGCACCGTCTGGGAAGCGTGCGTGAAAATCGCCGAAGCCACCGCCGCCGGCGTTGGTGCCAGTCACGATATTGTAGTAATAGGTGCCGCCGTCTGCGAAGGTCGCGTCGGTCAGGTAGACATCCGACAGATCGACGGCTGCCGATGTCGGGTTGTGGATTTCGACAAACTCGCCGCCGGTAGGTGTGACAACGATTTCGGACAACAATACGTCCGCCACCGGCTCAGGAGGTTCGGCCGCAGTGCAAGACGAGTAAGCACCGATCGGAAACGGTGTTGTGGCGGTTGCGTTGGTGGTTTCTCCATCAAGCGCATTCGGACCGCTGAAGCTCCAGTTACCCAGCACAAAAATGCTGCCGTCGGGTCCGGTGCCATCGCTGCGGTACGCCCAGCCATCGAGATGCTCCCAGGGCTGCCCGGTGCCATCCGTATTGATGTCGCCGAATACATCGACAACAGAACCGCCCATAAACAACTCAATCGCATCGTCACCATTTATTGACGCGGCGTCGCTCGTGTAGGACGGTGGGAAGCCAAAGAAATCTTCGAACCCCGATGCTTCAGAAGCGACATACAGGAAGGTTCCGGCACCCGCCGCGCCGGCAGGAAGCGTAAACTCTTCCCCATCCGTTCCGCCGCCATTATTTGCCCAACCAATGCCATAAGCGCTGAGGTCGGCAACATCATTGAGTACACACAGCTCAATGGCCTTCGGGACGCCGCCACTCAGCGGGCCATCGATGACGCCGGTGATGACGACATCCTGGGCATAGCTTGCCGGCGCTGCGGCAACCAGAAGAAAGAAAAGAGAAGACACGGAGAAACTATCAACGGACAGTCGACGGCGTTGGAATTGCATGCTCGAACCCCTGGAGTTTTTTTTGGTTAATTCTTGTTATTGCAACGCAAGTATAGTCCTTCTCTGAGCCGGTTTTGTGAAATCTGGAATGCGCGGTGAACGCAGTTGACTGCGTTTTACATAAGGAGGAAGGTTGGGTCGCTGCCGATTAAGCATTTCCTGTTATTTGCGATCGTGCAGCAGATACCGATAATCTGGATGCTCGTGAGTGTGCCAATAACAAAGTCGAACCAGCTTGTTACTCGACACCGCCTATAACATCGGGACTCCCGAGGGTGTCGAGCTGCGCCTGCCCGTGGCCGGTCTCGCCGCGCGCTCACTGGCCTGGCTTCTCGACGCGCTGATCAAGTTCCTGGCGCTCACCGTTATTTCCATCACCCTGGAGCTACTCGGCGATTTGGGGGCCGGGATCTACCTGCTGATGGTTTTCGTGTTGCTGTGGTTCTACAACGTGCTGTTTGAGGTCTTTAACCACGGCACAACGCCCGGGAAACATGCCCTCGGCCTGCGCGTCATGAACGCCAATGGGACGCCAGTGGGATGGTCCGGGTCGCTGATCCGCAACCTGATCCGGTTCGTCGATGTTTTACCGGGCTGCTATGCCTTTGGCTGTGCGGCTGTCCTGTTGAGCAAGCAGTTCCAGCGCCTCGGTGATCTCGCCGCAGGCACCATCGTCGTGTACGCGCCGAAGCAGGTAGCCAACAGTAAGCAAGGCGACGCATCACCCGTTCCGCTCAAAGCCCGCCTGTCCCTCGATGAACAGCAGGCAATCGTCAGCTTCGGGGAGCGTGCCAACCTCCTGAACACAGAGCGTGCGGCAGAACTGGCGGCGATCCTCGAGCCGGTACTGGAAGGCGTCGACCGGCAAACACTGATCGGTAACGCAAACTGGCTGGCCGGGGAGCGGAAGGCGCCATGAGGCAGGAGGCTTTCGAATCTCGACATGCGCCAACGTGGACCACGTTCGAAGAATGGATAGAGGCCCTCTCCAAACCGCGGTTCGCGCAACGCGCCGATACCGAGACAGTTGAGACTATCAGCAAGAGTTTTCCTGCGATGTACCGCCAGATCTGCCATCACCTCGCGCTCGCCCGGGCGCGACGTTACAGCATCGGCCTACAACAACGATTGAATCAGCTCGCACTTGACGGTCACCAGCATCTCTATCGAACGCGCACACCTTTTTTCACGTCGATCGGCTATTTCCTCGCCAGGGATTTTCCCGCCGCCTTTCGCAAACAGTGGCGCTTCATGCTGACGTCCACGCTGCTGTTCTACCTGCCGGCACTGATCATGGCGCTCGCGGTAGTGTTCCAGCCCGAAATTATCTTCTCGCTACTCGACCCCGGCAGCGTCTCCGAGATGGAAGACATGTATGACCCGGCCAATGACGTCCTGGGGCGCGAACGAGGGTCGGATTCCGACTTCCAGATGTTCGGCTACTATATTTATAACAACATCAGCATCGGCTTCCGTACGTTCGCCGGAGGTCTGCTGTTCGGTCTGGGCAGCCTCTTTTTCCTGATCTTCAACGGGCTGTACTTTGGCGCCGTGAGCGCGCACCTCTCGGTAGCGGGCTTCACCGAAACCTTCTGGTCCTTTGTTTCCGGGCACAGTTCGTTCGAACTGACTGCAATTACTATCTTTGGCGGCGTCGGCCTGATGATTGGCTACGGAGCGCTGGCACCAGGTCGTATGACTCGCTGGCAATCCATTCGCAGCAGGGCGATGAGCGGGCTGCCACTGATCTACGGCGGCACACTGATGCTGGTCGCGGCCGCCTTCGTCGAGGCATTCTGGTCATCGACCGCCTGGCCGCCGGCGAGCTTCAAGTATTCGGTCGGCGCTTTCCTGTGGCTGATCCACGGACTCTACTTCTTCCTGCTGGGCCGCGATGAATCTTGAGAACGTCACCGTCGAAATGCGACCCCGCAGCGAGTGGGAGGCTACGGATTTAGGTGCGCGCATGATCCGCCGCGATGCGAAGGCAATTTACGCAGTCTGGTTCACTGTGACACTGCCTTTTCTTGCTTTGGCTTTGCTCCTGAATTTCTTAACGCCCTACGGCGCGTTCGCCATGCTGCTTTACTGGTGGTTCGAACCCGTTGCTGATGGCGCCATTCTTCGCATCATTTCGCGACGGTTGTTTGGCGAAGATGCCGACGTCACGGCCACCTTGAAGGCTGTGCCCAGGCTGGCGTGGATGAACCGCATTTACCTGCTCAGCCCGTATCGGCTGCACTTCGCTCGATCGGTTGCCATGCCTGTCACCCAATTGGAGGGACTCAAGGGTTCAGCACGCCGCACTCGCAGCAAGGTACTCAACCTCAAGATCTTCAACTACGGCGTGGGTATAACGGCCGTCTACCAGCACCTCGTCATGGCGCTGTATATCGGGGTCATCCTGATCGGCTACCTGTTCATACCGGAGAACTACAAGAGCACGCTGGGTGACAGCTGGCTGGAGCTTTTCTGGATGAGTTCGGGCAGCAGCGCCGTAGCGATCGGTTTGCTGTGTTTCTACATTGCACAGAGTGCCCTGCAGCCATGGTATGTCGGCGCAGGGTTTGGCCTGTATATCAATTGCCGCACGCAACTCGAGGCCTGGGATATCGAAGTGGCATTTCGGCGGATGGTGCAGCGCCGAGCGAGCAATGCTGCCGCCGCTGCCGCCGCCGTCGTCGTGCTCGCCATGTTCATGGTGCCGCTGCTTCTGTCACCGGCAACAGGGTTTGCGCAGGATGCCGAGACAGAAGTGAGTGCCGAACTGAACGATCCCGACCCCGGGTTCGCCGGTTTCTGGACTGACGAAGAAGTAAAGCCGGCACTCAAGGCCGTCACTTCCAGCGAAGCGCTGCAGACCACGCAACGGGTCGAAGACTGGCAGCGCATTCGTTCTGATAAAACAGAAGAAAAGGACGACGCGAAGAGCTCGGGTATGGCGAGGAACATGCTGGATTCGTTCTTCAGGCTCGTGTCGTCACTCCTTGAGTTCGGGCTTTGGATCATCGTCGCCATCCTGCTGATCATTGTGTTTCTGACACGCGATCGCTGGTTGCCGTATCTCGGACTGCCTGGTCACAGGCCGCCCGCCGAACGAAGAATTTTCCTTGCCGGTGGCGAACTCACGGCCGACCAGCTTCCTGATGACATCGTGGCTGCCGTTCTGGATGCATGGCACGCCGGTCACAAGCGCGAGGCGCTGAGCCTGCTCTATCAGGGCAGCGTCTTTGCTGCCGTGAGAAAACATGGCGTGCGCTTGCCGCGTAGCGCAACCGAGGGCGCCTGCGTGCAAGCGGTCTCGACCCAGACAAATGCCGAGCGCGCCCATTTTTTCCGGCGTGTCGTCAGCGTCTGGATTCGCTGCGCATACGGCAACCAGGAGCCGAGTGATGACGCCGTGCTGCCTTTGTGCGACGAGTGGCATCAGCACTTCGGAGCCACGCAATGAGGCAGTCCACGGTATTCCTGCTGTTGGTACTGTCCGGCGTGCTCTTTGCCGCCTGGTTTTTCACCTACCATGAGAAGGTCATCAAGACCGAGTACGTCGGGTATTCCGGCGAGGCTCGAGTCAACGACTTCCTGGCCGCAGAGATGCTGATTACGGAGCTCGGGCTTGAAGCGGATTCACGTTCGGAACTCGTGCCTACCGAGTGGATGCCCGATCAATACGACACGTTGATCGTGCATACCTCAGAGTCTATTTCGTTCGGTGCAGAGTTCGACATGCTCGCGTCCTGGGTCCTGGAGGGCGGACACCTGGTCCTGCTGCCACCCCAGCGGGACACAGAGTTCACCGACATCCTTCTCGGCTATTTCGGCTTCAGCCTGGAGCCACTTGAACCTGATAACCAGGACGAAGCGGATGAGACCGGAACAGTCGATCAGGACGAAGAAGAAACCTTCGATTACATCATCGACGTCGACTCATCACTGGTTCGGATTCAGCCGCATGACGGCATTACAACGAGTGCCACGCTGTGGGCCGATGACGGCATCATCGCCGCACGACGCGAATGGGGCGACGGGTATGTCACCATCGTTGCGAATGCCTGGTACTTCTCGAACTACAACCTGGACGAGTATGACCACGCGCGGCTACTCATGGACATCGTGGCCGGTTACGTCAAGGAAGGAAAAACCTGGTTCATTTACAACACGGCGTTTCCTTCTCTTTGGGCTCTTATCTGGAAAAACGGACCGTTTGTCGTTCTCGGCTTCGCAGCCAGCCTGTTGCTGTGGCTCTGGTCCAGGGCGACGAGATTCGGGCCCGCAACAGGACCGGATTCACTGGCACGACGTTCTATCCTCGAACACGTGCGGGCGGCCGGCAACTTCGCATGGCGCAATCGCAGCGCAGCGGATCTGGTCACCAGCTCAACCACCGCCATTCTGCATGAAGCCGAACGGCGCCATCCGGGGATCAGCCGGCTGGCCCCGCAGGCCCAGGCACAACAGCTCGCCAGGATGACCGGCATGAGTGACTCGTACCTGTTCGATGCCCTGTTCAACCAGGACCACACCAGCCACCGTGACTTCACTCGCCTGATGAAAGTACTACAACGTATAAGGAAGAACCTATGACCGACCAGCAAACCGACGCCGCGAAGCTGTACCAGCAGGTGCAGGCGCTACGCACAGAAATCGAGCGCGCGTTTATCGGACAGGCCAGCGTGGTCGACGATATCGTGCTGGCATTACTGACGGCCGGCCATGTGCTGCTCGAAGGTGTGCCAGGCCTTGGCAAAACGCTGCTGGTCAAGTCGATGTCGAAGGCCATCGGCGGCGACTTCTCTCGAATCCAGTTCACGCCCGATCTCATGCCTAGCGATGTCAGTGGCCATGCTGTTTACGACCCCAAAAGCGAAACATTTCGCGTGCGGCGCGGCCCTGTCTTCACTAACCTTCTGCTGGCCGATGAAATTAACCGCGCGCCAGCCAAAACCCAGGCCGCCCTGCTCGAAGTCATGCAGGAAAACCAGGTCACCATCGAGGGTCAGTCCGCACATCTGAAGCCACCATTCATGACCGTGGCCACCCAGAACCCGGTGGAACATGAGGGCACCTACCCACTTCCAGAGGCGCAGCTTGATCGCTTCCTGTTCAAGGTGCTGATCGACTATCCCGACCACGAGGCCGAGAAACGAATCGTGTCGGCCGTGACGGCCGAGCGGATCGGCGACTCGCTGTACGTCGATGACGTGAAAACCGTGATGAGCTGCGACGACGTTATCGCCGCACAGAAACTCGTGGCGCGCACACGGATTGACGACGTGGTGCTCGACTATGCTGTACGCATCGCCCGCCAGACCCGGCAGGCGTCGGGTATCCGCATGGGTGCCGGCCCGCGCGGGGCTATCTCGATAGTTCGCGCAGCGCGCGCCTGCGCTGTGCTGCAGAGTCGGAACTTCGTGACACCCGACGACGTCCGCAAGGTAGCTGTCCCCGCATTGCGCCACCGCATCGCGCTGGCTCCGGAACTGGAGATCGAGGCCTATCGGCCGGACGACATTCTCCGCGACATACTCGAGAGCGTGGACGCACCTCGGACGTGATACCCCGGCTGCCCATCATTGTCCTCGCTGTCCTGCTGACAGTCGCGGGCCTTGTGGTCGCGTTCTTTCCTGTGGCCACGAACGCGTGGCTGGTGGCGGCTGGCCTCATCGCATTTGCCGCAATCGTGGATGGCATGCTTTGCCTGTTAACCCGGGCACCCGGGTTCGAGCGCAGGATTCCGGGATCGATGTCTTTAATGACGTGGACGGACATTCAACTCACGATCCGCAACGAACAACAGCGTGGCTCGTTGTTACTGCAGGCCTTCGACCATCATCCTCCATCGTTCGAGTCCGACAACCTGCCGCTCACACTGAAAGTAAAGCCGGGGCGGTTTGTCGACGCCGAGTACCGCGTACGGCCACTGGAACGCGGCTCCGTAGAGTTTCCCGGATGCGACCTGCGGATCGCGTCCCCACTGCGCCTCTGGTGGCGCCGCCGATTTATCGAGGCGCCCTCTGAAGTGCGCGTCTATCCGAATTATTCGGCCATTTCGAAGTTACTTGCGTACGAGGTCGATAACCGGCTGCAAATGAGTGGCGTACGCCTGAGTCGGCGGCGCGGTGAAGGCATCGAGTTTCACCAGCTGCGCGAGTATCGGGAAGGCGACAGCATGCGAGCGATTGACTGGAAGGCCACGGCACGCATGAGTCGGCTGATATCCCGCGAGTACCAGGACGAGCGTGACCAGCAGATCGTCTTCATCCTCGACACCGGCCGGCGCATGCTCGCCAAGGATGGTGCACTAAGCCATTTCGATCACACGCTTAATGCCATGTTACTGCTGAGTTTCGTCGCACTGCGACAGGGCGACGCAGCGGGCATCCTCACCGCCGGCAGCGAACGCACCTGGTTCGCACCGAGGAAAGGCGCGGACACCATCAACGGGCTACTCAATCATGTCTACGACATTCAGCCAGAGCCCGCCGAGATCGACTACATCGCGGCCGCCACCGACCTGTCCGCCAGGCAACGCAGGCGTTCGCTTGTCGTTTTTCTAAGCAATGTTCGTGAAGAAGACTCCGAAGAACTGCAGATCGCCATGGACCTGCTACAACGTCGCCACCTTGTTATCCTGGCCAGTCTGCGTGAACGTGCGCTGGATGAATCGATAGAACGGGATGTCCACAGTTTCGACGATGCTCTGCTGTTCGCCTCGACCAATCGCTATCTCGATAGCCGGCGCGAGTCGCACCGTCTGCTGGAAGCCAAAGGCGTGTATGTTGAGGACTGCCTGAGCGACGACCTGCCCACGGCAATTACGAATCGCTACCTGGCCATCAAACGGGCTGGCATTCTCTAGATAGCTGGCGGGTCATATTTGCTACCATCGAGCCAAGCTGTAACAGGAGTCAGGCATGAACAATGAGAACGATTCCGGGTCCATCTATCGCGCGCCAGAAAGCGATACAACGTTTGCCCCGCAGGGCGATCTTCTTGCCGCCTATGTCGGGCCGAAGAACGCAGATTACTACGCGAAGAAGTTCGACAGCTTTAAGCGTGGCGGTGGCGCCGTTTCGTGGCACTGGCCGGCGTTCTTTATTTCGGCGTACTGGTTGCTGTACCGCAAGATGTGGCTCAACGCATTCCTGTACTGGATCGCCCTGCCGATTGTCCTGACCATTGTTAGTCTGCTCATTGCTGCAGTCGCAGGCACCGTTGTAGGCGACCTGTTCTACTACGCATCGTATGTCTTAATTACCTTCGTGCTGGTGCCCATGTTCGCCAACCAGCTTTACTATCAGCACGCACAAAAGAAAGCGGACAAGGTTGCGTCCGTCATGTCATCGGCTGAGCAGCAATCCGCTGAACTATCGAGAATCGGCGGCACCAGCAATGTCGTGTTGATCCTGATTCCGATCTTGCTGGTATTCGTGCTGGGAATACTCGCTGCTATCGCGATTCCGGCTTACAACGACTACACGATCCGCGCACAGATCTCGGAAGGATTGAATCTCTCGAGTGGGGCCA
>Ga0316201_10002236_pt1 | contig 13680 bp, 13 predicted proteins | sample CS6wburrow_MG_FD_204516 | JGI IMG/M metagenome (GOLD analysis project Ga0316201, IMG submission 204516) | Coastal sediment microbial communities from Delaware Bay, Delaware, United States - CS-6 worm burrow | ecosystem: Environmental > Aquatic > Marine > Coastal > Sediment | place: USA... | reverse complement strand
CCGAATGGGACAGGCTGCTGCTGGATGTCGCGGCAATGCCAGCGGAGCTGCGCGAGTCTGAGGAATGGCGCTACTGGCGTGCCCTGGCGCTGCAGCGTTCCGGCCAGGTGCTGGCGGCGCAAGCTTCATTTCAGGAGCTGAGCGAGGAACGCAGCTATTACGGCTTTCTTGCGGCCGATGAACTCGGCCAGGAGTACTCACTCGATCACACGCGGTTACTCGCCAACGAGGAAGCCATCGCTGCAATTGAAGCGCATCCGGCCATCGTCCGGGCCGGGGAGCTCTTCCGGGTCGGGCAGGACAGCCGCGGGCGTTCCGAGTGGGATGCTGTCGTTCGCTCTTTTTCAGCCGCAGATAAACTGCAGGCCGCAATCCTGGCCGATCGCTGGGGCTGGCATTCGCGCGCTATTTCAACAGCCGCGAGCCTGGGCGAGTACGACGATCTGGCGATCCGCTACCCGTTGCCCTACCAGCAGCTGTTCGAACAGTCTTCATCCGACGCCAGCATCTCACCGACCTGGGCCTACGGTATTGCGAGGAGCGAGAGCCTTTTCATGCCCGATGTCCGCTCCAAAGCGGGAGCGATCGGCCTGATGCAGCTCATGCCGGCAACCGGTCGGGAGGTTGCCCGGGGTATTCGTCTTCCCTATTCGGGGCTCAACACGCTGACCAACCCCGAGAGCAATATTCGCCTGGGCACGAGCTACCTCGGTCAAATGGCCGAGCGTTTCGGCGGCAACCCGGTCCTTGCAACGGCGGCTTACAATGCCGGGCCACACCGCGTTGACCGATGGCTGCCTGAATCTGGGACGCTCGACGCGCGCATCTGGATCGAAAACATCCCGTTTAACGAAACACGCAAGTACGTCAAACGGGTGCTATCCGCACAGGCTATTTTTCACTGGCGCATGACCGGCCAAGTGCGGCGCGTATCCGATGAGCTGTTGCTCGTCAGAGCCCTCAGCGACCCTCAGCGGCTAGCGTCCCGTTAGCGCTTGCAGGCGAGCCTCTCGCTCGGCTTTCTCCAGCCGCGACAGCTCCGTCGCGCGGTCATAAAAGCACTGCAGGTCCTGATCGCATCGAGCGAGCATCGAACGAAACGACGGCAACCAGCCCTCGTACAAGGTCAGGGACACAATCCGTGCGTTGTTCAGCTCGCCGCCTGACCAGCTGGAGGGGTCCCGGCCGGCAAGTGCAAGCATCGAGCGTATGTTTGCGGCAAGCTGATCGAGCCGCGCCGTTTTCAGGCGTCGCATTTCGTCCTCTGCAACTGGCGCCGCGAATGTCTCGCGCAGATCTGCGCGAGCAGCCGCCACAAGTGCCATGAGATCCTGGCGTAATTGCCGCCGCTGCTGGTAGACCTCGATATCTTCCGGCCGTCCGTTCAACTCCAGCCAACGCTCGAGACCGAACTCTTCAACCGCCGTTGCGAACGATTCGTTGAATCCCGAGTCGCCCTTGACGTAGAGCACCTGGTGCGCAAGCTCGTGAAACAGGACGCCTGCAAGCTGAATATCGTCCCAGCTCATCATCGAACTCAGGACCGGGTCGCTGAAGTTTCCCAGCGTCGAGTAAGCTGACACGCCACCCACTGCAACGTCGTAGCCGTCTCGGGCAAGCCGCTCAGACTCCCGAATCGCGGCGTCTTTCGAAAAATAGCCCCGGTAACTGACGCAGCCCGCAACCGGAAAACACCATTGCTTTGCTTCGAGCGAAAACTCGGGCGCGGCAAATACGTTCCAGACAACGAACTCGCGCTCGATGTCAGCGTAACTTCGATAGCTCTTGTTGTCCGGCAAAGCCAGCTCGTCGATTGAGAATTGACGTGCCGCCTGCACCAGCCGCAGCCGCTCTTTAAGTTCAACGGGCGTATCGTCGCGACTGATAACTTCGGCAATCGGCTCGCGCTTACGCATGAGTTCCCATTGCCCTGCCGCCGCCTGCATGAAGTAGCAGCCCGAACAGGCAGCGCTCAGTGCCACCAGTAGCAGTAGTTTTGTCGCTCGCAGGATGCAGTTGCGTTGTCGCATTCCGCTACTCTGCGGGTCGCCACACCCGAACGTCAACAACGATTGTCGGGTACTATTGCGCGATGCAGGTATACCTCGTCGGTGGCGCTGTTCGGGACGAACAGCTTGGCATTCCGCACAATGAGCGGGACTGGTGCGTCGTGGGCGCGACGCCTGGCGAGCTCCTGGCACTGGGCTACCGGCAGGTCGGGAAGGATTTTCCGGTGTTTTTGCATCCGCAGTCTGGTGAGGAATACGCGCTCGCGCGAACTGAACGCAAGACGGCGCCGGGCTATCACGGCTTCGCATTCAACTGCTCGCCCGAGGTGTCGATCGAAGACGACCTGCTGCGCCGCGATCTGACGATAAACGCAATCGCCAAAGACGCCAGCGGCAAGCTGATCGATCCTTACGGTGGCATCGACGACCTAAAGCAGCGCGTCCTGCGACACGTATCCGACGCGTTTGCCGAAGACCCGGTCCGTATTCTTCGTGTTGCAAAATTCGCGGCGAGGTTCAATCACCTGGGCTTTACGATAGCTCCGGAAACGATGCAACTGATGCGGCAAATGGTGCTGGACGGAGAAGTCGACGCACTCGTGCCGGATCGGGTCTGGCAGGAAACCCAGGCGGCACTTGCAGGTCGGAGCGTAAGTACGTACGTCAAAGTGCTGCGTGACTGCGGTGCCTTGAAGGTGCTGCTGCCTGAGGTCGACGTCCTGTTTGGCATCCCGCAGCCGAAAAAGTGGCATCCGGAAATCGACACGGGCGTCCATGTTCTCATGGTGCTGGATCAGGCAGAGGCGCTCAGCGCCGACCTTGAAGTTCGCTTCGCCGCGTTGATGCACGACCTTGGCAAGGGCAATACACCCGGCTACCGGTTACCGAGCCATCCCGGTCATGAGGATCGCGGCTGCAAACTGATTCGCAAGATCGCCGAACGGCTCCCGGTACCCAATGCCTGTCGCGACCTCGCGCTGCTCGCCGCCAAGTATCACACTCACTGTCATCGTGCGCTCGAGCTGCGTGCAAAGACGCTGCTCAAGGTTCTCGAAGGTACCGATGCGTTCAGGCGTCCGAAACGTTTCGAGCAGTTTCTGATCACCTGCGAGGCCGATGCGCGCGGGCGTGCCGGCCTCGAAGATCGACTCTATCCGCAGGCTGACTATTTTCGGGGTGCGCTGGCAGCCGCTGCCACGGTCGATGCGGGCGCTATTGCCAGAGGCAGCGAAGCATCGGAAATCCCGGCCGCTATTCGTCGCGCGCGCGAAACCGCGCTGGAAAATTACCGCCGCTCAGCTTCCGCCGTAGAAATACAAAAACACTGAGAAGAACGTCACGGACCCGTAAAGTTCGGAATCATCGAGGCCGAGCGAAAACTCGACGTCTGCGCTGTCACCGATCGGGTTCAGGAATCTGACTGTGGCGGACCGCGTCGTACCGCCATCAACCTCACCCTTCCAGGTTCCGAGATCAAGCTGCCAGCGACGCTGCCCGGTTTTCAGCCCCAGCGATACGTTTGCCCGGTAGTCGACGAGGCTGTTGATAAGACTCAGGCGCGAGAATGCCAGCAGCTGCAGAAGACCGCGACTGCTATCGAGCCTGAGGTTGACATCGTAGTCGTAGCCCATGCCCGACAGGCCAAGATTGACCGTGTCGCTCAACTCGAATCGCGTAGTGATGCCAATACCCTCGGCACTAAACCCGCTTCTGCGTGCAGGAAACAGGTCGGCGCTCGATAAATCGAAACTGAAGTCGCGCGATTCGTAATCGCCGCTGACCGAAAACCTTTTCGCGCGCCAGTAGGCAGATGCGCGCCAGTCCGTCGACTCGAGGTTGTCCTTGTCGCCCCAGTAGGCAACGCCGGCCCGGATTCCAATCGGGTCGAACCAATGATCGATGCCGAGATCGCCGTACCAGGATTCGAGGTCGTCGCGAAATGGCAGGTCGAGCGTATTCCTGGCCAGTGCCCCCGAAATCCAGGTCTTTTCAGTAAGGCCGATATCGCCAATTATCGACGCCCCCAGCCCGTCCGCAGAATCACCCTCGAGCCCCCCTCCGAGGATGTAACCCTCGCTGCCGAAAGCATGGCTCGCGACCAGCAGCAATGGCAGTAATGAACGTAAGGGCGGTGTTTTAGACCAGGACATAGAGAATCACCGCGGCTAGAGCAAGACGATAGATCGCAAACGGCGCAAGACCGATGCGACTGACGAAACGCATGAAGAACTCGATACTCAGGTACGCGACAACAGCGGAAACCGCCGCCCCCAGCCCGAGTTGCCCCCACGGCACCGCCGCATCACCCATGACCAGTTCGAGTCCCTTGTACAGGGTTGCCAGCAAAATTACGGGCGCCGATAGCAGGAACGAGAAGCGCGCCGCATCCTGGCGCTTGAAGCCCAGTACCCGGGCGGCCGTTATGGTCACACCGGATCGTGATGTGCCGGGCACCAGCGACAGCGCTTGTGCGCATCCAATAATGATCGCATCTCTTATTGAGACGCCGACGATAACACGCTCACTTTTTCCATACCGGTCTGCGAGCGCCATCAGGATGCCATAGCCAGAAAGCGTCACGACGATGACCGACGGGTCGCGCAAGTTCGACTCGATCCAGGATGCGAACAGCAGGCCCGCAATTGCCGCGGGGATTGTGCCGATCCCGATTGCAATCGCCATACTGGCCTGCGGCAGTTTGGTGTCGCCTCCCAGTACCTGCCCGGCACCGCGCAGCAGCCCGAGAATATCTCCGCGGAAGAACACGCAAACAGCCACGAGCGAGCCGGCGTGCACGGCGACATCGAAAGCAAGCCCCTGGTCCGTCCATTCGATGAGATACGGCACCAGCACGAGATGCCCGGAACTCGAGATCGGCAGGAACTCGGTCAGGCCCTGCACGACCGCCAATACGACAATTTGCAATCCCGTCACCGCATGCCCCGGCCGACTATTCGTTCATTCATAAAGTATGTGTCCTGTCGGCCATGCGAAACGCCGATGGTGTCCTGACATCGCCGCACCGCAGCGCCATGCACTTGAAGTGCTCGCCCATTGCCCCCGGCAGAGTAAGTGTTTTAACCTGCCCCGACAATTCAAGCTGTGACGCGAGTGGCAACGATCCAAATTTCTGCATCTCCGCATCGAGTCCGCCACCCAGCAGAAACTGTGCCTGCGCCGAGTAGCCGGCTACGTCGAGTCCGCTGTTCAGCGCGGCTTCTGCGACGGCGGTGAAGTCGACCCAGGCGGTCAGATCCTGGATGCCCGTCAATACCATTGGATCGTTGTGTGCATGATGTCGAAAGTGACATCGCAGCCATCCACCCGATCTTTCAGCCGCGTAGTACTCCTTTTGCGTGACGCCGTAATCGAACAGGAATGCAACGCCCTGCTGTAACGAATCCGCCAGCTCCGAAACCCAGCCCGGTAATCCGAGTGAGATGTCCGAGACAAACCCGACGGGCAGGCTTTCGCCCAGTTGCTCTTCTATTGCAAACACGGCGTTGGCGAGCTTGTCGGGTGCGGGCGCTTCGATGATGCCAAATGCACCACCATCATCAGTAACGCGCAGTTGACTGACGCCGGTGGCGCTCCGCTTGAAGCGTTCGACCGGCAGTGCGTCGAGCACCTCGTTGGCAATGATGACACCCGTGTGATTTGCGGGCGGCCTGTCCAGCCACGCGACGCGGGACAACAGTTCAGGCGCCTCTTCCTGCAGGTAGCGCGACTGGCGTTCCTGCAGCTCAGCCGACACCTCCAGGATCTCGTATCGTTCGGGCAGCGCATCGAGCCGGGCCAGCATCTCGAGTATGTCGCGCGCGAGTTTGCCACTGCCTGCACCGTATTCGAGGATCGCTCCCCCTTGCACATCGGCCAGCACCTCGGCGCACGCTCGTGCAAGCACGCGGCCGAAAACCGGCGACACTTCCGGCGCCGTCACAAAATCGCCGTCGGGCCCGAACTTGCTTGAACCTGCTGCGTAGTAGCCGAGACCGGGTGCGTACAACGCATGTTGCATATACTCGGCAAAACTCAGGCTGCCACCCGCATCCGCCATTCGCGCGCGAATAAACTCGGCAACACGCACACTGTGATCGGCGCTTGCTGCGTCGGGTTGTGGGAGCATGGAGCGGTCTTCGTGTTGCATGTGCGCTGCAAAGTCTTTAAGAATGTCGTCCTGCGTATTAGTCAGGATTATTGATGTCAGAACAGGACCTAGGTGACAAAGTCGTGCTTGTAACCGGCGCCGCCCGACGAATCGGCGCGGCTATTGTGACACGGCTTCACAAGAACGGCGCGCGTGTCGCCATTCATTATCGCAGCTCGGCAAATGAGGCAAACAGCCTCGCGACACGACTTAACGAGGCACGAGCCGACTCGGCCGCGACTTTTGCGGCTGACCTGCTCGAAATGAAGCAGCTGCCTCGGTTAATTGCGGATGTCATTGGCTGGGCCGGACGCCTCGACTGTCTCGTCAACAACGCGTCGAGTTTTTACCCAACCCCGGTTGGCAGCATCACTGAAGCACAATGGGAAGACCTGCTTGGCAGCAACCTGAAAGCGCCCCTGTTCCTTGCGCAAGCGGCGGTCCCACATTTGCGGCAGCACGGTGGCACGATCGTCAACCTCGTTGATATTCACGCCCAGCGGCCGTTACGCAATCACGCCGTTTATGGCCCGGCCAAAGCCGGCCTCGCGATGCTAACGCGCTCGCTGGCCAAGGACCTGGCACCCGATATCCGCGTGAATGGCGTATCGCCCGGCGCAATTCTCTGGCCCGAGGACGGCATGAGCGATGCCGCGCAGCAAACGATCCTGCGGCAGGTGCCGCTGCAGAGGCCCGGCGATCCAGACGATATCGCGGGCTGTGTGTTGTACCTGATGCGGGATGCGACCTACGTGACGGGCCAGATCATCGTGGTGGACGGCGGGCGATCGATCGGCTGGTAGGCCCACCACTCACTCCGCCGCAAGCCCACCACCCACCCTGCACACCGCGGCGTCGATCACCGGGGAATCTCAGTCGCTCGGACAGCTGCTTCGCAAACTCGCTTGGTGAGACACCCCGGCGCTCACCGCCGCTGCCCAATCGTGCCGCAGGAGGCGGGTGCGGGGATGTCTTGTGAAGCGACATCGCGTCAGCGCGAGCAAGCAAGATATCGCCGTGACCGCCGCCGCTTTGGGAATGGTGGGTGGAGGTCAATACGCGTCCGCGAACTCCCGGTGTGCCGGCCCGCGACGATCGCGCTGCCCGACACCAGCTTCTCCACCAGGCTTAAACTGTCCTACACGCGCTGCTGCAGCCGGACACGCACCCGTATCCAGATACGTCATCGCCGCGATCATATTCGGGTCCGAATCGTCCCCAACCGGGAAATTCAAATCGTCGGCTGCCGGACAGTCTACCGGCAGGCCGTCAAAATAATCGCCCTCGCCGGCTGCGTTAACCGTCTGGAATGACGTTGGCCGCAGAATCTTGTCGCAGAATAGCAGCCCGATCTGGCCAACCGGTTTTCCAAACGTATTGTCGCCGACGATCGTAACGTCGAAATATGCTTCCAGGCTGTTCGTGACCAGTTCACTCGCAGAGGCCGTGCCACGCGTTGCGATTACCACGAGACGACCAAGGTTGATCGAGCTGCCTTGACGCTCGAAAAACTCCGTGCTGTTGTTGACCGCCGCACGATCAGCGTTGAACCGTGTTTCCGAAAATACGAGGCTGTCATTGGCAAATGCACCGAGGTAATCGCCCAGTAAGTTGGCCGTGCTCACCAGGCCTCCGCCGTTGTAGCGCAGATCGATTATGACGTCGTTTACACCGGCAGCTATGAACTCAGTGAATACATCGTTAAAGACCGGGTCTGCCGTGCTGATGAACTGCGCCAGCTCCATGTAACCAACCATTACACCGTTGCCGGCGTCGATAATGCGACGCCGTGGTACCGGACTGATCGTTACGACGCCCTTGGTGATCGACGCAGAAAATACGCTGCCGTCAGTGCGACGCATCTCAAAAACGACTGTATCGTTACTGAACGCGGCTCCGATGCCTTCATTCGCCTGGATATCGGCAATACTCCTGCCATCGAGGCTGACAAACTGCTGTCCCCGAGCCAGCCCGCCGTCTTCCGCAGGGCTTCCCGAGAATACCCGGCTCAGGCGTATGTCGGCGGTAGCCGCATCCACGGTCCTGTAGCTGAAGCCGAAACCCTCGAATTTGCCTGCGCCAAAGAACTCCGCGTCGGCCTGCGCCGAGCCCACAGAACTGAATCGATCAACAGGGTTGCCGTTGGCATCCCGCGGGCCGAATGTCGTCGTTACCTCAACAACCAGGTTTTCGGGCGTTGCATAGTCGGCGATGTTGATGTCCGGCGGCAGCAGATCGTTCCACAGATACCAGGCGTACAGATTGTCCAGCACGAACTGCTTCTGCCCGTCATTACTGCAGGCGACTGCGCCAGTCAGCAGTCCCGCAATACCGTCGCCGCCACTGCTACAGGCCGCAAGGCCTGCCATGACCAGCGCGCCAAGCAAATTGCGCATAATGAGTCCTTTATAAAATAACGCCGACCAGTTCCAGCGGTTGACTCTGCGCATCGAATTCCTGCCAATGCGCCAGCATTGTCTTGCCCGTTACCGGGTGTACCAGGTCCGGGGCCAGTTCCGCCAGCGGCCGCAGCACGAAACTGTATTCCAGTATGTCGCTGCGCGGTACCCGCACCGGGCGTTCGTCAATAACCAGGTCATCGTATAACAACAGGTCAATATCGAGCGGACGTGATACCCATTTTTCTTTACCGCGACCGCGCCCCGCCAGGTCATGTAATCGCTCTATTTCGTTACAGATAATGACCGGCGACTCTTCCGACCTTAGCCGCAGCACGAGGTTCAGAAAGTCGTCGCCCTCGAATCCAACGGCCGCGCTGCGATATACGGACGAGACGTCGAGATCACCGTAATGTCGCCGCAGTTCGCGCACCGCGAGGCTCAGATTTTCTTCCGGCCGGATATTGCTTCCTACCCCAAGATAGACAACAGACATGACGCGTCCCGCGCTCGTTTTCAGTCGGGCCACCGGCCCCGTTCGATGAGAATGCCGACATCACGCGAACCTCGAATCGCCCCGGCCTTGTTGACACGCACCTTTACCCATTCAACCCCGAATTCGTCACGGATGATTCCGGCAATTCGCTCCGCGAGCGTTTCGACAAGCTGGAAGCTTGAATCCGCAACGAAGGACTGGATGCGTTTGGCAACGGACTTGTAGTTCAGAGTGTCTTCGACACTGTCTGTTGCCGCTGCTTTCGCGACATCAGCACTCATTTCCAGATCGATAATGACCGTCTGACGAATCTTGCGCTCCCATTCCCAGATACCGATTACCGTTTCGACCTTGAGTTCGTTTAAGAAAATCTTGTCCATGATTTGACCACTGTTCCTTTCTCATTGTGCCGGGCCCGGCACGTCCAATGATGCTATTGACCAACGTGACTGTACTTTTATTTCGTCGACCGGCTTTGCCTCTGCCAAACGGAGCGCGCCGGCAATGGCAATCATCGCACCGTTGTCCGTGCAAAACTCCATGCGCGGATAAAAAACAGAGCCGTCAAAACGCTCGGCAATTTCCCGCCGCAGCAACCTGTTTGCGCCGACACCGCCTGCGACCACTATCCGCTGCAGTCGATGCGCTTTGGCCGCCTTTATCGCGCGTGCGACCAGCGTATCGACAGCCGCTCGCTGAAACGACGCTGCGATATCCTCTCGGTTCAGCTTGCCGGCGGCTTCGGCCTTGCGGACTTCGAGCATGACGGCCGTCTTCAGGCCGCTGAAACTGAAATCGAAACCCGGCTTCTGCAACATGGGCCGCGGAAATGCATATGCCTGGTCGTTCCCGTGTTCTGCCAGCGCGGCCAGAGCGGGTCCACCGGGATAGCCGAGGCCCAGCAGCTTCGCCGTCTTGTCGAATGCCTCCCCGACCGCATCGTCAAGGGTGGTTCCGAGCAAGCGGTAGTCGCCCAGCGCACGCACGGCGATGAGCATCGTGTGCCCGCCCGACACGAGCAGCGCCAGGAACGGAAACTCGGGCGGATCATCCTCGAGCATCGGCGCCAGCAGGTGTCCTTCCATATGATGCACGGGAATAACGGGGCAGGCCCACGCCAGGCCCAGCCCGTTCGCCATGCCGCCGCCGACCATCAGGGCGCCGACCAGGCCGGGTCCTGCCGTATAGGCGATCGCATCGGGTTTTTCGATGCCGGCCTCGCCAAGAACCCGCTGGATCAGGGGCAGCAGCATGCGGACGTGATCACGAGAAGCGATCTCGGGGACCACGCCGCCGTACACCGCGTGCAGGTCAACCTGGCTGTGGAGCGCATCCGCGATCAGGCCGCGCTCGGTGCTATAGAGCGCCACGCCGGTCTCATCGCAGCTGGTCTCGATTCCCAGAATATTCATAGGCGGCGGATGATACCGTGTCGCGGCGGGCCGTGCCCGCGACAGGCTGCCTGGGCGGCGGCCTCCGCCGACCCCGAATTTCGGCCCCAAACCCTTTGCAAACCGCCAAATCCGGCGTTATTATATGCGGCTCAGTCCCGGCCCTAGTGCCGGGTTTATTTATGTCTGGACGGAATACCTGAACAATGCCAAGTGTTCGCGTAAAAGAGAACGAGTATTTTGACGCTGCCCTGCGGCGCTTCAAGCGTGCCTGTGAGAAGGCTGGAATCCTGACCGAGCTTCGCCGTCGCGAGTTTTACGAGAAGCCCACCCAGGAGCGCAAGCGCAAGAAAGCAGCAGCCGTCAAGCGCCACTTGAAGCGCATTTCTCGTGACGAAGCCAAGCGCAAGCGTCTCTACTGAAACGATTTAGGCTTCGCGTTCGTGAAGCTACTGCCATGTCCCTCAAAGGCCAAATCACAGAAGACATGAAGGTCGCCATGAAGGCCGGTGATAAAGACCGGTTAAAAGTGGTGCGACTCATGCTCGCGGCGATTAAGCAGATCGAAGTCGACAAGCGCATCGAAATGGACGATGCCGCGGTGCTCGCCGTGCTAACCAAAATGGTCAAGCAGCGTCGCGATTCGATCGAGCAATTCGAGAAGGGCAAGCGAGAGGACCTCGCAAAAATAGAGCGCGATGAAATCGCTGTCATTGACACCTACCTCCCCCAGCAGCTTGCGGCGGATGAGCTGGCGGCCATGGTCGACGAAGTCATACAGGCGACCGGGGCCGAGAGCATTCGCGACATGGGCAAGGTAATGGGCCAGATTAAAGCCAAGGCTGCCGGCCGCGCTGATATGGGCGCAGTCAGTGCTACAGTCAAGGAGCGCCTTAACAACCTTTGACCGCAGAGTTCAGACCTCGTAACAACAACCAAGACCCGGCATTGCCTGGCCGCCGTTAGTACCAATATGTCCGGACTGATTCCTCAGGATTTCATTGACGATCTGATCGCAAGAGCAGATGTCGTCGAGGTTGTCGGTCGCCGCGTGCCGTTGAAAAAGGCCGGCAGGGAGTTCAAGGCCTGCTGCCCGTTCCACGACGAAAAGACACCGTCTTTCACAGTCAGCCCTGGCAAGGGCTTCTATCATTGCTTCGGCTGCGGCGCTCACGGCACGGCCATTGGCTTCCTTATGGAGTTCGACCATATGAGCTTTGTCGAGGCCATCGAGAGTCTCGCAAGCTCAATGGGCGTCGAGGTTCCGAGAAGCGAAAGCGACAAGCCGGCCCGTCGCTACGACGAGCTGTTTTCACTCATGGACACGGTCGCGAAACACTGGCAGACGGCAATGAAAGACACGCCGGCGGCCGTAGCCTATCTGAAAGAACGCGGTATTGACGGCGCAACTGCGAAACGTTTCGGCATCGGCTACGCAGCCGACGGCTGGAGCAATGTGCTCGACAAGTTCGGGAAATCGCCTGAAGCCACCGAACGATTGCTTGCCACGGGCCTTATTATTCGCAAGGACAACGGCCAGCATTATGACCGATTTCGCGATCGCATCATGTTTCCGATTCGGGATACGCGCGGCCGAACCATAGGATTTGGCGGCCGCATCATAGGCGACGGCGAGCCGAAGTACCTGAATTCTCCCGAGACCGTGCTTTTCCACAAGGGCCGTGAACTCTACGGTTTGTTCGAGGCCCGCCAGGCATTGCGACAGATCGACCAGCTCGTCGTCGTCGAAGGCTACATGGACGTCGTTGCACTGGCGCGGCATGGCGTCGACTTTGCGGTCGCCACGCTGGGCACAGCAACGACCAATGAACACCTGAACAACCTGTTCCGCCTGACCGAGACCGTCCACTTCTGCTTTGATGGCGATCGCGCGGGCAAAGCGGCGGCCTGGCGCGCCCTGGAAAATGCGCTGCCTCAAATCCGCGAAGGTCGCCAGATCCGCTTCGTATTTCTGCCTGAAGGCCATGACCCGGATTCCTTCGTTAACGAGCACGGCGCCGATGGCTTCGTAAGCGCGCTGGAGTCCGGTGTTGCCTTGTCCGAGTTCCTTATCGAAGGGCTCTCGAGCCAGGTCGACATGCAGACGGTCGACGGTCGGGCAAGACTGGCCGAACTGGCACGACCCCTTGTGAACAAGATACCGACGGGGGTCTACCGCGAACTGTTGATTGAGAGCCTTGCTGCAGCCGTCGGCCTGACCGCGCCAAAGCTCGAGAAGATGATTTCGGGCGGAGCGGCACACGGCCGGGACGCGACGGCCAGATTTGCCGGCGCCGCAAGGAAACGCCGGCTGCCGCATGGCGCTGGCAAGCCCTCCGTTGTTCGGCACGCCATCACCATAATTCTGAACCATCCCGAAGCTGGCCGAGATCTCGAAATTGACAGGCTGTCCGGCGTCAATCGGCCCGGCACCGATTTGTTGCGGGCGCTTATTGAAACCGTGCGGTCTGAGCCCAATATAACAACGGCGGGTTTACTTGAACGCTGGCGGCATGACGAACAGGGCCGCCACCTCGGCAAACTGGCCGCAGCGGCACTGCCGCTGGATGAGGAATTTGACCCGGCGGCCGAGCTGAGCGAATGCCTCGACCGGCTGGCGCTGGCAGGGCGCAAGGAAAGAATTGATTTTCTTATTGAAAAACAGAGAGTTAGCGGGCTCTCGGAGGACGAGAAATCGGAACTCAGGGCGCTGAACTAGGTCCAACACCGACGAAGTATTTGTGGAATGAGCTCTCCTTAGAGCGTATTATTAATCGTTTGTATCTTTTGCCCGCAGGGGTTTTGTCTTGACAGAGAAAAAAGCAGCAGTCGGCGGAAACAAGCAGGCTAAACAGCTTAAGGCATTGATTGCCCGCGGCAAGGAGCAAGGGTATCTGACCTACGCAGAGGTCAATGATCACTTGCCGAATGACATTGTCGACCCGGAACAGATCGAAGATATCGTTAACATGATTAACGACATGGGCATTGCTGTGCACGAAAAAGTGCCCGACGTTGAATCGATCACCTTGTCCGACGCAACGGCTACCGACGATGATGGCGCCGAGGAAGCCGAGGCCGCACTCGCCAGCGTCGACGCGGAATTCGGCCTCACGACGGATCCAGTCCGCATGTACATGCGCGAGATGGGTACCGTCGAACTGCTGACGCGTCAGGGCGAAATCGACATCGCGAAGCGTATCGAGGACGGGCTGAACCAGGTCAAGTACCACATGGT
>Ga0316201_10002235_pt1 | contig 13681 bp, 11 predicted proteins | sample CS6wburrow_MG_FD_204516 | JGI IMG/M metagenome (GOLD analysis project Ga0316201, IMG submission 204516) | Coastal sediment microbial communities from Delaware Bay, Delaware, United States - CS-6 worm burrow | ecosystem: Environmental > Aquatic > Marine > Coastal > Sediment | place: USA... | reverse complement strand
CCTCAGCGCAGCTGGCTGATCGCCATCGCGGTGGCCCTATTTGCGGTGATCGTATTGCGAACGGTGCAATCGTTCGCACGCCGCCGCTTCGCCAGGCTGGCGGCGCTCACCACCACCAAGTGGGATGATCACCTGGTCACACTGTTGGCCAAGACACGGCTTCTTTTCTGGATATTCCTGGGTGTGCTGCTGGGTTCACTGTTCCTCGACCTGCCGCCGCGCGCACAGGCCGTGGTCACCAGTGCTTTCATCATCGCTTTGCTGTTACAAAGCGGCATCTGGGGCGCCGTTCTGATCCGCGCCATCGTGGCTGGTTATCAGGAAGCCGTTGGCGAGGAGCGGCCGGGCGAGCTGGCCACATTGAACCTGATCGCCTTCATTGCGCGGATCGCCGTCTGGTCGCTGGTGGTGCTGCTGGCGCTCGACAACCTGGGCATCGACATCACCGCGCTCGTGGCCGGACTCGGAATCGGCGGCATTGCCGTGGCTCTGGCGGTGCAGAACATCCTGGGCGACCTGTTCGCGTCGCTTTCGATCGTGCTGGACAAGCCTTTCGTGATCGGCGACTTCCTGATCGTCGGCGATCTGATGGGTACCGTGGAGCACGTCGGGCTGAAAACGACGAGGGTCCGCAGCCTGTCCGGCGAGCAGCTGGTCTTTTCGAACGCGGACCTGCTGAACAGCCGAATCCGCAACTTCGGCCAAATGTACGAGCGGCGCGTGGTATTCAAGATCGGCGTGACCTACGAGACGCCGCGGGAGAAGCTCAAGCGCATCCCCACGATCCTCCGCGAAATCATCGAAGATCGCGAGAATGTCCGCTTTGACCGCTCGCACTTCCAGGATTACGGGGCGTATTCCCTGAATTTCGAGACGGTCTATTACGTCCTCAGCCCCGACTATGCGGTGTATATGGACATTCAGCAGGACATTTACTTCGAGCTGCACGAGCGGCTGGAGCAGGAAGGCGTGGAATTTGCCTACCCGACGCAGAAACTGTTCCTCGAAGGTTTGGGCGCCGGCTCAGAGGCCGGTCCGTCCCCTTAGGAGCGGAGTCGCACGGTCGGCACCGGGTATCCCCGTTCAGGACACGCTCAAGACATCCCTGTGCGCTAATCGGCTGTTCCCGACAGCCCGATTGTCCTGAACGGGGATACCCGGCACCTCCCTGTGGAAGCCTTCACGGACTGCTGCCCGATAGCGGCCGGTTCGAAGCGATTAGCCCCAATTGCGGCTGAAGCGGCTCCTACAGGCTGTTCTTCTTGTCGTTGGATTCCGAAAAGTCCATCGTTTCCCAGTAGTCGGCGACGGTCGCTTTCATCTCGCGATGCAGCAGCAGGATTCCGATGATGTTCGGAATGGTCATCAGGGCGATCGCGATTCCGGAAAACGTCCAGATGATCGTCGTGTCGATCAGGGCCGCTGCGAAAAACCCGAGGACGTAGAGCACCCGGTAGTAACGCACGTAGTCGATGCCCCACAGGTAGGTCACGGCCCGGTCGCCATAGTACGACCACGAAATCGCGGTGGAAAACGCGAACAGCAGCAGGCTTATCGGGATAATGTACTGGCCGACTTCGCCGAGCAGGCCCCGGCCGAACGCCATTGTGGTCAGCGGGGCGCTGTGGAGCAGTGAACGGCCGGTCAGCTGGATTTCGCTCGCGGCGTTGAATATCCGGCCGTTTTCCACCGGCAAAGTGCCCGTGAACCGCTCACCGGTATCCGTGCGGGTCAGTATCACGCCCTCGGCGACCGACCGTGCGTGGATGAGCGTGACCGAATCGCGGATCTCACCTTTCACGACGTTGAGCGCACCCTCGAACGGCCGGATTTCCGAGTCGGCGGCCGGATTCAGGAAATGGAACAGCTGTTCACGGTGCGCGGGCGTCGTTTCGTCGTAGACACCATCCAGGACGATCAGGTCTGCGCGCTGGAATATGTTTTCGTGTTTCTCTTTCCACACCCCCGAGGACAGGAGCACCAGCCCTGTCAGCATGCAGATGATGATCGTGTCGATGAAAGGTTCGAGTATTGCCACCATACCCTCGGAAACCGGGTGATCGGCCTTGGCGGCGGCATGGGCGATCGGGGCGCTGCCCTGGCCCGCCTCGTTGGAAAACAGCCCACGGTTGACCCCGCGATTGAAAGCGTACGCGATCGTGGCGCCGAGGAACCCGCCAGTGGCGGAGGACCCGGTGAAAATGTCGCCCGCGATAGCCGCGAGCGAGGGTGCGATGTTCTCAGTGTTCGCGAAAATCACCGACAGCGCGCCGATGAAATAGACCCCGGCCATCAGCGGCACCAGTTTCGAGGTGGTCGCCGCGATTCGCTTGATGCCGCCCAGAATGATCAGCGCCAGCAGCACCGCCAGGACCAATCCGGTGATGCCGGGGTGGATGCCGAAAGCCGCGTGCATGGAGTTCGAAATGCTGTTGATTTGCGGCATGTTGCCGGTCCCGAAAGAGGAGACGATGGTCGCCAGCGCGAACAGTGCCGCCATCCACTTCATGTTCAGGCGGTTTTTCATGTAGTACATCGGGCCACCGGCGGCGGTGCCGTCGGGGGCGAATTCCCGGTACTTGTGCGAGAGCGTGACCTCGACGAACTTGGTGGTCATGCCGAGGAAGGCGGTGACCAGCATCCAGAACAGCGCGGCCGGCCCGCCCAGGTGGATCGCCAGCGCCACCCCGGCGATGTTGCCGGTGCCGACCGTGCCCGACAGGGCCGTGGTCAGCGCCCGGAAGTGGGTGGTGTCGCCGGGCGCGCCCTTCTCGTCATACTTGCCGGTGACCATCAGCAGGGCATGACGGAAATAGCGGACCTGCGGAAACTTCAGATACAGCGTGAAGAACAGCCCGGCGCCGAGCAGCAGGTAAACAAACCATGCCGACCCCCCAATGTACCCGTCAATCGTGGCAAACCAATCGTTCAGTGCATGCATGTCATTCCCCCGCTAAGGCCATTATCTTAACTGCAATTTCCACTTGGGAGAGCGTGGGACGGCAAAATTGCCCGCCTGGCCGATTGACCTGGGGGTGGGTATTCCGTGAAGATAAAGGGTTGCGAAAGGAGCCGATGAATGAGCTGTACGCTGACCATGAAACTGGTATCCGAGAGCCAGGAGGGCAATATCGGCGAAGATTGGAGATACGACCTGGAAGTCAGGGTCTCCTCGGGAGAGCAGAAGGGCGAGGGCCGGATCAAGGTGCCGAAGCACAATCTGCCCTCAGGCCTGGTGCAGGAGCCGCACGGCTCACCGGAGCCGCAGGTCGTTTTCACGGGCGACTGCGCCGACGCGCTGCAGGTGGAGATGCGCCTCGTGGCGACGGAAGTGGACATGTTCGTCAACGATGTCGGCAAGGTCCGCAAGGAGTTGATCATCCAGTGTCCCGGTGTCTCGGGCTCCACGGTGACCAAGGATTGCGACATCGAGGTAGCTGTGCGCGAGATGCCCCGCATTTTCCCGCAAAAGGCGCTTTTCACACTGCGCGTGCGCTTCATGCTGAACTGCGGTTGATCCCGTCCCCGGTGGGCGGCGCTCGCGGGACTTCCCTCTGAGACAGGATGGTGGTGTGCGTCGACAGGGCGCCACCCTCCGCACCTCTCCGGGCTTTACAATGGTGAGATGATGATAAGGGAATTGTTCAAGGGGCAGCAGCGCGCGTTCTGGGTGCTGCAAATCGGCGGCTGGCTGGCGTGGGGGCTGATCGGCAAGTACGCCTATACCCGGGCGATTTTCGAGGAGACCGCACCCGGTTATCTCAAGTACGTGATGATCATCACAGCGATCGCGCTGGTCCTTTCGACCGGCCTCCGCTATGTCTACCGGGCCCTGTTCAGTCGCGCGATCTGGCTCCAGCTGACCGGATTTCTGGCCGGCAGCGTCGCGGCCGGCTACCTGTGGATGCGAGCTCGGAGCTACATCTACTACAGCTGGTTCGAGAAGGGCGAGGACATGGGCGCCTGGCTGGAGAAGATGGGCGATGCCGCCGAGCTGTATCAGAAGGTCTCGGCGATGGATACCTTCCTGTCGGCCTGGATCGTCATGCTGGCATGGAGCGGCCTGTATTTCGCAATCAAGTACTACGGGCTGTTCCAGGAAGTCCAGAAAAGCGCCCTGAAGTCCGCCGCCATGGCCCACGAGGCGCAGCTCAAGATGCTGCGGTACCAGCTCAACCCGCATTTCCTGTTCAATACCCTGAACGCCATATCGACGCTCGTGCTCGAACGGCAGACCGATGCGGCGAACCATATGGTGACCCGCCTGTCCAGCTTCCTGCGTCACTCGCTCGACAACGACCCCATGCAGAAAGTCACCCTCGAGCAGGAGTTGACGGCCCTGAAGCTTTACCTCGACATCGAGAAAGTCCGCTTCGAGGAACGGCTCATGCTGGAGCTGGATATCGGGGACCAGGCGTCCCGGGCGCTGATCCCCAGCCTGCTGCTGCAGCCACTGGTCGAGAACGCGATCAAGTACGGGATCGCCCGCGCGGAGGAGGGTGGGCACCTGCGCATCGCGGCCCGGGTATTCGCCGGCGACCTGCTGATCGAGCTGAGCGACGACGGACCGGGCGTTGATCTTGTCGACGGCCAGATCCCGGACGCGAACGGCGTGGGCTTGCGCAACACGCGCGAGCGCCTGGCCGAACTCTACGGCAGCCGGCACTCTTTCGCGCTGTCTAAGACCGATCCCCACGGTCTGACGATCAACATCCGGATACCCTACGAGGCCGCCGACAGCTGACGCTGCGCCTTGAAAAGCGGCCCTCGATCCCCGACACTGAAATGATCAGCCAGCACAGCCGGCTTTTTCGGGTCGGGCGGTGATTTTGCAGGTTTGCACTCAACCAAACGAGGAATCTTCATGTCGAACACAACTTTGCAGCCGGGGGTCGTTACCGGCGAGGGCTACAAGACCCTGGTTAACGCGGCAAAAGCGGGCGGCTATGCGCTGCCCGCTGTTAACGTCGTCAGCACGAACAGCCTCAACGCGGTCATGGAGGCTGCGGCCCAGGCCAAGTCGGACATCATTATTCAACTCTCCAACAGCGGCGCCGCTTTTTTCGCGGGAGCGGGCATGCCGGACGGCTTCAAGGCGAAGGTGGTGGGTGCGGTCGCCGCGGCCCGGCATGCGCACCTGCTGGCCGAGCATTACGGGATTTGCGTGGCGATGCATACCGATCATGCCAACCGCGAATTGATTCCCTGGGTGGAGGCGATGCTGGACGAGGGTGAGAAATACTACGCCTCGCACGGCAAGCCCCTGTTCAGCTCGCATATGCTGGACCTCTCTGCCGATCCTATCGATTTCAACCTCTCCGAGTGCGCCAGAATTCTCGAGCGGATGGCCAAGCTGGACATGTCCCTCGAGATCGAGCTGGGCGTCACCGGCGGTGAAGAGGACGGCATCGGCAGTGAATTCGATGAGGCAGCGGACAATTCAAGGCTGTATACGCAGCCCGAGGACGTCCTGCAGGCCTACGAACTGCTGAACCCGATCGGCCATTTCTCGGTGGCAGCTTCCTTTGGCAACGTGCACGGTGTCTACAAGCCCGGCAATGTCAAGCTGCGGCCGGAAATCCTGAAGAACTCGCAGGACCTGGTGCAGAGCACCCACGATACGGCTGACAATCCGCTGCACCTGGTGTTCCACGGCGGTTCCGGCTCGGAGAAGCAGAAGATCCGCGATGCCGTCAGTTACGGCGTGTTCAAGATGAACATCGACACGGATACCCAGTTCGCCTTTTCCCAGCCGATCGGCGAGTATGTCGGCCAGAACGAACGGGCCTTCCGTTTCCAGGTTGACCCGGACGACGGTACTCCCTACAAGAAGCAGTACGATCCCCGGAAGTACCTGCGCCTCGGCGAGCAGGGCATGGTGAAGCGCCTGCAGGAGGCTTGCGACGACCTCGGCTCGAAGGGCAAATCAATCGCCCGGAGCTAAGATCAGCCGAAAGCCTGGATGGGTCCAGAGCGGCCGGGTCCATGAGCGGACCCGGCCGTAACCCCGGTCAGTGCCCGGTGCTGCCGTAAAGGCGATTCGAGCCGTATTGGAAGTGCTTTCTTCATGCCCGAGCTCCTCGTGAGAATTCCGCAGCAAGCACGCGGGCGCACCCCGATGTGTGACCCGGTCGTGTTATAAGGGCCATCATGCCACTGGTACAGCATTCCGATTTGCCGACGTTCACCCGTCTGCGCGAGCACGGGCACGAGGTGCTGTCGCTCGACCGCGCGGTCCATCAGGACATCCGCGAGCTGCACATCGGGTTCCTGAACATGATGCCGGATAGCGCGCTGCAAGCTACCGAACGACAATTCATCCGGCTTGTCGGCAGCTGTAACCGCATCGCACAGTTCTTCGTGTATCCGTTTTCCCTTCCCGGTCTGCAGCGCCGGCCCGAGACCCTGGATTACATCTCGCGTTATTACAGCCAATTCGAGGAGCTTCGGGCCAATGGGCTGGATGCCCTGGTTATCACCGGCGCCAACGTTGCGAATCCGACGCTGGACCAGGAACCGTTCTGGGATCCGCTGATGGAGGTAGTGGACTGGGCGAGATCCAGCGTGGCGTCCACGCTATGTTCCTGCCTGGCGACGCATTCGGTGCTGAAGCGGTTTTACGGTATTGAACGGCGGCCCCTGCCGGAAAAGCGCTGGGGCGTATACAGCCACCGGGTGACCCTTCCTGGACATCCGCTGATGCGCGAGATCAATACGCGTTTCGACGTGCCGCATTCGCGCTTTAACGATATTTCCCGCAACCAGCTCGAGGCGGCCGGCTTGACGGTGCTGGTCGAGAGCGAGGAGGGTGGGGTCCACATGGCGGTCAGCGAGGACCAGTTCCGGGCCCTGTTCCTGCAGGGCCATCCGGAGTACGACACCAACAGCCTGCTGAAGGAATACAAACGGGAAGTTTTTCGTTACCTCAACGGTGAATTGACCGCCTCGCCGCCGCATCCGGAGCACTACTTTTCCGGGCCGGCCGCGCGCACGGCCGAAAGGTACCTGCGCGAGGCGGAGGCGGCGCTGCGCGAGGACCGGGACCTGCCGGACTTCCTCGAAGACGAGATCGAACCGCTGCTCGACAACACCTGGGGCGATACGGCCAAGGCCATTGTGAACAACTGGCTGGGACTGGTGTATCAAACCACCAATCTCGACCGCCGCAAACAATACATGGAGGGTGTCGACCCCCACGATCCGCTGGGGCTGAAGAATTGATTGCAGGAGCGGCTTTAGCCGCGAATGGGGAGCTGTTGCTCCGAGCCCGGTCGCTATCGGGTGGGTCCTTCCAGAACACGCTCGAGCCGTCCCTGGGCGCTCGTTAACTTGTTCCCGACAAGTTACGGTTCTGGAAGGACCCACCCGACAGCGACCTCATTCAGCTGGCAAACGGCTGCCAGGGCGTATGGAGGTCGGTACCGGGTACCCCCGTTCAGGACAATCGGGCTGTCGGGAACAGACGATTAGCGCACATGGACGTCTTGAGCGTGTCCTGAACGGGGGTACCCGGTGCCGACCGTGCGACAGCGTTCAAGAAAAAGATGAAGCCATTACAGCAGGAATAGAAACAACCTGGAGGACAAAAAATGAAGGACCAGACCCTGGCAATTCACGCGGGATTCAAAGCCGACCCGGAGACGAAAGCCGTCGCCGTGCCCATCTACCAGACCGTTGCGTACGAGTTCGACGACGCTCAGCATGGCGCGGACCTGTTCAACCTGGCGGTGCCCGGAAATATCTACACCCGGATCATGAACCCCACGACGGACGTCCTGGAGCAACGCTGCGCGGCGCTGGAAGGCGGGATTGCCGGGCTCGGGCTCAGCGCCGGCAGCGCGGCCATCAACTACTCGGTGCTGAACATTGCCGAGCAGGGCAACAACATCGTGACGGTCCCGCTGCTGTACGGCGGCACCTATACGCTTTTCAAACACATGCTGCCGCGCCAGGGCATCGACGTCCGCTTTGCCGAGGATGACAGCGCGGCGGCCATGGCCGGGCTGATCGACGATAAGACAACGGCCGTCTTCTGCGAATCCATCGGCAATCCGGCCGGCAACATTGTCGACATCGAGGCGCTGGCCGACATGGCCCACGAGCACGGCGTGCCGCTGATCGTCGACAATACCGTGGCCACGCCGGCGCTGATCAAGCCGATCGACTGGGGCGCCGACATCGTAGTCAATTCCCTGACCAAGTACATGGGCGGCCACGGCAATTCGCTGGGCGGCATGATCGTCGACGGCGGCGAGTTCCCCTGGGCCGACTATCCCGAGAAATTCCACATGCTCAACGAGCCGGAAGAGTCCTATCACGGCGTGGTCTATACCGAGGCCCTGGGCGCCGCGGCCTATGCCGGCCGCGCGCGGACCGTCGCGCTGCGCAACACGGGCTCCGCCCTCAGCCCGTTCAACGCATTCCTGATCCTGCAGGGCCTGGAAACGCTGCCGCTGCGGATGGAGCGGCACTGCGATAACGCGGTGGCAGTCGCCGATTACCTGCAGCAACATCCGAAGGTCGCCTGGGTAAACTTCGCCGGCCTGCCGGATTCGCCGTACTACGGCCTGGCTAAGAAGTACACGGGCGGGCGCCCTTCCGCCCTGCTGACTTTTGGCATCAAGGGCGGCTTCGATGCCGGGGTGAAGTTCTACGATGCGCTGAATTTGTTCCTGCGGCTGGTCAACATCGGCGACGTCAAGTCGCTGGCGGCGCATCCGGCCTCCACCACGCACCGGCAGTTGTCCGAGGCCGAACTGGAGAGTGCGGGCGTCACTCCGGACATGATCCGGTTGTGTATCGGCATCGAGGACATCGACGATATCCTCGCCGATCTGGACCAGGCGCTTGCCGCGGCTTAGGCCTCATTGCTGCTGCTCTACTTCAACGGATTCAATTCGGGGATTCCCGAGGACTGGTCGGATAACCGGAAAATATCGGGCGTCGAGGATTTCGCGCTCCGCCAGGGATTCCGTTTCGCGCCGTGCACCGTTGACTATCGGTGCGCCCAGGAGCGGTCGGCGGAAATTCTGCAGCGGGTGGACGAGGACCTCCGGAGCGATAGCGGCCAGGTGATTCTCAGCGGGGCGTCCCTGGGCGGGTGGTTCGCCCGCATAGTGCAAGTGAAGCTGGCGCGGCGCCGGCCGGGACTGGCAACCGAGGTCCTCGCCTTCAATCCGGCCTTCGATCTCGGTCTGCATGGCCACGTGTTGCTCGGGCCGCAGGTGAACACGGTCACGCAGGAGCGTTACGAATGGGCGGCGGAGGACAGCAAAGGGCTGGGCCGGCTCGAGCAGTCGGTCGATTACGACGCCTCGTTGCCGCTCTTCGTTTACGTCGACAAGGGCGATGAGGTCATCGACTGGCGGGCGAGCGCGGCCCGGCATGAGGGGATTGCCCGGTTTCGCTCATTCGAGGGCGGAAGCCACCTTTTTGAGCACGTCCGGGAGGCCCTCGACGATTTTGCGGCGGCCCGGAACATGCCGGAGTACTGACGGAGTCGGATCACTTCCATCGGCCGGGGTGCTGGAGGCGGAACCGACATCTTGGTAGGATGTTTGCCCCCTTACAGAAATGGCGAAGAGTTATGGCGATGTTCGACAAGCACAAAGGCAGCAAGGAAACCACCCCTGAAACCGTCGAGGCCAAGAAGGCGCCCCCGCCAGTTCCCCGGCCCGCCGAAAAGGCCGCGGGCAGCCCGCAGAAGGTCGCCATGATCGGCAGCGGAATCAGTATCGCAGGAGACGTAACGGCCGACTCCAACCTCAAGGTGGAAGGCACCATCGAGGGCCGCAGTGTCCAGACTTCACACGACATCGAGGTTGCCGAGTCCGGCAAGGTCACTGCCAGCATCGACGCCAGGGTCGTCCGCATCGGAGGGGAGGTGACGGGGGACGTCAACGGCGCCGAAAAGGTCGTAATAGTCAAGTCCGGCCGGGTGTTGGGCAATGTCGTCGCACCGCGCGTGCAGCTGGAGGACGGCGCTCTGTTCCGCGGCAGCATCGACATGAACCCGGCGCCGGTCGCCGAAGTCAAGTCGGCGGCAAAAAAGCCCGGAGGTGACGAGCGGGTCGCCGCCCGCCCCGCCGTCGCGGCATCCAAGCATCCGGAGGCCACTGGTGGCGCCAGCAAGGAGCCGGGGCTGACGCTGAAGAGCGGTTGAGCGAGGCGGCGCTCAAACTCCAGCCGAACCCGGGCCGCTCGCGGGTGGGCCCGGTGATCTCGCGCCAACCGAGCAAACTGTTCGCATCGCTGTTCGGGCTGCTCGAGGTCAATCGTCGGGTGACGGTTCTGGAAATCGGCGCGGCGCTGCCGGAGACGGTCGATTTTTTTGCCCAGTTCAAGTGCCGGCTGCACTTCGTCGACCTGTTCGACGAGCCCTTCGTCAGGGAGCAGTCCGACCTGTCAGAAGCGGAGCTTCGTCATGGATTCGAGGAGCAGCTTCGTTTCTCCCCGGGGACCAAGATCGATTTCTGCCTGTTCTGGGATTTTCTGTGCTACCTGGACGATCCGGCGCTGCGCGCCTTCAATGCCGCGCTGCGCCCCTGGCTGCACTCCGGGACACGGGCTCACGGCTTCGCTGTCCATCATCTCGCCGCACGTGTGGACAACATCCGCTACGGCGTGGCTGACCGCGAGACCCTGTGCCTGCGGAAACGCTTGGGCAAACAGATGCAATCACACCCCCATTCTCAGATCGAGATGCATGACATGCTGAACGGGTTCACCTTCGAACGCGGTCTCCTGCTGCCCGACGGAAAGCTCGAGATGCTGCTGAAGGCCCGGGCCTGAGGGCATTCGATTGAGCCGGCCCTCACTCGACGAACTGCGGATTGAGCGACAGCCGGATACGACCGCAACCCGCCCCGTCCGCCTGGTCGCATGGATTCTGGTGATCGCCGCCGGCCTGGCCGCACTGGCCTATGCCCTCTGGCCCGCGCCTGCCGTGGAGGTGCGGACCGCGGTTGTGAGCGAGTCCGGACAGCGAGCGGCCGGCGGCGGGACCGTTCTGAACGCGTCGGGGTACGTCACGGCCCGCCGGCAGGCGACCGTCTCGTCAAAGTTCACCGGCCGGGTCACCGAGGTCCTGATCGAAGAGGGCATGGAAGTGAATGAGGGGCAGGTGCTGGCGCGCCTGGACGACTCCAATCTGCAGCCGGCCCTGGCGTTGGCCGAAGCGCAGCGGCTCTCGTCTGAGCGCGGTGCGGCCGAAACGGAAGCCCTGCTGACCGAGGCCCGTTTGAACCTGGAGCGCACCGCAAGCCTGGAGCAAAGACAGCTCGCAAGCGATGCGGAACTCGACCGCGCGCGGGCGCTGGCTCATTCCCTGGAAGCGCAATTGGCGCGCAAGAATGCCGACGTGGAGGTTGCAGAGCGGCAGGTCGACATCTATCGCCAGCAACTCGAGGACACCATCATCCGTGCCCCGTTTGCCGGTATCGTGGTCGCCAAGAACGCCCAGCCCGGCGAGATGATCTCGCCGGTCTCCGCCGGCGGGGGATTCACCCGTACCGGCATCGGCACGATCGTCGACATGTCCTCGCTGGAAATCGAAATCGACGTCAACGAGGCGTACATCAACCGCGTCGAGCCGGGCCAGGCCGTAGCCGCGACCCTGGATGCCTATCCGGAGTGGGAGATTCCCTGCCACGTGATCGCGATCATTCCGACCGCGGATCGACAGCGGGCGACTGTGGAGGTACGGGTTGGCTTCGATGCCCTGGATCCACGCATACTGCCGGACATGGGTGTTAAGGTGGCTTTCCAGGAAACGGCGGACGACGAACCGGACGCTTCCGGCCCGGTGAGGGGCGCCGGCCTGGCGTTGCCTGCCGCTGCGCTCCGGCGAGAGCAGGGGCGGGACGTCGTGCTGGTCGTGAAGGATGGCAAAGTGGAGCGGCGCGCGGTTGCTGCCGAGGAAGGTCCGGGCGGCGCCGTTACGATCACCAGCGGCCTGGCGCCCGGCGAATCGGTGGTGGTGGAAGGCCCGCCGGACCTGTCGGACGGGATGGCCGTGAAGGAACAATGACATGACGGAATCAGCGGTTACAAACGGCTTGGTCAGCGTCCGCAACGTGGACAAGGTGTTCAAGCGCGGCAGCGAGGAAATCCACGTTCTGGGGGGACTCGACCTGCAGATACCGGAGGGCGAATTTCTGGCGCTGATGGGCCCGTCGGGGTCGGGCAAGTCCACGCTGCTCAATCTGATCGGCGGTCTCGACCGGCCCAGCCAGGGCGCTGTAGAGGTCGGCGGCGAACGAATCGACCAGTTGTCGAACCGCCGCCTGGCTGCGTGGCGCGCGCGCCACGTGGGCCTGGTGTTCCAGTTCTACAACCTGATGCCAATGCTGAATGCCCAGAAAAACGTGGAGCTGCCGCTGCTGCTGACGCACCTTTCGCGCAGCGAGCGCAAGAAGCGCGCCGCAATCGCCTTGGAGATCGTGGGCCTGTCGCACCGCGTCAATCACTATCCCCGGACCCTGTCCGGCGGCGAGCAGCAGCGCGTGGGCATCGCCCGGGCGATCGTTACCGATCCGACGCTGCTGCTGTGCGACGAACCCACCGGCGACCTCGACCGCAAATCGGGCGACGAAGTCCTCGAACTGCTGCAGGCGCTCAATCGCGAACAGGGCAAGACCATCGTGATGGTGACCCACGACATCCACGCGGCGGCGCGGGCGACGCGCACGCTCTACCTGAACAAGGGCCAGTTGACCACCGAGCCCGAGGAACTCCTGGCTTAGGGCGCCGTCATGAAGTTCATCTATCTGGTCTGGACGAACCTCAAACGCAGGAAGATGCGCACGGTGCTGACCGTACTGTCGATTCTTGTCGCCTTCCTGCTGTTCGCCTACCTGTCGGCGATTCGGCAAAGCTTCAGCCAGGGCATTGACGTGGCGGGTCTCGACCGCCTGATCGTCCGCCACAAGGTATCGATCATCCAGTTGCTGCCAATGGCCCACGAAGCCCGGATCGAGCAGGTCGAGGGCGTGGTGGACGCCGTTCACCAGACCTGGTTCGGGGGCATTTACCAGAAGCCCACCAATTTCTTTCCACAGATGCCGGTCAACCCCGAGGAATACCTTGCGATGTATCCGGAGGTCCTGCTCAGCGATGCCGAGCGGGAAGCCTGGATGAACACGCGGAGCGGGGCCGTCGCCGGGCGTCAGATCGCCGACCGGTTCGGCTGGAAAATCGGCGACCGAATTCCCATCAATGCGACGATCTGGACCCGCAAGGGGGGCGAGAGCACCTGGGAATTCGACCTGGTGGGTATCTACGATGGCGCCGAGAGAGGCACGGACACAACGCTGTTCCTGTTCCGATACGACTTCTTCGACGAGTCGCGGCAGTTCGGCCAGGGCCTGGTAGGCTGGTACACCGTTCGTATCGCCGACCCGGAGCGCTCCGCGGAGATGGCCATGGCCATCGACGACGTATTCGCCAATTCCCAATACGAAACCAAGACGGAAGCCGAGGGGGCATTCCTGCAAGGCTTCGCCGACCAGATCGGGAACGTGGGCCTGATCATCACGTCTATCGTCGCGGCCGTCTTTTTCACGATACTGATCGTGGCCGGCAACACCATGGCCTACTCGGTGCGCGAAAGGACCAACGAACTGGCCGTGCTGAAGGCGCTCGGATTCAGCGACCGCGGCGTGCTCGGCCTGGTGCTTGGCGA
>Ga0316201_10002233_pt1 | contig 13682 bp, 16 predicted proteins | sample CS6wburrow_MG_FD_204516 | JGI IMG/M metagenome (GOLD analysis project Ga0316201, IMG submission 204516) | Coastal sediment microbial communities from Delaware Bay, Delaware, United States - CS-6 worm burrow | ecosystem: Environmental > Aquatic > Marine > Coastal > Sediment | place: USA... | reverse complement strand
AACGAAGGGCGGGTAACCTCTTCTTTAAAAAGGATGATTGCATGGGTAAGTAGTAATGCTACGGGTTGCAGATACTGTCAAGCGCATGCCATTCGTGCTGCCGAACGATACGGCGCTGAACAAGAACAACTAGATAATATATGGGAATACAGAACACATCCCGCTTTTAATGAAGCGGAGCGTGTTGCTTTAGATTTCTCATTACTTGCATCGCAAGTGCCAAATGGTGTTGATGAAACTATTAAAAAACGATTATACCAATATTGGGATGAAGGAGAGATTGTTGAAATGCTTGGGGTTATTTCGCTTTTTGGATATTTAAACCGCTGGAATGATAGTATGGGAACATCTATTGAAGGTGGCGCGGTAGAAAGTGGCAAACAGTATTTAGGAAAACATGGGTGGGATAAAGGGAAGCACGTTTAATTCCTGCGAAGGCAGGAATCTCATCTGGGTTAGTTTTTAGCCACTAATACACGAAAGGCTTTATGAAACTAAATCTATTTCAACTTTCAAGGTTTCCCAACAAAAATCAATCCTTCAAACCCCGTTTTCATAAAGTTTCTAATGTTTTGATGTCCTATACCATTTGGATTTTTTAATACCTCTTCAAAATAATATTGTCCGAAATAAGCCAAGGTTTCATCTTTTGTAAAACTTTGTAATTTCGCAAAAGCAAACAATTTACAGGAACCTGAATTTTCTCCAGTATTGTTTTGCAATACCCCATTTTTAAACGCCGTTGGTGTAAACTCATAGTTTGTTTCTATAACAGCCATGGTTTTAGAAAATTCAAGGTTTTTCGGGGTGGTTTTTAATTTATTTATAAATTCTTCTGTTCGCATGCATCCTAATTTTTTCCTGCAACTACAATGACTATTTCGCCTTTTGGTGGTTTATTAGTGTAATGTTCCAAAACTTCTTTCGCGGTTCCTCTTATGGTTTCTTCGTAAAGTTTGGTCAGTTCTCTCGATACTGATACTTGTCTGTCCTCACCAAAATACTCGCAAAAATGAGAAAGGGTTTTTAGTAGTTTATGCGGACTTTCATAAAAAATGATTGTACGAGTTTCTTCAGCAAGTATAAGTAACCTTGTTTGTCTTCCCTTTTTAACGGGCAAAAATCCTTCGAACACAAACTTGTCGTTTGGCAGTCCGGAGTTTACCAACGCTGGCACAAAAGCAGTAGCCCCTGGTAAACAATCTACTTCAATATGGTTTTCAATACAGGCGCGGGTTAATAAAAACCCGGGATCGGAAATCGCCGGAGTTCCCGCATCACTAATCAATGCTACGGTGGTGCCGCTTTTTAATCTTTCTATTAAATTTTCAACGGTTTTATGCTCATTGTGCATGTGGTGCGACTGCATGTGTGTTGAAATTTCATAATGCTTTAATAGCTTCCCTGAGGTACGTGTATCTTCAGCAAGAATTAAATCGACTTCCTTTAAAACTTCAACAGCTCTAAAAGTCATGTCTTTTAAATTCCCAATAGGTGTTGGTACAATATATAGTTTACTCATTAACTAAATCTGCTTTCTAAAATTTGAAGAAAACGCTCTTCAAATTCTTCTTTATTTGCCCAATTATTATAATCTGGTTTTACAATATTTATCAAAAACTCTTTTGCATTTGCAAATGACTCGAAAGAATTTAATTGCGACATCACACGTTCATAATCTTCACTTTTACCTTCAAACAGGTGTTTAATAAAGGCTATTTTATCATTTAATCCAATATTAAATCCTCCGTTTTTCAATTTATCGTTTAACGATTTTTTTTCGTTGGAAATATGGCTTGATCCTTTTGAAACAGGTTCGAAAACCGGCATCTCTTTAAATGAAGACATTATTTCGTCAAAGTCATTCTTTTGATATTTTGGTTTTTGAGAAGCCTCTTCTAAAATAACATCAATTTCTTCAGCCTCATTTGGCATTTGAGCCACCATATCTCTAATAGTTGCCATTCCTGGCTCCATTATATCGTCATCCTCAACTTCATCCAGATTAATATAAATTTTATCTTCAATTTCAATATTATCACTTATTTTGTTGTTGAAAGCACTGTCTAACATGCCAAAAAAAGATGAGTCGTTTCCAATAATTGGCAAATCGCCCTCAAAATTTTAGTTGGAAAATTTTAAAACGGATAATTTTTCAAAAAGTGCGGATACTTCAGCATGCATTTTAACAACATCTTCTTTTCCTTTTAATTTAAGGATTCTATCTGCAATACTCATCAATTCCGACTCTAACTTCTTCTTCATTGTTATAAATTTTAAATTATTGCTATTTAGGCATTTGTTTTTTAATAAATTTACGCCACCTTTATAAAAACGAATAATCGCTTTATTTTAGTGTTAAAATTACAAAATGTTTCTTGAAAATACAGTAAATCAGAAAGAACAATTTGGATGGATAGAAGTTATCTGTGGCTCCATGTTTTCTGGAAAAACCGAAGAATTAATCCGCAGGCTTAAACGCGCGCAATTCGCAAAACAAAAAGTTGAAATTTTTAAGCCCACAGTAGACGTGCGATATAACGAGAATATGGTAGTGTCTCATGATGCCAACCAAATTCGTTCAACGCCAGTTCCTGCTGCGGCCAATATTCCTATTTTAGCCGATGGCTGCGATGTGGTTGGTATTGACGAAGCACAATTTTTTGATGATGAAATTGTTCGTGTTTGTAACGATTTAGCCAACAAAGGCGTTCGAGTTATTGTAGCAGGCTTAGATATGGATTTTAAAGGAAACCCTTTTGGACCCATGCCTAATTTAATGGCCACTGCCGAATATGTTACTAAAGTACACGCTGTTTGTACAAGAACAGGCAATTTAGCACAATACAGTTACCGTAAAGCTAAAAGTGATAATTTGGTATTATTGGGTGAGGTTGATGAATATGAACCCCTAAGTAGAGCCGCTTACTACAAGGCCATGACGCGTGATAAAGTTAGAAACATGAAAGTGAACGATGCTGTAGAAGTAAATTCAAAACCAAAACAACCAGATGCCTAAAGCTCAAGAAACCGTACTTGAAATCGATTTAAATGCACTAAAACATAATTTTCAACATTTAAAATCGAGACTAAATAACGATACTAAATTCATGGCGGTGGTTAAAGCATTTGCTTATGGAAGTGATGCTTGCGAAATTGCCAATTATTTACAAAAATTACAGGTAGATTATTTTGCTGTGGCCTTCGTGCACGAAGGGGTGAGATTACGAAATGCTGGTATTACTAAACCTATTTTAGTTCTCCATCCACAGGCTGCAAATTTCAATATTTTAATAGATCATTGTTTAGAGCCCAATTTATACAATGCTAAAATTTTAAAGGAATTTATTGCAATCGCTTCCGCGGAAAAACAAAAAGATTATCCTATTCATGTTAAGTTTAATACAGGTTTAAATAGATTAGGGTTTTCCGAAAGCGACGTCGAATACATTACTTCAAAAGTAAAAGAAACTTCGGCAGTAAAAATAAAATCTATCTTTTCTCATCTGGCAGCCAGTGAAGATTTAAGCGAACGCCAATTCACTTTAAATCAAATTGAAAAATTTAAAAGAATTGCCGATAAGGTTGAAAAGCAAATCGGTTACAAACCGCTACTTCATATTTGTAATACTTCTGGTATTTTAAATTATCCTGAAGCACAATTTGGTATGGTACGCACGGGAATTGGACTGTACGGGTATGGAAATTCAGAAAAAGAAAACAAAAATTTTAAACCTATTGGGACTTTAAAAACTATTATTTCTCAAATTCATGAAATTGAAAAAGGAGAGTCTGTGGGTTACAATCGTGCTTTTAAGACCGAGGCTTTTTTAAGAACTGCAACGTTACCAATTGGTCATGCCGATGGTATTGGCAGGCAATATGGAAAAGGCAAAGGCTTTGTAATTATAAATAACCAAAAGGCTTATATTCTTGGTAATGTTTGTATGGATATGATTATGGTAGATGTGACTCACATTGATTGTAAAGAAGGTGACGAGGTGATTGTTTTTGGGCCAAATTATACTGCCGAAAAATTAGCAGAAACCGCCAACACCATTTCTTACGAACTTATAACGGCCATTTCACAACGCGTAAAGCGCTCTTTTGTTGGCCATTAAATATAATTCTTATTATTGTGTGACTTTTTTTTTAACTTAGTGTCTTATAACCATAACCATTAAAAACTAATAATTATGTTGAAAGAATTTAAGAATTTTATCATGACGGGTAACGTCATTGAGTTTGCAGTTGCTGTTATCATGGCTGGTGCATTAGGTGCCGTAATCAACGGTTTTGTTAATGACATTGCAATGCCATTCGTGGGTTATTTTTCCGGAGGTGTAGACTTTGCCAATTTATTTTTCGCAATGGACGGCAAAGAATATGCTACTTTAGCAGCTGCTAAAGAGGCCGGTGGAGCTGTAATTGCTTATGGTAACTGGATTAATACTATTGTAAACCTAGTAATTGTAGGCCTAGTTATGTTCATGATTATTAAATCTTATCAAAAAACAAAAACACCACCCGCTCCTGCTGCTGCTGCTGGACCATCAGATAATGATTTACTTTCTGAAATTAGAGATTTACTTAAAAAATAACAAACTGTTAAATATATAACATCGTGTTATTTGTTGTTAAAAAGCCCTTGTTTTCTGAAAACAAGGGCTTTTTTTTGATTCTAAAATAGATTTATTAATTAATTTTGCAACGTAAATTTTTTGAACTATAAATTAAATTAAAATGAAAGTAGCTGTAGTTGGTGCCACTGGAATGGTAGGCGAGGTCATGCTAAAAGTACTTGCAGAACGTAATTTTCCTGTAACGGAATTGCTTTTAGTTGCATCTGAACGTTCTGTTGGAAAAAAATTAACATACAAAAATAAAGAATATACGGTTATAGGCTTAGCCAATGCGGTGGCTGCAAAACCACAAATCGCTATTTTTTCAGCTGGTGGAGACACCTCGTTGGAATGGGCGCCGAAATTTGCTGAGGCTGGAACCACGGTAATTGATAATTCTTCTGCATGGAGAATGGACCCGACTAAAAAATTAGTAGTTCCAGAAATTAATGCACACGAATTAACTAAAGAGGATAAAATTATTGCGAATCCAAACTGCTCGACTATTCAAATGGTTTTAGCATTGTCGCAACTTCATAAAAAATATAAAATGAAGCGCATAGTCGTTTCTACTTATCAATCGGTTTCTGGCACAGGTGTTAAAGCGGTAAAACAATTAGAAAACGAGATTGCTGGTATTAAAGGCGAGATGGCATATCCGTATCCGATTAGCAGAAACGTATTACCTCACTGTGATTCATTTTTAGAAAATGGTTACACCAAAGAAGAAATGAAATTGGCCAGAGAGCCTCAAAAAATATTTAACGACAAAACATTTTCAATCACGGCAACCGCAGTTCGTGTTCCTACTTCGGGTGGACATTCAGAAGCCGTCAATGTTCAGTTTGAAAACGATTTTGATTTAGCAGAAGTCAGACAACTAATCAGCGACACACCTGGTGTTGTTTTACAAGATAATACCGCAACCAACTCGTATCCTATGCCTATATTGGCGCATGATAAAGATGAAGTATTTGTAGGTCGATTACGTAGAGACGAATCGCAACCAAACACCTTAAATATGTGGATTGTTGCCGATAATTTACGTAAAGGTGCCGCAACAAATGCCATCCAGATTGGAGAGTATTTAATCAAAAACAAATTAGTTTAGTATAAAATAAAAGCCTTTTAGCGAAGCTTCTGTATTAATTACAGAAGCTTTTTTGTTTATTTTAGGAAGCGTTACGTTTTTTCAAAATTCATTAAGTATATTAAACCCCTTAATTAAAAGAACCGCAAATAAAATATTGTGAATTACCCAAAAACCAAAACTGATCATACTGTTGATATTTACTTTGGCACCAAAGTAAAGGATCCGTATCGCTGGCTGGAAGACGACCGAAGTAAAGAAACCGAGGCCTGGGTAAAAGCACAAAACAAATTCACTTCAAATTATTTCAAGCAAATCCCCTTTATAAACCAATTAAAAGAACGTCTTTCAAAAATCTGGAATTACGAAAAAATTGGTGCTCCTTTTATTGAAGGCGCGTACACTTATTTTTCAAAAAACAACGGGTTACAAAACCAGGATGTTATTTACAGAAAAAAAGGTGCTAATAAAGCTGAGGTTTTTTTAGACCCAAATACTTTTTCTAAAGATGGTACAACGTCATTAGGCGGACTTAGTTTTACTAAAGATGGATCTCTTTTAGCCTATTCGATTTCTGAAAGTGGCAGTGATTGGCGAAAAATTTTAGTAATGAATACCGACACCAAAGCGTATCTTGACGATACTATTAAAGATGTAAAATTCAGTAATATTTCTTGGTACAAAAATGAAGGATTTTATTATTCCAGTTACGACAAACCCAATGGCAGTGAGCTTTCAGCAAAAACAGATCAACATAAAATATATTATCATAAAATAGGCACTGCTCAAAAAGAAGACACCCTTATTTATGGCGGTGTTCCTGAAGAAAAACACCGCTACATTTATGCTTCTGTTACCGAAGATAGCCGCTATTTAATTATTACACCACGCGTTTCAACATCTGGAAACAAACTTTTTATAAAAGATTTATTAATTGAAAACGGTAAACTTATTCCCGTATTAAGCCATACAGAATCGGACTCGTATGTTATTGATAATGAAGAGAGCAAACTTTTTATTGTTACCAATTTAAACGCACCAAACAAAAAAATTGTATCGGTAGATGCTACTAACCCAGCCCCAGAACATTGGGTTGATGTTATTCCAGAATCCGAATTTGTTTTAAACCCATCCAAAGGAAGTGGCTATTTCTTTGCGAATTATATGGTAGATGCTATATCAAAAGTAAAGCAATACAATTATCAAGGTATTTTAATTAAAGACATCGAACTTCCAGGATTAGGAACTGCCGACGGTTTCAGCGGAAAAAAGAAGGACGCTGTTTTATATTATTCGTTCACTAATTATAGTACACCTTCAAACATTTATCAATTAAATCCTGCCACAGGAGAAACCAGTTTATATTGGCAGTCTAAAATTGATTTTAACTGTGATGCGTATGAAAGCCACCAAGTATTTTACCCCTCGAAAGATGGTACTAAAATCCCACTGATAATCACACACAAAAAAGGCTTGAAACTTGAGAGCAAGAACCCAACTATTCTTTATGGGTACGGAGGATTCAATATCAGTTTAACCCCTGCTTTTAGTATTGCAAACACTATCTGGATGGAACAAGGCGGTATTTTAGCCGTGCCTAATTTACGTGGTGGTGGCGAATATGGCAGAAAATGGCACGAAGGCGGTATTAAAATGAAAAAACAAAATGTGTTTGATGATTTTATTGCTGCCGCGGACTATTTAATTGCTAACCATTATACATCTTCTGATTATTTAGCCATTCGAGGTGGCTCAAACGGTGGATTATTGGTTGGAGCGGTTATGACACAACGCCCCGATTTAGCTAAAGTAGCATTGCCTGCCGTTGGTGTTTTAGATATGTTACGCTATCATACCTTTACCTCTGGGGCAGGTTGGGCGCACGATTATGGCACTTCTGAAGATTCGAAAGCCATGTTTGACTTTATAAAAGGATACTCACCATTGCACAATATAAAAACTAATGTAGCATATCCTGCAACTTTAATAACAACTGGCGACCACGACGACCGCGTCGTACCAGCGCATAGTTTTAAATTTGCAGCAGAATTACAAACTAAGCATACCGGTGCAAACCCAACCTTAATCCGTATTGAAACCGATGCAGGTCATGGTGCGGGAACGCCTGTAAATAAAACTATTGAACAATATGCCGCTATTTTTGGTTTTACACTTTTTAATATGGGATTTCAAGAATTACCAATCAAAATAAAAAATTAAAACAACAAAAAAAAATTTCGTCTTCGCGCTTTGCGATAAATCATGTTATGCTACAAGTAAAAAACCTAACATTTCAATATAAAAAACAACCTGTTTTAAAGGACATTAGTTTTTCTGTAAAAGCAAGTGACCATTTTTCAATTATTGGTGAAAGCGGGTCTGGTAAAAGCACGCTGTTAAAGTTACTTTACGGAACCTACAATTTAAACAAAGGGCAGATTTTTTGGAAAGAAAACGAAATTTTAGGTCCTAAACACAATCTTATTGTGGGTCCGGAATACATGAAATATGTCGCGCAAGAATTCGATTTGATGCCGTTTATTACGGTTGCTGAAAACATAGGTGCATTCCTGTCCAATTTTTATCCGGAAGAAAAGCAAGCACGTATTAAAGAGCTTTTAGAAGTGGTGGAATTAACCCCAGTTGCAAACATAAAGGTTAAAGAATTAAGTGGCGGACAAAAACAACGTGTCGCTATTGCCCGTGCTATTGCAAAACAGCCTGAAGTATTATTGCTAGATGAGCCATTTAGCCATATTGATAATTTTAAAAAGCAATCCTTACGTCGAAGTCTTTTTAAATTCCTAAAAGAAAAGCATATTACATGTATTGTCGCCACCCATGATAAAGACGATGTCTTATCTTTTTCGGACCAAATGATGGTGCTACACGATGCTAAAATTATGGCAAAAGGCACGCCACAACAACTTTATAAAAATCCAGAAAATAAATTAATTGCTTCCTTTTTTGATGAATTTAACAAAATTGAAAACCACGGCATTGTATACGCCAATCAATTGAAAGTAGTTGATAAATCGAACTTAAAAGCAAGAGTGAAACAATCGTATTTTAAAGGATATTATTATTTAATTGAAGCCGATTTAAATGACGAAAACGTGTTTTTTGAGCATCCCATTCAACTTGAAAAAAACGCAATCGTTTATTTAGAAATAAACATACCCGCAATAATTTCCACAATGAGTTAAAGACATTTGAATTGGTAATTTGAAATCGTTATAAAATAATTTTGGAACACCAAATATGTTTTTTCTAATACTCAAATTTTGAAAATTTAAGCCTTTACTTTTAGAAATATTTTCAATAAATCGATTTTTAACGGATTCACTTTGTGTTACAGATGAATCGTTTTCAAGCTTAAAAATTACACTTTTATAATTTTCTAAATAATTTAAACTAGCTACAGTATAAATATAATTTTTTGAAATAGTGGACCTTGTATAATACGTTCTGTTTTCTATGGTCACATACCCAATAGTTGAAGAAGATAAATGACAGACCAATTTTTTCGGATTATAAAACTGTTTTCCAAACTGCTGAACATTTATTTTATAGGCGGCTTCCTTCATGCTCCAAAGCAGCCAAACTGTTTGGTGTTGGTTTTTAGAATTCATGATTAATTGCTGCTCTTCAATTGTAAAAACCTTATCTAAAAAACGAGGTCTTTTCCAGTTAGATTCTACGGAAGCAACTTTCAAATCGACAAGGTCGTTACCAATCATTTTGCACTAAATTTGCTATTTACAATATCCATGGCTGCTTTTACTGTCATCATTTTTTCCATTTCCTCATTCTCTATTCTAATATCAAAGGCGTCTTCAACATCCAATATAACATCGACTAAATTTGCTGAATTAATTTTTAAATCTTTAACAAAATCGGTGTCCTCAGATAAATTTTTAAAAGCTTCCTCATCTTGAATATATGGTTCTACGATTGTTTTAAGTTTGGCGATAAGTTCATTGTTTGTCATAGTATTTTTTTTGTGTTAAGTTAGCCCATAAAACGTTTAAATAAAACACATCCATTTACATCACCAAAACCAAAACTCGCTTTTATGGCTATGTTGAGTTCTTTTTTTAATAATGTTTTGGGTATTTTCTCTTCATGAATTAAATCTAAAATTTCCGGGTGCGTATCTTGACAGTTTATGTTTGGAAATATAAATTGTTCTTTTAATTGCAATACTGTAGCCACGGCTTCTATACTTCCAGCGGCAGCTAAACAGTGCCCCACCATAGATTTTAAAGAATTGATATACGGAAAATCATTTCCTTTTCTATTAAGCGCTTTTGTCCAGTTTTCAATCTCTAAACTATCTTTTGAAGTTGCCGTTAAATGACCATTTATAGTGTCTATTTGTTTAGCAGAAATATTTGCGTTAATCAACGCGTCATTTATACAACGTTGCACCGCTTCGGCATTTGGAGCCGTCATAGTTCCACCGTTTCGTTGGCCTCCAGAGTTAATATTTCCCCCTAATACCTCAGCATAAATAGTGGCTTTTCGTTCTAGGGCACTGTTTAAAGATTCTAAAACCAAAGCGCCTGCGCCTGCACCGGGCACAAACCCAGAAGCACTTGCACTCATGGGACGAGATCCTTCTTCTGGTGTATCGTTATATTTATACGTCATCACTCGCATCGCATCAAAGCCTCCCCAAATGTAGGGACCATCATCACTACAACTACCAACTAACATACGTTTTGCTTTTCCAGATTGAATACGATCGAAGCCTAAAATAATAGCTTCAGTTCCTGTGGTGCATGCAGAAGAATTTGTGGTAACTTGATTTCCCAAACCTAAAATACCTCCTAAAAAGGCACTAATACCACTTGCCATAGTTTGGACTACCACTGTGCTTCCTAAACGTTTTACTTCTTTATTATCAAGTTTGTAAATGGCCTCTCTAAACTTTTCAACACCAGAAGTTCCTGTTCCAAAAATAGTTCCACTATCATAATCTAATTTGCTGTTGGCATCAACTAAAAAACCGGCATCTTTCCAAGCGTCCATACCAGCCATACAACCATATAAAATGCCTGAACTGTTAAACCCACGCAATTGGAGTGGTGTAAAATATTCCCCTTTTTTTTCTTCAGAAATATTAGGAATCCCACCAATACAACACGAAAAATCTAAATCTTTTAAATTTTGATGAAAGCTTATACCAGAAACACCTTTTTTAATAGCGTTTGTAAATGCTGTTAAACCTACACCGTTTGGTGCTACAACGCCCATACCTGTAATAACAACTCTTTCTTTCATGTTTTTATCATGCCAGAAATTTGTCCTCTACATACCAATTCATTTTTCTCATTTAACATCATCACTTTACATTTCAATTTATTAAATCGAAACACTTCTTTTTCTGAAACCACGGTCACTTTTTCATTTGGAAATACGGGCAAAAAGAAGTCTATCTGACTTGAAGTTAAAGCTATTTGAGATTGCAAATTTTCCGAAACTTCATCCTTCATTAAATAAATCCCTAAACATACTACACCAATTTGTGCCATAGTTTCAATTAAAATAACTCCTGGCGTGATTGGATTATTTTTAAAATGACCTTCATAAAAAAACTCATTTTCTTTGAATGTGTAATGTCCTGTCATTCCTTCATTTGAAATCATGGTAAGCTCATCAACAAACAAAAAGGGTTTTTGATAAGGAAGTAATTTTATGATTTGGCTACTGTTCATGCTTTTGTAAAAAACCCGTTAGGTTTAATTTATTATGAAATATGTTCACCACCATCCACTGGAATAACGCTTCCGTTAATCCAACTCGCTTCATCTTTACTTAATAAATAAACCACATTTGCCACATCTTCGGGTGTTGTTAATCTTTTAAATGGGTTTCTTAATAAAGTGTGTTCTTTGATTTTAGCACTACCGGCAATACGTTGTAATGACGCTGTATCGGTAACTCCTGCTTGAATACAGTTAGCTCTAATTCCGTAAGGTGCAAACTCTAATGCTATATTTCTTGTGATAGCTTCGAGGGTTACTTTTGCAGCTGAAACGGCTGCATAATATTTCCAGGCCTTTGTGTTTCCTTCACTTGTGAAACTTACAATTCTTGCATCATTAGCGAATAATTGGGCATCAAAAATAGCTTGAGTCCAATCGAATAAACTAATAGCCATAGCATTAATTGTTATATTAAAATCATCATTTTTTAAGATTGGTTGGCCTTCGGCAATCATGGGTTTTAAATTGCCTTTTGCGATGCTATGCAACAAGGTTCTTATTTTTCCATCTTGTCCCAAATGTTGTTGCAACTCTAAAATAGCAGCATCTCTTCTTGACACATTAGTAGCATCCATATTAAAAGACATAAACTGAACCCCTTCTGCTTTTATTTTATTAAATTCGAAAGAAACTTCTTCCTCTTGAGATCTTGAATTTCTATGAACCACACATATATTCATGCCGTGTTTAGCCAGTTTTTTCGCTGTGGCTAAACCCAATCCGCTAGAGCCTCCTAAAATAAGTGCCCAATAGTTAGTGTTTTTAAACTCTTTTACCATTCTAATAAAATACTTTGCGCTGAAAATCCCGGACCAAAACTTAGCATTAAACCTTGGTCGCCTTTAGGCAATTGTTTATCCATAAACCGTTCTAAGACATACAGTACAGTGGCGCTACTCATATTACCGTACAATTTAAGAACTTCTTTGGTGTCATCAATATTTTTTCCTAGAGAACCAAATAAATCTTCAACTGTTTGAACAATTTTTTTTCCACCAGGGTGAAAAATAAGATGGTCTATATCTTGTATAGTCCTACCATTTCTTTCTAAAAAGGGATGTACAATATTTGGAAAATGGTCTGAAATAGTTTGAGGTACTGAAATATCTAAAATCATTTGCAAACCCGTATTTACCAATTTAAACCCCATCATGTGTTCTGCATCGTAAAAATGATACATGGCTTCATCTTTTATTTCTGGCCCTTCTTCATTTTCATAAGATGACAAAATAACACTCGCCGCCCCATCGCCAAAAATAGCTGCACTCACAATGTTTGCCATCGAATAATCGTTTAACTGAAAAGTAGCAGTTGGCGATTCAACGGCAATGACAACAGCCCGCTTATTGGGATTGGCTTTTAGAAAATTCTTTGCGTAAATAATACCAGAAACACCGGCGGCACAACCCATTTCGGTAACAGGTAAGCGCACGATATCCTTTTTCATTTTTAAACGATTTATTAAGTAAGCGTCCAACGACGGAATCATAATCCCCGTACAGCTTACTGTTATAATATAGTCTATATCTTCGGGTAGAAGGTTTGCTTTTTTAAGCGATTTTAAAAGGGCGCTTTCTGCTAGTTTAATTACTTCTCTAATATAAATATCATTTTTTTCTTCAAAAGACGTATTTAAAAAAACTTCTTCGGCGTCCATAATGGAATAGCGTCTATCTACCCCTGCGTTCTCAAATATTTTAAGAACTTTACGCATAAAACGTTCTTCTTGACCAGACAGCCAAACTTCTAAATAGGGCAAAATATCGGCGGTAGACCTTGTATGTTTGGGAAGTTGTTTTGCTACTGAAATTATTTTTACACTCATTATTTTTGAATTATCCATTGATAGCGAAATGCCCATTTCCATTTAATTTGAGGCGTGACTTGTAATTTTTTAGAAAAATTTTCTAGCTCATCACGCTTAAATCCCCGTAAAATAGAGGTCAACCCGTCTTCAATAATCATTTTGTTTTTTATAGTTATGCATACTAATTTAAATAAGCAATAAGCCATGAAAGACCTATGTAAATCATTTATCACGATGCCCAATTTTGCCTTCTTTTTTAAAGATGAAAGCATGCTTATAATTTGGTCTTCTTTAAAATGATGTAAAAACAAGGTGGTTAAAACAACATCGTATTGCAGGGATTCAAATGCATCTGAAAAAATATCACAAGCCACAAAACTTATTTCAGGATA
>Ga0316201_10002232_pt1 | contig 13682 bp, 8 predicted proteins | sample CS6wburrow_MG_FD_204516 | JGI IMG/M metagenome (GOLD analysis project Ga0316201, IMG submission 204516) | Coastal sediment microbial communities from Delaware Bay, Delaware, United States - CS-6 worm burrow | ecosystem: Environmental > Aquatic > Marine > Coastal > Sediment | place: USA: Delaware... | reverse complement strand
ATATACATGCCGCGCGCAACGTTGAAGTACATGTAGTGAAAATAAATCTTGAAGTAATTCTTGCGCACGTCGGCGAACAGCTCTTTCAGCGTCATCGGTTGAGCGCGAGTATCGTCGTCCTCACCGTAAACCAGTTCTTTGCGAAAAGCCGCTTCCACGCGCTGATTCTTGAAAAACAACCCGGGTAGCTTGATGCCGACGAGGGCCAGCAGGCCAGTGCCGAACACCGACCATACCAGTGAAGCCACGAATAGCGGATGGGCAATCTCGCCCACCAGTGGTAACTCCTTAACGTAAACGGACAAGGCCCACAGCACCGGCAAGAAGGCGAACAGCGTCATCACCGCATCGACAATCGAAACTCCCAGGCCCTCCATGATTTCGGCGAATCGCATGGTGTCTTCCTGTATCCGCTGCGAAGCGCCTTCGATTTTGCGCACCCGGGTCCACTGCGCGGTGTAATAGTCGTTCATTGCGGTACGCCAGCGAAAAATAAAGTGGCTTACGAAAAAACGGGTGACGACGAAAACAAACACAAACAGGAAAGCGATTTCAGCAAAAACCAGTATCAGCTCGTAGAGCCCGGCGGAGTCGGAGGAGATTGCCTCCGCCGACTTGACCACTTCGATATTATCGCCGCCTTGCGACGCGGAACCGCCCAGCGCGTTTTGCACCAGGTCGAAAAATGGTCGTCGCCAGTTATTGATCGCAACCGATACCTGCACCGAGTAATAGGTGGAAAACAGGATCAGCATCGAGCCGACGATCGACCACCATTGCCAGGGGTGGGGCGCCAGTCGGAACCAGAACGCCGCGAACAGGGCGCAGCAGGCAAGATAATAGAGGTAAAACAGCAAGAATGAATCGGTTAAAAAATGCCCCAGACCGATAACGGGATCGGACGAGGAAAGGTCGAAGCCGAGAACGGCACCGATCTGCTCGTTGAAGCTATACCAGACAAAGCTGCAGACGGCTGCATAAACCACCACTGAGAGGAAGAACAGCTTTGGATTCGGAAAGAAAGATTTAAACATGATTTAAAACTCTTTATCGGTTAGAGGCTGCGCAGGCACGGCAGTGTTTACAGACATCGCATGCTACCAATGATTCATGCTGAATCGGTTGAGCCCGGGCTATCCAGGTATGGCTCTACCAGCTGTTGCATCATATCGATATGCGCGGGCCGGTCATTCAGGGCGTGGATATAGCTGAACTGCTCGCCGCCCAGCTGCAGGAACTCGTCGCGATACTCGACCTCGATTTCGTCCAGGGTTTCGAGACAATCGGCCGAGAAGCCCGGACAGATGACATCCACCCCCTTGACGCCGCGACCGACCAGTGCGTGCAGCACGTCGGAAGTATACGGCTGGATCCAGGTTTGCTTGCCGAAACGCGACTGGTAGCCGATCGACCACTCCGAATCCGCGAGTCCCAGCTTTTCCGCCAGCAGCCTGGCGGTCGTTTCGCATTGCCGCTGGTAGGGGTCGCCGCGGTCGACATTCTCCTGCGGCAGTCCATGGAAAGACATCAGCAGGTGCCGCTGCTGCTGTTGCCAGTGCTCGCGTACCGATTCGGCGAGCGCGTCGATATAGGCCGGGTGGTCGGGGTAGTAGCCGATGAACTCGAGTTCAGGCTTCCATTCCAGCTGCCTCAGCGTGGCCAGCAGGTGCTTGTAACTGGTTGCTGTCGTCGTTACCGAGTATTGCGGGTACAGCGGCAGCACCACCAGCTTGTCGATCCCCGCGTCACGCAGCAAACGCAGTACTGACGGGAAAGACGGATTACCGTAGCGCATCGCCAGCTCGACATGCGCCTGCTCCAGTATCTTTCGCTGCAGCGCCTCTCGCTGTCGGTTGGCGTAGGCCAGCAACGGCGAACCGTCTTCGCCCCAGACGCGGCTGTAGGCTTGCAGGGTCTTGCCGCTGCGCAGCGGCAGGATGACGCCGTGTAGCAACGGCAGCCAGAGCAGGCGCGGTAGCCTGACCACCAGCGGATCGGACAGGAATTCGCGCAGAAAACGTTTAACAGAGGCACGCTCGAGCGTATCGGGCGTACCCAGGTTGGACAGTAACACCGCGGTTCTGGCGGACATGGCGAGGCTCGGGATATAAAACGCGGTCAGTTTAATCGGCGCTACTGTCAATGTCACTGGTAATCCGGGGTGTCAATATTTTTACCGGGGCGCGTTATTGTAATAACCAATTTAAAAATTATATTCAATTTATAAAATTATTTAAAAAAATATCGCAAACGTATTGACAGGGTCGAGATATTCACATGCATCGACAGGGTCATCAGTCTGACCCCTGTTTTCGTCGCGAATAACGGTCACGATTTGATCGGCCCCTATAAGTAATTGAAATATATAAGGAAATAAAAACGATGAAAAAATGAACAATTTAATAAATCTTCAGCAATAATGCGGCTCGTAGCGCTTTGTCTGCATTTCATGCACAGACTTATCCACAGAAAATGTGGATAAACGCATTTGTCGCCATTTCTTAATAATTTAGCAATTACTTACTCGAAACTACTTTAACAAAGTGAGCTAAATGAATTTCTGATTTTGCCCATTTATACCGCTGAGCGGGACCGGTAATTCGAGTATGATTCAGCTTTCAACTCGAGCTTCCCGCGTGTCACAACCCCGCTTCGCCCGTTTCGCCATCGCGCTTCCGCTATACCGCGTGTTCGAGTACGCGTTGCCGGAGGCCGACGCGGCCGTTGCCGGAACCCGTTACCGACTGCCCTTCACCAACGGCACCCGCACCGGGGTGTTGCTCGACACCAGCGTCGACAGCGAGTTCGATCCTGCCCGCATCAAGCCGGTTAAAGAGCGCCTCGATCCGCAACCGGTGCTCGATCCGCACATGTTGTCGCTGGCGCGCTGGATGTCGGACTACTACCTGCAGCCGCTGGGCGAGGTGGTATTCCAGTGCCTGCCGGCTTACCTGCGTGGCTCGCGCCAGTACAGCTCGACCCGGGTCAAAGGCTGGACGCTGACGTCGACGGACCCGGAGGTCATTGACCGCTTGCGCCAGCGATCCCCGCGCCAGTATGAAATCTGCCGGGCGCTGCTCGAGCGGTCATCGGTGATGACCGCGGCCGACCTCAGGGAAATCAATCCCAACTGGCATCCCGTGGTTAAGTCGCTGGAAGACAAGCAGTTGCTGCAATGGGAGTGGATGGATCGTAAACCCGAGCCAGCGCCAACGCCGTCGCTGCCAGAATTAAGCCCCGAGCAGAGCGCTATCATGCGGGCTGTCGAGCCACGGCTGGATGCCTTTGGCGTACACCTGCTGGACGGCATCACCGGCAGCGGCAAGACCGAGATTTACCTGCGCCTGATCCGGTTGTGCCTGGATGCTGGCAAGCAGGCGATCTACCTGGTGCCGGAAATCGGTCTCACCAACCAGTTGATCGAGCGGGTCGAACAGCGTTTCGGTTCATGCTTTGCGATCTCGCATTCGGGTCTGACCGAAGTGCAGCGCTTCCAGGCCTGGGACCGGTTTCGCCGGGGTCAGGCCAGTATCATGCTCGGCACGCGCTCCAGCCTGTTCTCGCAATGCGCCGACCTCGGTCTGATCATCATCGACGAGGAGCATGATCAGTCCTACCGCCAGCAAGACGGAATTCGATACCATGCGCGCGACGTCGCTATCAAGCGTGCGCAAATGCTCGATATTCCGATTGTGTTGGGCTCGGCCACCCCGTCGCTGGAAAGTATCAGGAACTGTACGCGCGACACCTATTTTCGCTATCGGCTCGATCAGCGACCGACGCGCTTCCCGCCGCCGCGGCTGGAACTGATCGACGTGCGGAACAGCCGCTTTGACTTCGGTTGCAGCGCCCGCACTTTCGCCCGCATCGAGCAACACCTGGCGGCCTCTGGCCAGGTGCTGATCTATCTGAACCGCCGCGGCTATGCCCCCATCGTCATGTGTCATGAGTGCGGCTGGCAGGCGCTGTGTCAGCATTGCGATGCTCGCCTGACGCTGCACCAGTCGGTGCACAGCCTGTTATGTCACCATTGCGGTTACAGCCAGGGCGTGCCCGAGGCCTGCCCCGAATGCGCTCATAGCGAAGTCAAGCACTATGGCATCGGCACCGAGCAGCTCGAGCAGGGCCTGGCGCAGCGCTATCCGGATACGCCGATCCTGCGGATCGATCGCGATGTCATTGCCTCGCGCGAGGCGCTCAAGTCACGCCTGCAGCAATTACAGAGCGGTGCCCCCTGCATCCTGATCGGAACCCAGATGATTGCCAAGGGTCACGACTACCCGGCGATAACCCTGAGCGTGATTCTCGATGCGGACCAGGCGTTGTTCAGCGCCTCTTATCGCGCCAGCGAGCGCCTGGTGCAAACGCTGTTCCAGGTTTCCGGGCGTTCCGGCCGCGGCGATCGCCGGGGCGAGGCGATTCTGCAAACCCGTTTTCCCGAGCATCCCTTGATGCAGTCGCTGCTGCGCCAGGATTACCGCGAGATCGCCGACGGACTGTTGCAGGAACGCCGCAGTTTCGCTTTTCCTCCCTACGCGCGGGTCGTCATGTTTCGCGCCGATGCCATCGAACTCAAGTCGGCGCTGCAACGACTCGAGGAAATCAGGGATTTGCTGGCAACCGCCCCCGGCTTCGACGCGCTCGGCTGCGTGGGACCGATGCCGGCATTGATGACGCGCCGCATCGGCCGCTATCGCGCACAGCTGTGCCTGATCTCGCAGGACTACCAGGCACTGCGCTCGTTATTGAGTAAGGCCATGCCCGCGATCGAGGAGTTGCCGGGTAGCGCCCGCGTCAGCTGGAGCATCGATGTCGACGCCTACGATCTGTGATTGCCGCATCGATCGCGCGAATGCGGGGGTAAATAGTTACGTTAGTTTGAAAAGCCGGCAAAGATGGCTGGCCGGGGCTGATCGGCTCGGGTAAAATCCCGGTTCGTTTTTTCTATCCGGCCGCGGGTTTTAGTCTTTGAAGCAAATCATTAACGATCTGATCGCGCAGGCTCTGCTCGGGCTTGAGCAGGCTTCGCAGATTCCGCCCGGGCTCGGCCAAAATATCCAGGTTACCCCGTCGAAGGATCCAGCCCAGGGTGATTTTGCCTCCAACATTGCGCTGACGCTGGCGAAACCGGCCGGCATGGCGCCGCGTGACCTGGCGCGGCTAATCGTCGACCAGCTGAGCGCGGCCGATAGCGTCGAGCGGGTCGAAATCGCCGGCCCGGGATTCATCAACTTTTTCGTCACCAGCACGACCAGCCAGTCCATCGTCAACAGGATCCTTGAACAGGCCGATCGTTTTGGCCGGGCTACGGTCGGTCAGGGCGGCAGAATCCAGGTCGAGTTCGTATCGGCCAATCCGACCGGGCCGTTGCACGTGGGGCACGGCCGAGGTGCCGCGATCGGCGCCACGCTGGCCAACCTGCTGGATTTCGTCGGTTACGATGTTCAGCGGGAATACTACGTCAACGACGCCGGCCGGCAGATGCACATACTGGGCACCTCTACCTGGTTGCGCTACCTCGAGCTGTGTGGCGAGGCAATCGAATTTCCCAGTAACGGTTACCAGGGAGACTACGTCTGGGACATCGCCGCTACGCTGCATCGCGAAAATGGCGAGCGCTTTCGCAGGCCGGCCGCGCAGGCGTTTGCCGACGTCTGTGAAGATGCGCCCGCGGGCGACAAGGAAAAACATATCGATGGCCTGATCGCCAACGCCCACGGCCTGCTCGGTGAGGACGAATACGGCGTCGTTTTCGATCTCGCGCTGAACACCCTGGTCGAGGTTATCCGCAATGACCTGCATGCTTTCGGCGTCGATTTCGATCGCTGGTTCTCCGAGCGTTCGTTGAGCGACGAGGGCTTGATCGAAACCGCGATCACCCGCTTGCAGGAAAACGGGCATGTATACGAACAGGGCGGCGCGCTGTGGTTCCGTTCCACCGATTTTGGCGACGAGAAGGACCGCGTCGTGCGTCGCGACAATGGGCAGACCACCTATTTCGCTTCCGATATCGCCTACCACATGAACAAGTTCGACCGCGGGTTCGAAAAGGTCATCAATATCTGGGGCGCCGATCACCACGGATACATCGCCCGGGTCAAGGCCGCGCTCAGCGCGCTGGGCTACAACCCGGACGATCTCGAAATACAGCTGGTGCAGTTTGCCAACCTGTTCGAGCATGGTGAAAAGATTTCAATGTCTACCCGCTCCGGGGAATTTGTCACGCTCAGGCAATTGCGCGAAGACGTCGGCCAGGACGCCGCGCGTTTCTTTTACGTCATGCGCAAGGCGGAACAACACATGGACTTCGACCTCGACCTGGCGCGTGAGCAATCCAGCGATAACCCGGTTTACTACCTGCAATACGCGCACGCGCGAATTTGCAGCGTGCATCGACAATGCGCCGAGAAAGGACTCGAGTTAGCGACCTCGCCGGTTAACCTGGCGCGCCTCGACAATGCCCATGAACAGGCCCTGGTGAAACACCTGGGCCTGTTCCCCGAGCGCGTCGAATCGGCGGCCATGCGCCGGGAGCCGCACCTGGTGGTTAACTACCTGCGCGAACTGGCCAACCACTTTCACTCCTGGTACAACGCGCACCAGTTCATCGTCGACGACGTCGAATTGCGAGACGCGCGTATCACGCTGGCGACGGCGGTAAAGCAGGTGTTGAGCAACGGACTGAACCTGATGGGCGTCTCCGCGCCAGAAACGATGTAACGCTTATGGCGCAGAAACAATCGACATCACCCTGGGTATGGACCTTCCTGTTTTTAATACTGTTGACCTTTGTCGCCTTTATCCTGTTCCTGGATAAAAAAATTGTCGACAGCGGTGCGGATAACAACAGCGAGCAAACGCAGGGCCGCAGCGACAATAAACCAACCATCGATTTCTACTCGGTGTTACCCCAGCGCGAGGTCGAGATCCCGATTTCCGAGGAAGATCGCGCCGCGATAGAAAATCCGAGCATTAACAAGGAGGCGGTCGATCAGTCGATTCTGCAGGTGGGATCGTTCCAGAGCGCCGAGGAGGCCGACAGCCTGAAGGCGCAACTGGCTTTTCTCGGATTGCAGGCGACCGTTAAGTCCGCTGTGGTCAACGACGAGACCTGGCATCGCGTGCAATTGGGGCCTTTTGCCAGTCAGACCAACCTGTCGCGCGCCAAGAACCTGCTGATCGAAAACCGCATCAAGTATATGCAGCGCAGCCAGTCGAACTAGTCACGCTCGACAACGGCCTCGCTGCTGGACTGGTTTCGCGATCGTCCGGCTCAGCGATACAAATCCATCAGGAACCAGTCGGGCACCAGGTTGCGGGAACGGCTGAGCAGCTTTTCGTGGCTGCGGAAATCGGGGCAAAGGCTTTCCACCAGGCGCCAGAAATCCTTTGAATGATTCAGATGCCGGGTATGGCAAAGCTCGTGGATCATCAGGTAGTCGACGGTTTTCGCGGGCAGGAACAGGAGCTGATCGTTCAGGCTGATATGCCCGCGACTCGAGCAGCTGCCCCAGCGCGTTTTCTGGCTGCGAATGGTCACCCGCTTGAATTCCAGCCCGGTCTGGCGGGATATCTCTCGCAGCCGCTGGGGGAATAAAGCCCGCGCCCGGCGTCGTATCCAGGCGCGTAATTCGCTTATCTGCTGCGCCTGGCTGCCGGCCTCGATGACGAGGCCTGGCGGCGACAGGTCGCTGAACAGGTCGAAGTTGAAGGCGAGCGACTGGCTGCCGTAGACCACCGGGGTCGTGCTGTTGTCGAAGGCCAGTGCCAGGTGCTGCGGCAGGCGAATTGCCTGGCGCAACCTGGCCTGTTTGTCGAGCTGGCGCCGCGCCCAGTCCGCATGTTTCTCCACCAGGAAGGGAATATCTCGACGCGGGAAACGCGGCGGTATGACGACCTCGAGCCCGCCATAGGGCTTGATTTGCAGCTTCGCGCAGCGGGCGCGCGGCGAGACCCGCAATTGCCATTCCAGTGCCGGCGACGGGCCGGGTTGGTCTTCGTTCATACTACGCTACAGTCCTGACATGATTTCGATTTCCGCGGCCTGGATATCGTCCGGGTGACCCTCGATAATCAGTACGTCACCAGGTTTCAATATTACCTCGGATAGTGGATCGTCGCTGGTCACGTTGTTGCGACGCAGCCCGATTACCCGGATCTCCTGCAGGCGGCGTAACGATTCGATGCTGCGTCCGACCGCGTGATATCGGGGCAATACTTCGATGCTGTGCAAATGATGATGGTCGGGCGTCTGCAGGTCAACATCATTCAGGCTATGAAAAAACGCGCGAATCCGGGCGTAATGCCCCTTGCGCGCCTCGTCCAGCATTTCCTCGATCGCTTGCGGATCCTCCCCCAGCGCGGCGAGTGTATGGCGCGCCAGCATCATGCTCGATTCGATGGTGTCGGGGATGACTTCGTCGGCGCCGCATTCCAGCAGGCTCTCGAGGTGGCGATCGTCGCGGGTCCGGATAAGCAGCGGAACGTCCGGGCGCAGTTCCCTGACGGCTTTGGCGATGCGTTCGGCCGCCTTGTACCCGGTAAACGAAACCACCAGCACGCGTGCCGTATCGATACCCGCAAGGCGCAAGATCTCCGGGTTACTGCTGTCGCCGAGAAATACCGGCTCGCCCGCCTCGCGCGCCTCGCGCACGATTTCGGTGTCGATTTCGAGCGCGACGAAGGGAATGCCTTCACGTTTGAGGAACTGGGCGAGGTTTTGCGCGGTGCGGCCGAAACCGCACAGCAATACGTGATTTTGCATGTCCGAACGGACGCTCGCGACGTCGAGTTCGACCCGGTCGAGACCGCCGGCGTACTCGGGTGCAAAGCGTCGCGCGATGGCTTCGTTGTGGCGAATCAGCATCGGCGAGATCGCCATGCTGAGAATGATGGCGGCGATGATCGGCTGGCTCAGTTCGAGACTCAGCAGTCCGGAGGTAATGGCGACCGCGAGCAGCGCAAAACCGAATTCGCTACCCTGGCCGAGCAGAATCCCGGCGCGAATGGCGACACCCCGACCGTAGCCCGCCACGGCCGTGATCAGCGTAATCGCGACCCCCTTGCCTGCGACCAGGCCCACCGTCAGCACCGCTACCTCAAGGGGTTCAATGACGATGATATGCCAGTCGAACTGTGATCCCACGGAAATGAAAAACAGCCCCATCAGGACGTCGCGAAACGGGCGAATTTCGTTTTCCACGTGATGCTGGTACTCGGTTTCTGCGAGCATGATACCCGCCAGGAAGGCGCCCATCGCCAGCGATAATCCGAGTTGCCAGGTCAGCCAGGCAGCGACCAGCGCCACCAGCAGGATGAACAGGGTGAACAGTTCGCTCGAATGTGTGGCGGCGATCATGCGCACCGCGGGTCGGACCAGGTACTGGCCGGCATAGAAAATTACCGCGAAGGCCAGCGCGCCCTTGGCCAGCGCCAGGCTGATCGGCACCAGCAGTGACTCCGTCGTGGGCTCGGCGAAGATCGGAATCAGGACCAGGAACGGAACGACCGCCAGGTCCTGGAACAGCAGCACGCCAAGCGATATGTTGCCGTGCGGCAGGTGCAGCTCGTACTGCTCGGTGAGCAGTTTGGTAACGATTGCGGTGGACGACATCGCGAGCGCGCCACCGACGGCCAACGCGGCCGGCCAGGGAAGCCCGAACATGATGCCCAGCAGCAGCGTGCTCAGCGTGGAGATCACGACCTGTGTCAGGCCGATGCCGAAGACGATGTTGCGCATTGCGATCAGGCGTGGAATGGAGACCTCGAGCCCGATGGTGAACAGCAGGAACACCACGCCGATCTCGGCGATCTGCTCGACCGCGTGCGAATCCTGAATCAGGCCAAAGGCGCGATCCCCGGCCAGCAGTCCCACCACCAGGTAACCCAGCACTGCGGGAATATCGAGTCGTCGGAACAGCGCGACGCCTACCACGGACAAAAACAGCAGAATCAGAATTTCTGTCAGCATACGGCGGCTGGTTTATTGCGATGCGGGTCTGTATAGCTCGACTCGAGTCTTGTTAAATCAAGCATTCTCTTCCATCTGTGACGGCGGGATAGTGAACATGAAACCGATTTCAATCCGCTACCCGCGCGGGCAAGATGTCTCGGCGCTGGCGCTGACGGACTGCGAAATTCTCGCCGCGGTCGAAACCAGTCCGCGGGTCCCAGCGATAACGTCATCGAGCCGTGCAGACAACTCGGCGCGGGCAAAACCTGCGGAGGTCATTTTAACGTGTTGCGTGGATACATTGCACCCACCAATAACCGCGAGTATCGAGCTGTCGGCGATTTTTCGCCGATTATCGAACTAAGCCGTTAGCCGCGACGCGAAGCGCTGACTCAGCGGCGTGAACGGCTTGTGCAGTTTGCGCTCGCTGATCAGGTTGCGTGCCAGTCCGGCACGGTCACCACGCAGCGCCGACTCGATCAGGGTTTGTGTCAGGATGTCTCGTTGCGCGTGGCTGCCGCCGAAGCGATGGGCGAGGGTGCGAATCGGCAGCAACTGGTCCACTGCATCTGCGTAACGCTGTTCGCCGAAGGCAATCATTGCGCGGCAGGTCGCGATACCGACGTCCTGCGCCATCACGCGCGTCACGCCGGCGTTGTCGTGCGCCGCGGCCTCGACCGCGGCCAGCACTTCCCTCGCGGCATCGAAGCGCCCCGCACCGACAAAGGAAATGACGGCATGCAGATCGTTGAAGGCGTAGTAGCCGTTCTCGACCGGGGTCTTGTCGGCCCACAGCTGCGCGATTCGATCCCAGCGCGAGCCGAGGTCGACGCCCTGCAGCTGCAGCCGCCACAGCAGCGCGCTGGCGTCCAGCATTTGCATCGAAACGTCTGAATCCCCCGGCAGTATCTGCTCGTCGTATAGATTCAGGGCGCTGTCGAAATCCTCGTGCTCGACGTGGTACAGCGCCAGGTGCCACCAGTTGTGAAACGCGAAACCGTTGTCGGGCGCCCAGTCGTTTTCGCGCTCGCGATACATGGTCTTGCCCTCGTCGAAGCGGCCCTGCATTTCCAGCACGTGCGCCAGCGCATGCACTGCCCAGGGGTCGCGCGCCTCCATTTCCAGTGCGGTGTTCGACACCAGTTCCGCCTTGTCGTACTGGTTGCATTCCTCGAAACCGAAAGCCTGCATGCCGAGGATGTAGGAGTAACCCGGAACGCTCTTGTCCCAGCTGGTCATGACCCGGCATACCCGGTCGCGCAGGTTGAAACAGTCGCCGCGCAGGAAATCAGTGAGATGACCGAGCTGTAGCGCCAGCGCATCGCGCGGATGATCCACCAGCACCTGGTCCCAGGTCAGGCTGGCCAGATCCCAACTGCCTTCCATCCACTGGCGCGCGGCCAGCGTCAGTTGCCGTTCGCGCGCGTTGGCCTTGCCGGCGAGCGCTTCCGCCGCCTCGATGTGCTCGCGCACCAGCGGCAGGTACTGGCGTTCGCTCATCATCAGCAGGGCGCTGGCGTAAAAGATATGTCCCAGGACGAACTCGGGATCGGCTTCCAGGGTTTGCGCCAGGGTTTCGGTAGGATCGCCGAAGTAGCTGTGAAACTGCAGCAGCGCGGTCTCGTAGTCTTGCAGGGACTGTGGCCTGCAGTCTGAAACCGGCACGCCCCTGGCGTCCACCAGTGAACTAATGGTTGCATTCATCGATCTACTCCTCCAGTTGTAGGCGCCGGGTCGTCGCTTGGTTTTTTTCGGAGCCCGATTTAGCGCTTTTTTAAATTGGCTGTCAATGTGGCCGCAATTACCCGAAAATGCCCGTCATGGAATCCGCAATCGAAAATCTGGTGATCGAACGCGAAGCCGTTTTACGGCTTGGTTTTTTCGCGGTCATCTTTATCGTCATGCTGATCTGGGAACTGCTCGCGCCGCGACGGGTTTTGACCGTGTCAAAACTGCAGCGCTGGGGCAATAATCTGGGCTTGTTGCTGCTCAACAGTTTTGTATTGCGACTTTTGTTCCCGGCCGCGGCCGTCGGCATCGCCTACTCGGTGAACGAGATGGGCTGGGGCCTGTTCAACTGGCTGGCGCTGCCGTTCTGGGTCGAAGTCGTGACGGCAGTACTGTTGCTCGACCTCGCGATCTACCTGCAGCATCTAGCGATGCACCGGGTGCCGCTGTTGTGGCGGCTGCATCGCGTGCATCATGCCGACCTCGATATCGACCTGACTACCGGGTCGCGGTTTCACACCATCGAGATCGTGGTCTCGATGCTGATCAAGTGGGCGGTGATCGCGCTGCTCGGCCCGGCGTTGATCGCGGTGCTGGTATTCGAAATTCTGTTGAACGGCATGGCGCTGTTCAATCACGCCAATGTCAGGTTGCCGCGCGGCGTCGATCGCGGGTTACGCACCCTGCTGGTGACGCCCGACATGCACCGCGTGCATCATTCGATCCTGCGCAATGAAACCGACAGCAACTTTGGTTTTAACCTGTCGCTGTGGGACCGGGCCTTCGGCACTTACATCGACCAGCCGCGACTGGGCCACGGTGGGATGACGATCGGTATCCCCGAGTTTCGCGATCCGCACCAGGTCGATCGCCTGCCCGGCATGCTGGGCTTGCCGTTTATTGGCAAATCATGAGTATCTCATTAACCGCCGTAAAGCCAGTTACCCTGCAGGTGCCGCAGGGCGAGTTCGAGCTGCAGCGCAATCCCCGCGATGACAGTCTGCGGGCCTGGGACGCCGCGGACGAATTCCTGCTGAATCACCTGGCCGATATCCAGCTGTTGTCGCGCCACGGCAGGTTGCTGATTCTAAACGACGCCTTCGGCGCGCTTGCGGTAGCGCTCGCCGATCACCCGGTTTACTCGTGGAACGACTCCTGCCTGGCGCAGCAGGCGCTGCGCGATAACCTGGTGGCGAACGGTTATCCCGCCGACCTGGTGAAAACCAATGCCGGCATCGATTTCCCGTCGGTGGAAGTGGATTGCGTGTTGATCAAGGTGCCGAAGAACCTGGCTTTACTCGAGCACCAGCTATACGCGCTGCGGACGATTCTGCATCACGATACGCGCATCATCGGCGCCGGCATGGCGCGTAATATTCATAACTCGACACTTGAGCTGTTCGAATCGATCCTCGGCCCGACCACGACCACCCGGGCGTTCAAGAAAAGCAGGCTGATCCTGACCGAGCGCGATCACTCGATAAACGAGGGACAGAGTCCTTATCCTGATAGCTACGAACTGGAAGTGGACCGGAGTTACCGGATCATCAATCACGCCAGCCTGTTCAGCCGTGACCGGCTCGATCAGGGTAGTCGGCTATTACTCGAAAATATGCCGGTGGATACCCGTTATCGTCGTATCGTCGATCTCGGCTGCGGCAACGGCGTGATCGGCCTGGTGGCGGCCGCCCTCAATCCCGGCGCCAGCCTGGTGTTCAGCGACGAATCCTACATGGCGCTCGCCAGCGCCGAGGCAAACTTCCGGAACGCGTTTGCGCAGGCGCGGGAGGCGGAATTCAGGGTCGGGGATTGCCTGCAGGGCCTGGCCGATGCAAGCCAGGACCTGGTTCTGGTCAATCCGCCGTTTCACCAGCATCACAGCGTCGGCGACGCCATCGCCTGGCGCATGTTCAAGGACGCCCGCCGCGTTCTGGTCCCGGGCGGCGAATTGCGCATCGTCGGTAATCGCCATCTCGGCTATCACGCCAAACTTAAAAAGCTG
>Ga0316201_10002231_pt1 | contig 13684 bp, 13 predicted proteins | sample CS6wburrow_MG_FD_204516 | JGI IMG/M metagenome (GOLD analysis project Ga0316201, IMG submission 204516) | Coastal sediment microbial communities from Delaware Bay, Delaware, United States - CS-6 worm burrow | ecosystem: Environmental > Aquatic > Marine > Coastal > Sediment | place: USA... | reverse complement strand
GCACACCTTTTTCCCGCTTGCGGCGTATGTCTTCCGGGAACTCGTCGCGGAAAACGGCTCGAATTTCCTCGCGAAAAGCGAGGTCTTCATCACTCAACGTCACGTCCATGGCGTTCCTCGGAAACCGGGTGGGGCGTTCGGGGGACCCGATTGTCACAGAATGCGTTCAAAGGTTCGACCCAATCGTGCAGAATGTAGCGATGAGCACCGACCCCCTGCAGGAGCAAATTCCCGCCGCCGCGCCACTCGTGACACGCGACGCGCTGCGGCGGCCGATGCACGACCTGCGCATATCCCTGCTGGACCGCTGTAACTTTCGCTGCCCGTATTGCATGCCGGCGTCCGAGTTTCACGAGGACTACGAATTCCTGAAGCGGCCCGAGCGGCTCACGCACGACGAGATCCTGGCGGTGGCGCGCGCGGCCGCGGCGCTCGGCGTCTCCAAGTTGCGCATTACCGGCGGCGAACCGCTCCTGGATCGCAAACTGCCGGACCTCGTTGCCGGACTGGCGGCCCTGGCGGGCGTCGAGGACCTGGCGATGACGACCAACGCGATGCTGCTTGCGCCGGTCGCGAGGACCCTCGCGGACGCGGGCCTGCACAGGGTTACGGTAAGCCTGGACAGCCTGGACGAAGACGTATTCCTGCGCATGAGCGGCGGCCGCGGCGAGCTCGGCAAGGTCCTCGCGGGCATCGATGCGGCGGAAGAGGCCGGCCTGTCACCGATCAAGATCAACGTGGTCGTACAGCGCGGCGTCAACGATCACACCGTGCTCGAATTGCTGCAACACTTCCGCGGTACGCCGCACATCGTTCGCCTGATCGAATTCATGGACGTCGGCAACCGCAATGGCTGGCGGATGAGCCAGGTCGTGCCGTCGAAGGAACTGCTGAAGACGATCGAGGCGCGCTGGCCGCTGAGGGCGGTCGACCGCAACTACCCGGGCGAAGTGGCACGGCGATATCAATATATGGACGGCCGCGGCGAAATCGGGTTTATTTCCTCGGTGACAGAACCGTTCTGCGGCGCGTGCAGCCGCGCACGGCTGTCGGCGGACGGGACGCTCTACACCTGCCTGTTCGCAACCAACGGCACGGATCTCAGGGAGCCGCTGCGCAACGGCGCCGACGACGAAGAGGTTGCAGAGATCCTGACGCGGACGTGGCTGCAGCGTGCGGACCGGTACAGCGAATTGCGTCGTCCGGACATCGCCGAGGCGCATCATTTCTCGAAGGTCGAGATGTACAGGATAGGAGGATAGCGTGGCGGAGCTGAGTCACGTCGATGAGAAGAACCGGCCTTCCATGGTCGACGTCGGCGGAAAAGCCGTGACGACGCGCGAGGCGCACGCGCGCAGCATTATGGTGCTGCCGCAGGAAGTGCTCGCGGCGCTTGACGGCGACGAGATACAGAGCAAGAAAGGGCCGGTGTTCGCTACGGCAATTATCGCGGGCGTTATGGCGGCCAAGAAGACGCACGAGCTGATACCATTCTGTCATCCGCTCGGTCTCGATAATTGCGATGTTGCAATCGCAATTGACGGCAACCGCGCGGTGATCGATTGCCGCTGCAAGGTTACGCACAAGACCGGCGTGGAGATGGAGGCGCTGACGGGCGCGAGCGTTGCCGCGCTGACCGTTTACGACATGTGCAAGGCGCTGTCTCACGATATCGTCATCGCGGAAACCCGCCTGATGATGAAAACCGGCGGCAAGCAGGATTTTCATCATGCGGGAGACGATGCATGAAGACCATTACCGTGCGGTACTTCGCCATGTTCCGCGAGCATGCGGGCGTCGGCGAGGAGACCGTGTCGCTGGACGCCGCCACCGCCGCCGACGTGTTCGAGCACACCAGGTCGCGCCACAAATCGTCGGAGCCGGCAGGGCACTGCAAGGTCGCGATCAACGACGAGATGGCGGACTGGACCTCGCCGGTCGAGGACGGCGACACCGTATTGCTGTTTCCACCCGTGGCGGGCGGCTGACATGATTCGCATGACGACAGATCCGATCGATCCGGATGCGCTGCGCCGTGAGCTGTTCGATCCCGCGGCCGGCGGTTACTGCGCATTCGAGGGCTGGGTGCGAAACGAAAACGAGGGGCATGAAGTTCTGCGGCTCGAGTACGAGGGCTACGAACCCGTGGCGATTGCCGAGGGCCGCAAGATACTTGCCGAGGCCACCGAGAAATTTCCATACCTGCACGCGCACTGCGTGCATCGAACCGGAATGCTCGAGATAGGGGACTGCGCCGTGTGGGTGGGCGTCGCGTCCGCACACCGCGACGAGGCGTTCAAGGCCTGCCGCTATATCATCGATGAGCTGAAACATCGCCTGCCGATCTGGAAGAAAGAACATTACACGAACGGCGATTCGGGCTGGGTGAACTGCGAGCGCTGCGCCGAGCACGCACACGGAGATTGAGCCTCGATCCGGCCGTCCGCCGCAGCGGCGTATTCCTCTCCCTCATGGCTCGCTGCGCTTCGCTTGCTGCGCTTTACTTCGGTCGAAGAACACGCCGCTGCGGCGGACGGCCTAGTCGTGGAGTTTCTTCAGGTCGGCCGGGGTGTCGATGTCGATTGCCGCGTCCTCGAAGGGGATGGTTCTGACGTCGAACCTGGAGCTTTGCAGTAGACTCTTTGCCCCCTGGTCGCCGGTTAGCTCGCCGAGCGCGTCGAAGGCACCGCGCGGGAACAGCACGGGCGGGCCCATGGTTTCCGCAAATGCCGTCGCCACGATTTCGTCGTCGGCGCCCTGCCAATGCGACATGAGCGCCCGCAGGTGCTGCGCCGTGACGAGCGGCTGGTCCGCGAGGAGCAGCAGCAGCGCGTCCGCCACGTGCGACACGGCTTTCGCTGCGAGTGCGATGGAGCCGCCGATGCCTTCTTCGTAATGATCGTTGACGATCACGAACTGCGGTGCAGCACCGGCCGCGCTGGTGACGGCGGCGCTCTCGTGGCCTGCAACCAGGATGCTGCAGTCGCCGCACACCTCCCGCGCGAGGTTTGCGGCGCGGCGCACGAGCGTTTCGCGCTGCACGGATTCCAGCATCTTGCTGCGCCCGAAGCGCCGCGATTCGCCGGCCGCGAGCACGGCGGCAAATACGGTCGGCTTTTCGATTGTCGAGGTCACTGCCTGCATCGATGATCCCGTTGCTGCAGCCATGGATTGTAAAGCCGCTATCCCGGCATGCCAGAAAAAAATCCCGGCCGAAAACTTGCGGCGGCCCCGGCTAATGTGTATTTCTTAAACGGTTGAGCCAGCAGGGAATGTCAATTGCGCACCATCAGTTCTATCGAAGATGCAAAGGCACTGGAGGGTGTCGAGGTCGGCCTGTCCGACTGGGTGGTCATCGACCAGACCCGGATCGACCAGTTTGCTGAAGCCACCGGGGATTACCAGTGGATCCACGTGGACACCGAACGCGCCGCCGCGGAGATGCCGGATGGCAAGACCATCGCCCATGGCTATCTCACCCTGGCGCTGATCCCTTCGCTTACCGGCAACTTCGTAGAGGTCAAGAACCTGGCGCGCGCAATCAACTTCGGCGTCAACAAGGTCCGTTTCTACACGCCCGTGCGCGTCGGCGACCGGGTGCGCGCCCGCGCGACCGTATTACAGGCCCGGCGGCGCGCTGGCGCACTGATGCTGACATCAGAGACGCGCATCGAGGTGGAGGACGAGCGCAAACCCGCCTGCGTTGCCGAAACGCTCGGCATGTATTTCTTCAGCGAATAACAACTTAGCGCGACTGCAGCCAGCCCGGGAGGAACGAATAGGGATCCCGTTCGACGTCGGTGTTCCAGGAAACGTTCGACTCGTCGAGCAGCCTGGCCATGGAGCCGTCCCTGCAGGCATCGAATAACTCGGTCGCCCCCCCGATGTGCTCCCCGGCGATGAAGATCTGCGGAATCGTCTTGAGGCCCGTTCGCTCGAGGAGCGCGGCACGGATGTTGCCGCCCTTGTTATCCTGCTGGTAGGCAACGGAGTCGAGGTCGATTGAGCGGTACGGGATCTCGTATTCCGCAAACATCTTGCGCACGGACCAGCAAAACTCGCACCATTCCAGCGCGAACAGCACGACAGCGTTGTCCGGATCGTGCGTTGCCTCGTCGAGAAACGCCAGCGCGTCGGCCGGCGCCGCAGCCGTTGCTTCCTTCCCGGCAGCCGCAGGCGGTGCGGGCGGCGGCGAATCGAAGCGGTAGTTCGGCGTGGAGCGGGAAATTTCTTCTTCATCCGGCGTCATGTCCGCAGGGATGTCCTCGAACAGGGGTGTGCTGAGGTAGCGTTCGCCGGTGTCCGGAAGCATGCAGAGAATGTTCGAGCCCGGTTCCGCTTTTTCCGCGACGGCCATGGCCCCTGCCAGCGTCGCGCCGGCGGATACGCCGACGAATATCCCTTCCTCCATCGCGAGCGACCGCGACAGCCTCATGGCGTCGTCGCCGCTGATCGGCAGGATGTCATCGATGTATTTCGCGTCGACCGCATCCTCGGTCAACTTCGGGATGAAGTCCGGTGTCCAGCCCTGCATCAGGTGTGGACGGAACAGAGGGTGACTGTCTTTCGGCGCGCCATCGCCGAGGCGTTCCTGCGGTATGCCGCTGCCGAGTATCGGGGAGTTATCCGGCTCGCAAACGACGATACGCGTTTCGGGGCTCGCCTCCCTCAGTATCCGCGACACGCCTTTTAACGTGCCCCCGGTACCGTAACCGGTCACCCAGTAGTCGAGTTGCGTATCCGAGAACGCTTCGAGAATCTCGGGTGCGGTCGTGCGTGAATGCGCGTTGGCGTTCGCTTCATTTTCGAACTGGCGCACGAGGAACCAGCCGTGTTTCTCGGCCAGTTCGACGGCCTTGGCCAGCATGCCGCTGCCCTTGAGCGCGGCAGGCGTCAACACGACCCGGGCGCCGAGAAAGCGCATCAGCTTGCGCCGCTCGATGCTGAAGCTTTCGGCCATCGTAACGACCAGTGGGTAGCCTTTGCAGGCGCAGACCATGGCGAGGCCGATGCCGGTATTGCCGCTCGTTGCTTCAATGACGGTCTGGCCGGGCTGCAGCGCTCCGCTCCGCTCGGCGTCTTCGATGACGCCCAGGGCGAGCCGATCCTTGACAGACCCCATCGGGTTGAAGGATTCGATCTTCACGTAAAGATTCACATGCGGAGGCGCAATCTTGTTCAGCCGTACGATCGGCGTCCTGCCGACGGTTTCGAGGATACTGTTATAGCGAGACGCCATGCCTTTGCCCCTTTATCGATTCTCGAGGATCGCGTAGCGCACGAGGGTACCGCGGTAGCTCGCCTGTTCCTGAATGAGTTCGGCAAGCCGGCCATGTACGCGATCGTCCCAGTAATTCCATCGTTCCACGAAAGCCCTGGTCATTTCGTAGTCCCCCGCATACTGCAAGCGCAGTACTTCGCTGAGCAATGCACTAACGACTTCGTGATAGCGATCGTAATTGATGGCCAGCAGTGCCGCATCGCCGTGCGGCTCGATGAGGCCATGTTCCATGAAGTAATTAAACTGCATCAGCTGCATGGTCTGGTACGGCTGTTCGGACCGCGGCCGAACTACCTGCAGCGTACGCCGGATGCCGTCGGCGTAGTGCGCGCGCAGACCCTCATCATCGTAGTAGCCGATTGTGCGCAAGGTCGGCGCGGCATGCAGCGACACGAGATCCGATTTCATCTCTTCGATGAGGTCGGCGTAGTCGGCAAGCGCTTCGCCCAGGCTGCGGCCGTCTGCGGTCACGCTTATACCCAGGTAATGGCCGATCTCGTGCCAGAGTGTGCGGTTGAAGCTGCCGTCGATCGACAGGTGCTCGCGATACTCCGGGGCCACGACTGCGTCGAAACGCTGCTTGACGTTCTCGAAGATCGCCGGGTTGCCCAGGATGTTGTTGCGAATCAGCACGATGCGGCCGTACTTGCGCGCATGATCCGCATCGTTGGGGAGGATCGTGGCGGTGTTCGCGCCTCGCGCCTGGCCGAAATCGGCGACGACGTTGTAGACGCCGACCGGGATGTGCGAACGCACCCGCTTGTGGTGCTCGTAGGGCAGGGCATCTTCGATGGCCTGTAACTCGGTCATCGCGGCGGCGAGCGCCCGGCTCCTGGCCTCGTCGCGAGCGAGCAGGCTGGCGCTGTAGAACGCCTTGATACCCAGCAGGTTGTCGTCGTAGCTCTCGTAGCTGCCGAACTGCAGGTTGAGATTGCCGAATTCACCCGTTACCCATGACGCATCGCCGGACTCGTAGTCGCCCGAGAGGAGGTCACGACCGCGGTTGTGGAGATAGGCCGCAAAGTCCGGCGTCTCCTCCTCGATCGCTTCCGCCGCACGCTCCAGGTGCCGTCGTGCCTCCGTGAGTTGCGGGGCGTAGGCCAGCGCGTACGGGACGGCGTACAGCGAGGCAGGGTCCTCGTCGATGGCTTCGAGCCGCCCGCGCAATCCCGGATGCAGTTCCGCGACGCCGGGATATTCATCCAGGCGGGCGAGATCGCCGGCCAGGGATTCTGCCGTCGCCCGCCTTACCAGGCTGCGCTCGGCGAGTATCGTGTCGCGCGCAGGTGGGTGCGTTTCCAGGAACGTGTCGATTTCAGGTCGTGCCAGGCCGGCCGGGTACAGGGTCTTACCCGGGTTCGGGCTGCCGACCGGCAGGAACGGCAGGCGCTCGTTATCGAGTGTCGTCGCGACCGGGCCCTTGAACAGGTAATACAGGTCGAGCAGGTTGCCGGTAGCCTCCGGGTCGGCGGCCGCTGCATGCAGTTCGTCGAGCGCCTGCTTCGCTACGCGGGCTTCCTCGTGCAGCTGCTGTTCATAAAGCGCCTGCATGATCCTGCCGGCGGCCAGCAGTTCATCGACCGCCTCGAGCTCGGCCGGCGACAGATGCCCGAGATCCGGCGCAAGCGTGACCTCGCGCCGGGAATCGAGTATCGGCTGCGTTCGTTCGGCAGGCCAATACCCCTCCGGCAGCTCCGCGGCGGCAGGAAACGCCATGAGCAGCAAACAGCACGAGAATTTCACAGGGTGTTTCATAAACTAATCCGAGAATTCGGCCGTCGACTGGCGCCGCCGGTCGACCAGGAGTTGCGTGACGTCGGGCCGTGAATAATGGCCCGCGACGTCGAGGCTCTGTCTTTCTTCGAGCACGATACCGTGGTCGAGTTCCGCGACGCGCAATGATTCCACGCCGGTTTCCGGCTCGAGCAACCATTCGCCGGTCGGGGCGGCAATACATGAGCCGCCGTTCGCCATGACGTCGTCAGCCGTGTCGCGCAGCAGCTCGACCCGGGGTATGGAATCCGGAATGTCGGAGCGGCGCATCAGGCCCGCGACCGAGACCACGAAGCAGCGGCCCTCGCGGGCAATGAAACGGGAGATATCCTGGGTATTGCGCAGACTGCCCGGCCAGATTGCGACGTGCAGGTCTTCGCCCTGGGCATATAGCGCGGCGCGTGCCAGCGGTAACCAGTTTTCCCAGCAGTTCAGACCGCCGGCCGTAAAAGGTCCGAGCCTGTGCGTACGCAGCCCGTGGCCGTCGCCTATTGCCCAGACGAGCCGTTCCTCGTAAGTCGGCATCAGCTTGCGATGCACAGAACCGACGTTACCGCCGGCGTCGACGTAGACCATGCTGGCGTACAGGCTGTGTCCGCCGCGATCGGCGGCACGTTCCATGATGCCCAGGTAAACCGCGATCGAATGTTGCCGGGCCGCATCACACAGGCGGTCGAGGTCGCCTGCCTCGATGCACACCGATTGTTCGACGTAGTGGCGGTACAGCTCTTTCTGCAGGTCGGATTCGAAGCGCGCGCCGTCAGTCCGCTCCACCCAGAACGGATAACCCGGAACGAGGGCTTCGCCGAAGACCACCAGCTCGGAGCCCTGCGCCGCCGCGTCGCGAATCCACTCGATGACCTTCGTCATGGTGGCGTCTCGATCGAGCCAGACGGGGGCGATCTGTGCAACGCCGACCCTCAGGGTGTTTTTCGTTTTATTCTTCAAAATCAGTAGCTTTTGGTGGTAACCTGAGGGTCGAACAGCGCTGACAAGCATAGCACGTAACCGTCGTTACGATGCCGGCGGGCACGGCACAACAAGAAAAGGACATACCGTCATGAAAGGTCTGATGATGGAGACACAGCTGCTTATCTCCTCGATAGCGCAGCATGCAGAGAAGTTTCACGGCGACCGCGAGATAGTTTCCGTGACGGCCGACAATCCGCACCATCGCTACACGGTTCGCGAGGCGATGGCGCGCGCGAAGCAGCTCGCAAACGCGCTCGGCCGCCTCGGCGTCGGGCGCGGCGAGCGCGTCGCATCGCTCGCGTGGAATGACTACCGGCACCTGGAGGTCTACTACGGCGTCAGCGGCAGCGGATACGTGTGCCACACGATCAACCCGCGACTGTTCCCGGAGCAGATCGTGTACATCATCAACCATGCCGAAGACCGCTTCATCTGCGTCGACGCGATGTTCGTGCCCCTGCTGGAGGCGATCGCCGACAAGATCCCCAACGTCGAGGGCTTCATCGTCATGACCGATGAAGCGCACATGCCGGACACGGCTCTCCCCAACGTCATGTGCTACGAGTCCCTGCTGGCGGCAGAGTCGCCGGATTTCGACTGGCCGGAACTCGATGAAACCTCGGCCTCGGCGCTCTGTTATACCTCCGGTACCACGGGAAATCCCAAGGGCGTGCTCTACGATCATCGCTCGACGATTCTGCACGCGTACGGGACGCTGGCAATCGACGTTGCGGGCATGTCGAGCCGCGACGTCGTTTTGCCCGTCGTGCCGTTCTTTCACGTCAACGCCTGGGGCGTGCCGTATTCCGCGCTGATGGCTGGCGCCAAGCTCGTGTTGCCGGGTCCGAAGATGGGCGACGGCGAGGCGCTTTACGCACTCATGGACGGCGAAGATGTCACCATGGCGCTCGGCGTGCCGACAGTCTGGCTGGCGCTGCTGCAGTACACCGAGCAAGCCGGCAAGCGGCTCGACAAGCTGGAGCGCTCGCTCGTCGGCGGCGCTGCCGTGCCGCGGGCCATGATCGAAGCGTTTCGCGACAAGCACGGCGTCGAACTTCGCCAGGGCTGGGGCATGACGGAGACGAGCCCGATCGGCACCGTCAATACGATCAAGGCCGGCCTCGATGGACTTTCGAATGAGGAGCAGCTTGACCTCTCGACCAAGGCGGGGCGCGGGATATTCGGTGTCGAAATGCGCATCGTGGACGACAACGGCGAGGAACTGCCGTGGGACGGTGAAGCCTTCGGCGCGTTGCAGGTTCGTGGTCCGTGGATATGCAGCGACTATTACAAACTGGAAGGCAGCGGCGGCACGCACACGGACGACGGCTGGTTTGAAACCGGCGACGTCGCGACAATAGACCCTCAGGGTTACATGGCCATTACCGACCGGACGAAGGATGTCATCAAGTCCGGTGGCGAGTGGATCAGTTCGATCGAACTGGAGAATGCCGCGATGGGGCATCGGGCCGTGGCCGAAGCGGCCGTGATCGGCGTGGCACACCCGAAGTGGACCGAACGCCCGCTGCTCGTCGTCGTAAAAGCGCAAGGCGAGGATGTGAGCAAGGAAGAACTGCTCGCGTATTTCGACGGCAAGGTAGCGACGTGGTGGGTGCCGAATGACGTGGTGTTCGTCGAAGAACTGCCGCATACGGCCACCGGAAAAGTCAAGAAGATTGAATTACGCAAGCAATTCGCTGAGTATCGTCTACCTGACTGAGCGCTCTTCGCTGCGCTCGGCCTTTTTCGATTGGGCAAGGAGTAGACATGGCCGAACCGTTGCGGCTCTACGGAATGAAAGCGCTTGTCACGAGCGCCGCCGGAGGAATCGGTGAGGCCGTCGCTCGGACCCTCATCAAGCACGGCGCGGAAGTCCTCGCCGTCGATGACCCGAAGAGCGGTGTCGAGCAACACTTCGCATCCGTGCGGGGCGTACACGGTCTCGCGACGGAATTCGGCGACCCGGACAGGATCCCGGCGCTGGTAGAAGAAGCGGCCGGGAAATTCGGCACGCTCGACATTCTCGTCAACGAGTTCCCGCTGGCGCCGGAGGCGCCGATCGCTGATGACGATGCCGGGCTTGACGAGTTGCTGCGCCGGCGCGCCGAACTGATCATGGCGATGTGCCGGTCGGCGATGCCGTACCTCAAGAAGAGCCCCGCCGGACGCATCATCAACATGGGCTTCTTGCGGAGCGCATTTGCAGCGAACGCCCGGTCTGCGAGCCAGAAGGCCGAGCGGGACCTCGCGGCAATTTCACGTGCGCTCGCAGCCGAGACAGGCAGCTCCGGGATTACGGCGAACTACGTCCAGCCCGGGGCGATCATGACGCCCGAGAGCCGCGAGATGTTTCGCAAGGACAAGACGCTCAGGGACTACTGTATTTCGACCTCCGCCGCGAAACGGCTCGGCGAACCCGTCGATGTCGCCAAGGTGGTGTTGTTCCTGGCGAGCGACGATGCTGTATTCGTGAGCGGTACCGGCGTGGCGGTTGACGGCGGCCGCACCGACGATTGACAGGACGGTAGCGCACCGCAATGCACCCCGTGCTCGAAGACCTGATCGCGCTGCTGCAGCTGGAGCGCATCGAAGACAATATCTTTCGCGGCGACAGCAGGGACATCGGGAGCGCCCAGGTGTTCGGCGGACAGGTGCTGGGCCAGGCGCTGTCCGCAGCGCAGCACACCGTGGACGGGCGTGTCGCGCACTCGCTGCATGCGTATTTCCTGCGCCGCGGCGACATGACAAAGCCGATCATCTACGAGGTTGATCGCGCTCGCGACGGCGGCAGCTTCTCGACCCGGCGCGTCGTCGCCATCCAGCACGGGCGGCCGATCTTCAACCTTGCCGCCTCGTTTCAGCAGCCCGAGGAGGGCCTCGACCACCAGGCCGACATGCCTGACGTGCCGGGGCCGGACGGACTCAGGGACCTGTTCGACGTGGCGGCGGACGTACTCGAGAAAGTGCCTATGAAAATGCGCCGCTTCCTCACCGAGCAACGGCCGTTCGAATTCCGGCCGGTCGAGCCATTGAGCTTCACAGAGCCCGTGAGACTGCCGCCGGTCAAGCACTGCTGGATCCGCGCCGTCGATTCGTTGCCGGACGAACCGGCATTGCATCAGAACCTGCTGGCCTACGTCTCCGATTACGAACTGCTCGGCTCGAGCGTGCTGCCGCATGGCCTCAATTTCCTGTCCGGCCGCGTGATTATGGCGAGCCTCGATCACGCGCTGTGGTTTCATCGCGAGAGCCGCGTCGACCGCTGGCTGCTCTATGCCATCGAGAGCCCGAATGCGGCGGGCGCGCGCGGCTTTGCGCGTGGACAATTGTTCAACGAGGACGGCGTGCTGGTTGCATCGACGGCGCAGGAAGGTCTCATACGCGTCGCCGACGCGGAAAAACGTCAATCCCGCTCCGACCCGCGGCTGCAGGTCTGAGGTCTGACCGCGCGGTACTACTTTGCCTTGCCCTGCGCAGCCACGGCTGCGGCCGCCTTCGCCACGGCTTCCGGGTCACCGAGGAATTCGCGCGACCGCGGCTGCAGGTCGTCGTCGAGATCGTAAGCAATCGGGATCCCGGTGGGGATGTTGAAGCCCGTGATTTCCGCGTCCGAGATTTCGTCGAGCATCTTGACGAGTGCGCGCAGGCTGTTGCCGTGTGCCGCGATGAGCACGTTGCGGCCGGCACGAAGCTCGGGCGCGATGATCTCCTCCCAGCACGGCCGCACGCGCTCCAGCGTTAGCGCCAGCGACTCCGTACCGGGAAGATCCGCGATTCCCTCGTAGCGGGGGTCGTGCGACGGATGCCGCTCGTCGTCAGGCTCGAGCGCCGGCGGCGGCACGTCGTAGCTGCGCCGCCAGATGTGCACCTGCTCGTCGCCGTACTTGGCCGCCGTTTCCGCCTTGTTGAGTCCCTGCAGGGCGCCGTAATGACGCTCGTTGAGGCGCCAGTCGCGCACCACCGGGATCCACATCCGGTCCATCTCATCCATCATCAGCCACAGCGTGCGAATCGCGCGCTTGAGCACGGACGTGAATGCAATATCGATATCGTAGTCGAGCGCGGCCACGGTACGGCCGGCCTCCAGCGCCTCCTCGATGCCCTTTTCGGTGAGGTCCACATCGGTCCAGCCCGTGAAAAGGTTTTTCAGATTCCAGTCGCTCTGGCCGTGACGGCACAGGATCAGCTTGCCAGCCATGCTATCTCCGTATGTAAATCGATTTGTCGAAAAGTCTAGTCGGCGACGAGTTCGCGTAACTCCTTGGCCGCAACCGACAGCGTTGCTATGTCGAAAACACCCCGTAGTTTCATTTCATCGAGCATCGAAACGAAGCGCTCGACCTGCTCGCTGCGCTGCTGCAGCCACTCGTCCACGAGTTGCTCCATGTTTTTCTTGCTGCGCTTTTTCAGGATATCCGCTGCCATGTCGCGGCGGATCTGGAAAAACTCGTCGCGCAGGTTGCTGCGCGCCATCGCCTGCCAGCGGCCTTTGACCTTGACGTCTTCAGCGCCGGCGTGCAGTGCGAAAATCCCGAGCCTGTCGTTGAACAGTGAGTAGACCTGCGCCGACTCCATCACATCGCGCTTGTAGGTGACGGCGAGGTCGGTGATGTCGAGCGCGGCCCGAGTCAGCAGCAGCGCCGACATCTTGTCAGCGAGCTTCTCCGGAACGCCCATCTCGATGTAATTGTTCATGGCCTTCGCGTGCCGTTCGCGCGCAGCCGCCGACATGATGGGCCCCGTGCGGCCGTAAACGGTCGCCATGCCGTCTTTGAGCCGGTCCACGAGCCCGTCGATATCCACGTAGTCGCCATAATGCTCAATGAGCCAGTAGGTTGCATGGCGCTGGGTGCGGGAGAGCTCGAACAGCATCGACATCTGCGCCGACGCCGGGATCACGTTGTCCAGTTCCTCGATTGTCCGGTTGAGTGCGCCCGCGCGCACGATCTGGCGCGCGACCGTGTAGGCGCGCGCAATCGTTACGACATCTGCCCCCGTGTCCAGTTGCACGCGCTTAACGAAGGCGGGGCCCATGCGGTTGACGATGTCGTTGGAAATGAGCGTCGCGAGAATCTGCGGGCTCAGGCGGTGCGTCGGGATGAACTCGGCGTAGCGGCGTCTCAGTACTTCGGGGAAGTAGCGCATCGGATGGGTTTTCAGGAAATCCGCGAGCGTTTCCTTGTGCGAGGTCAGCGCATTGTAGACATCGATCTTCGCATAGCTGAGGACGACCGCCAGTTCGGGGCGCGTCATGCCCTGCTTGCGCGCCTTGCGCTCCTCGATTTCTACCTCGTCCGGAAGGTATTCCAGGTCGCGGTCGAGCAGGCCGCTGCGTTCGAGGCCGGTGATAACTCGCCCGATCTCGTCGATGCGCTCGAGAGAACGGACCTCGCTCATGCTCAGCGCCTGCGTCTGCATGTAGTTGCTGCGAAGAACGTACGCCGCTACGTCATCGGTCATCGATGCGAGCAGCTCGTCGCGCTTCTTGCGCGACATGTTCTTCTTCTTGGCGACGTCGCTCAACAGGATCTTGATATTGACCTCGCGGTCGGAACTGTCGACGCCCGCAGAGTTGTCAATGAAATCGGTGTTGACGCGGCCACCATTCAAACTGAACTCGATTCTTGCGCGTTGCGTCAGCCCCAGGTTGCCGCCTTC
>Ga0316201_10002230_pt1 | contig 13687 bp, 7 predicted proteins | sample CS6wburrow_MG_FD_204516 | JGI IMG/M metagenome (GOLD analysis project Ga0316201, IMG submission 204516) | Coastal sediment microbial communities from Delaware Bay, Delaware, United States - CS-6 worm burrow | ecosystem: Environmental > Aquatic > Marine > Coastal > Sediment | place: USA: Delaware... | reverse complement strand
TTTCCCAATCGATGATCATCAGCTCTTTGCGAGATTAGGCGCTCGAACCAGACGACTGCGGCCTCGCCTTCCATTCACGCAAAGTGTCGTCTAATTCGGTTCGACCCCTTATTCTTGTGGCTGCGGCAGCTCTCTCCTAATGCACTACAATCACGCCTAACCCGACCCACAACCAGACCAGGCGGTCTCTATGAACTCCGAAGCACACCTTTCCGGCAACCTGCGAAAAATGCAGACCCGACTCGAGGATGGCGCGCAGTACACGCTGGTGTTGGATGGTATTTCGATCGACATGAACGCGAAGATCGGCGAAACCATCAAGCTGAGTTTTGACGGCACAATCAACTGCATTTCCTGCGGCCAGCCGACGAAAAAGTCTTTCGCGCAGGGTTTCTGCTACCCGTGCTTTCGGGACTCTCCGGAGGCCAGCGAATGCATCATCCGCCCGGAGCTATGCCGGGCACACGAAGGCGAGGCGCGAGACATGGCATGGGCCGAGAAACATTGCCTGGTCGAACAGATTGTCTATCTCGCGAGGAGCTCCGCGGTCAAGGTGGGCATCACGCGGGCCTCACAATTGCCCACCCGCTGGATCGATCAGGGCGCAACCGACGCGATCGTGTTTGCCCGTGTCCCCAATCGCTACACGGCCGGCCTCGTTGAAGTCGCCATGAAAGAGCACCTGACAGATCGAACAAACTGGCAGCGCATGTTGAAAAATGAGGTGATCAATGCGGACCTCGTCGCCACGAAAGCATCATTGACTGGCACGCTCGACGCCGACCTGCGGCGGTTTGTCGACACCGATGACACCGTCTGCTCGATCGACTATCCCGTTAATCGGTACCCGGAGAAAGTAAAGAGTGTTGGCTTTGATAAGCAAGCGGAGATCGAGGGTTGCCTCGCCGGCATCAAGGGTCAGTATCTGATATTCGATGACAACCGCGTGCTAAACATCCGTAAGCACAACGGCTATCGCATCACCATGACGTAGAGGGATTGAAAGCAATTAAAAGGGTCGACAGCCAGATCAAGATAGCAAAAGTGGGCACCAATGATCGGATCTGTTGACTCTCGGTTCTACCTTTTTTTCTCGACTGAAACGCAGCACGGAAATGCGTCCTGCAACCAGTGCGCTTTGCAGCCCGAAGCACAGTCGCTATTCTTGAGGGACTGGAAATCGGGGCGGATGATGATGGACACAGGCGCAGTAGCACGCAGGAAGTCGATCGGGGTTGACGCTGTCGTCATCATCACTGTTTTGGCGAGTATGCTCGCGACCGCCGGATGCACTGCTACGCGCCCGGATCCAATTGCGGCGGATATCGCCTGGGTCGCAAACGGAAAGTTCTGCGAGCCGGAATCCGTCTTGCCCTTGCCTGACAATACCCTGCTGGTATCAAACGTTTGCGATTTCCGTGAGCGCGGCAACGGTTTTCTTACTCTCCTGGATAAAGACGGCGAAGCGCTGGATTGGCGTATCGTCGATGGGCTCGATGCGCCGTTGGGCATGGCGCTGGTTGGTGACCGCCTTTACGTTGTCGATAACAATCGACTTCTGGTATTGCGCTGGCCCGGCTACGAGCCACTGGAAACTATCGATCTTGACACTTCGGTCGCCAATGACGTGGCGGTAGCGCCTGACGGCGTTGTCTATGTTACCGATACTGCAAGACATCAGGTAACACAGCGCTTCCCGGACGGCACACAATCTGTGCTGACTGGCCAAGCTCAGTTCACGGGTGCCAATGGCATCGCTCTCGACGGTGAACGCCTCTTCGTAGGTGGCGCGCGACTATGGCGCGTGAACCTGCGAACCGGCTCTGTAATGACGATCGGCCCTGAGTGGTTCGCAGATATCGATGGTATCGAGCTGGAAGCAGACGGCACATTGCAGATTACGCCTGTTGCAGGGCCGTTGATTCGGTATCGCGATGACGATGATATTGAGATATTTGCAGGTGACGGCATTAGCAGTGCTAATCACGGCTATGCGCCAAGCCTGCAACTAGCCCTCATCCCAACAGGCTTCGATAATACGGTGATAGCGATTCGGCTTGCCGACGGCCATCAGTAGTACGGTTCTGCGTAATTTGACTCATAAGTTGGCCACGTAGAAGACCATAAGATGGCCTAATTTTGGTGTCCTGGGTGGACACTGTGAGATTCTGAGTCGGGTTTTCAGGGAAAACTGAAAAAACTGCAACAACCCGTTGTGTGCAAAATCGTAATGAAATCAATGCGGACCAATTTACAGGAGGGACAGACAGCGTACGCGGGACGAAAGTACTGCAGCTCCGTTCGGAATGAATAATACAATCGCAGAGTCCGCGACCTGGAATGGACCCTCTGCCACTTGGTGGCCGCTCAGTCCGTGCTGCCCAGGTATATTTCGCAACTCAATCCTGACGGAATAGTATTCCCGGGATTGGGCAATGCCAGGCGGACACCAAAAGTGCCACTTGCAGCGTCGATTACGCGATCGACGACGGTCACCGTGACGGTGTAGCTGCCGCCCAAAGGTGGCGCCAATTCAAGTCGAGCGGTCGACCCAACCTGGATGGAACCAAATAACTCAACGGGCACGATGACTTCGACATTGAGCGGATTGATCTGCGCCAGCTTCAATATCGGCGTTTCCTGCACGAACTCACCTCGCGACAGGTAGCGCTCGACCACCACGCCGGTGAGCGGACTCCTGATTGTTCGCATGTCGAGCTTCTCACGTGCCTCCAGCAATTCCAGCTCGCTGATCAGGCTTTGCGTCTCGATTTCGTCCTTTTCGTGAATCGAGATCAGTTCATCCTCGTAGAGATCGTCATTCCGCTCGACCTTGCGCTGATCAAACTTTGCCCTGGCCTCCGCTAGTTTAACGCCGGCCTTCTCCGAGTCCGACACCAGCTCCGCGACGACCTGGTTTCTCTTGACGACGTCGCCTCGATCGACTTTGACGTTTGCCAAGATGCCAAATACCGGGCTGCCGACGTCTACCTCCAGGTGCGGCTCGAGTAGGCAATCCAGCCGTGTGTCGGTTTGAGCGACTGCTGCCGAGGTTATGGTGGCCAGGGCGATTATCCTTATCGACATCTGTATCAGCTTATTCATAATTCACTCTGCCCGGCCGGCAAATGCAAGCCGGCTGTTTAGTGCATCGTCCGCCTGCAACAGGCGTTGCCGCATCCTTGAGTATTTTCGTTCCACGCTGGCCTGTGCGCGACGGAGCGCCCACGGACCCAGCAGCCCGGTCACTACAGCCGGACAATGGCGAAGAAGCGCTGCAATTATCGCTGCCGGCTTCGACCCCGAGTCCCCGATGATCGGGTCCTCCATCGATGCAATAACCAGGTAGCTACCCGGATCGCCTTGTCGCGCACATCGACCAACCAACTGTCGATCGATCCGGGCTGCATCATGGTATTCGGTCAAGATAACTTGTAGCCCACCTATTTCAGATACGGAATCGCCAAGCTGAATATCTGTTCCCCGTCCAGCCATATTTGTCGCCACGGTGATGCGGCCACGCTCACCGGCCCGCGAAATGATTCCGGCCTCGTCATGATCCTGCTTGGCATTGAGAACCGCATGCTGCAATCCAGCATCACGCAGCATCTCGCTGACTTGTTCGGACGTCGCGACATTGCTGGTTCCAACAAGGACCGGTACGCCTCGGTCATGTGCTTCGGCTACCGCTACGATGACCGCCTCCCATTTTTGTTGCAACGTCGGTAACACTTTGCGTCCGAGAAACTCTCGTTTCGACTCGCAGCGGGCCGCCACGGTGGCGACGCGAAGTCCGTACACAGTCCACAACTCGTTCTTCACTTCGCGCGCCGTACCGGTCATCCCGGACAAAGCAATGTAACGACGGAAAAACGATTGATAGCTGACGCGGGCCAGCGTACTCGGATCCGGCGTGATCTCGCACCCTTCCTTGGCCTCGACAAACTGGTGCATGCCCTCGCTCCACGTACGTCCCGGCATGATGCGACCGGTGTGTTGATCGACAATCAACACTTTACCATCGCGCACAACATAGTGTTTGTCGCAGAGGTACAGGTGGTTCGCCGCAATGGCCTGCCTCACGAGTTGCTCTCGCAATCGCGCACTCTCCCAGACACCGTCCAGTCTCGCCGCTTCAACCGCAATGGCGTCCTGTCCCGCCTGTGTCAAGGCAACCTGGTACTGCATGCGGTCGATGCTGAAATGAATATCAGGCGCGAGAATCTGCTGAATCTCCAGCGCTTGGGTTACGACATCCGAACGACCTTCGACATCACCTGGCGCGGACAGGATCAGCGGCGTACGCGTTTCATCAACAAGCACACTGTCGGCCTCATCAACGATCGCAAACCGCAGGCCATTCAGGAACAATCGCGGCAACCTGGAGCGGCTACCGTACAGATGTTCGAACTGCAAATGAGCAGGACTTGTTCGGTCGCCGAGCACCATGCGATCACGCAGATAGTCAAAGACGATCTCGTTGTTCGAGCAATAGGCGAGATCACAGCGATACGCATGCTGCCGCTGTTCCGGTGATGTCGCGTTGATCACCTCGCCGACGGTCAGGCCCAGAAAGTCGTATACCGGTCGCATCTGCTCAGCGTCGCGGTGCGCCAGGTAGTCGTTCACTGTAATGACGTGAACAGGTACACCGGCCATGGCCGCCAGCGCTGCGGGCAGCGTCACGGCCAGCGTCTTGCCCTCGCCAGTCTGCATCTCCGCGACCGACCCATCGAGCATGACGAGGCCCGCGCGAATCTGTGTGCGGTAGTGGCGCATGCCGATCGTGCGGCGCGAGACCTCCCGAATCAGCGCGAAACCGCTTACGACGAGTTCGTCGCGCAAACCAGTCAGGCGCAGCTCCTGTTTGAGCTTGATTGAAAGAGCCCTCAGCTTTTCGTCCGGCAAGGCCGATAAGCCCTGCTGCTCAGTGACGATGCGCTCGACCAGTTTCGCATGATCACCGCGCTTGACGGGCGACCTCGACAAGCGCCGTGCAAAATATTGGTGATACAGGAAATCGAGGCCCGAGCTCGGCGCCCTAGTTCGCTCCGCGTAGCCGACGATCAGCGATTCCATCGCCAAAGCGGGACTAGACACTGAACTTTCTCAGGAACAGGCGCCGTGCAGTTCGATACCAGCGATAAGCAAGCGGCTCCCAACCGTGGTCGAAACGAACGAATACGCGCTGGCCGATGCGATCGCCGGAGACGTCGTCAGGTATCTCGAGGTCGAATTGGAACATTGTCTGAAATGCACGCTGGCCCTCTGCTTGTGGGTCCGTTGCGATTCGGCCACCACCGCCGGTACTAAGCGCCATGCTGGGCAGCTCGTTAGTTGCAGCTGGCACCTCACGCTTCACGACGGCTTTATATGTCCGCTGCATCTGGTCCGACACTCTCACCGACACGTCCCGCAAACGGTGCCGAATCAGATCGACTTCGCTTTGCGGAACGACAACCCTGACGGTGGTGATTCTGCCATCGACAACGTAGGCGACCGGCTCACCTCTCGCGACGAAACGACCGGGCATGTCCTGTGCCGGTGCGTTCAACACGAAAACGCCTTGCACCGGGCTTCTAATTTGTAAATCAAGCTCTTGTCGCCTGGCGTCGGCCAGGCTTTCCTCGGCGTATTGCAGCTCCTCCCGGATGCTCGCCGCTGCCACAGTGTCTGCCGCGAATGCCGCCTTATAACGTGCCTCCACTTCCCGAACGTGGGCGACCAACATGAGCGTTCGCGCAGACAGTACGGGATCTTCGCAGGTCAGCAATGCCTGGCCCTCTGACACCGCCGAGCCGGGGTGGGCATTCACTGCCAACACAAATCCCGAACTACCAGCCCGCACCCAGGATTCCTCCGGCGTCCAGACCACACCCTCTGCGATGGTCCGGTAGGGCATCGGCAGCAAAAAAAGGAACGCTGCTGCTGCTGCCAATACGAGGCTGACCGCGCCCACTGCCGTGGCTCGATTGCCGCTTACTGCTTGATCAGCAATGAGGAATTTCACATTCCGGTAGAGCGGCGCCACGAGCGTGGAGAATCCCGCCCAGATCGCCATGACGACGCCGAGCACGAAATACTGGCTCGCCACCATCGTCAGAATCGCAACCATGATGAACATGCGATACAGGAATGACGCAACCGCGTAAAACCCCAGCCAGCCCGGCTCTCCGGTCGAAACCTGCGGACACTCCACATTGGGCAGTCGCAACAAGTATCGCTGCACCAGGTAACCGAAGTACTGGTTCGAGCGCGACGCCAGATTGGGTATCTCGATCCAGTCCATCAGGATGTAATAACCGTCGAACCGCAACAACGGATTGCCATTGAAGAACAGCGTTGACACGCCAGCGATCAGCATCGTGTTGTACGCCATGGTGCGTACCGTACCCGGTTCGGTGTTTAGCCAAACCACCATCGCCAACGACGCCAGGAATATCTCGAACAGCATGCCCGCCGCACCGACCAGTGCTCGCTGGGACTTGTAGCGGAATGCCGAGGACTGCGATGCGTCCACGTAAGGGACCGGAACGAACACCAGGAACATCACGCCGATCTCATGCACCTCTCCGCTCCATTTTTTGACGGCGAGCGCGTGCCCCAGTTCGTGAAACGCCTTGGCAAACGGGAAAATCAATGCAATCAGGAACAGGTTCTCGAGCGATAACACTTTGTCGGTCACGTTATCTGTCAGCGCCGGCCAATTGATGGCGACCTGGACCGACGCGTAGCCCACGACCAGCAACCAGATCATCGCCGAAACCCGATTGAACGCGATGTCCGCAAGGAGGTGCCACCTGCTCAGCCAGCGCTCCGGGTCCAGCAACGGTACTTTCACCGAGAGCGGACTGCGCCATCGCGACGCACGCTCTTTCTGAATCCTGTTATCGGTTCGATCCTTCAATTCGGCCAGATCCGGAGGCACGCCACTTAAGAGGACGTCTGCGGCGTGCAGCTGGGTCAGCAACGAGATCATCTCGTCCTGAGTCGGCGCGTCATCGCCATGCCGTTCGTACGTCAGTGTCCAGATTTCATCAACGGTTCGGTGGCCGTCCAGCATTCCGATTATGAAATTTGCCAGCGGCGAAAAGCGATGAAATCGACCCGACACGTGGTCCTGCAACACGTACCAGACCTGCTTTCGGTAGCGGTGACGATGAATTTGCACGTGTGATCGCAATTTGGGCTTCAACGGCGAGACCCGGTACCAGGAGCTGCTGTAAATCGAATCCGACATCGCGGATCAGGGCGACCAGGCCCACAGCTTAAGCTGGATCCAGCTCAAGAGTTTGTGCGACCAGTTCCAGATCAGTCGCCGCTCCTCGACGTCGATCTTGCCAACGCCCTCCATGCCAGGCCGCACGCTCTCAGGCGTCTCCAGCAGGTCTGCCTCCACCTGGAAATAGTTCACTCCTTCGGTGGTGCTAGCCACCGAGGTCATTCGCGTAACTCGAATGGACAGCGGTTCGCCAGGCAGCGCGGCCAACATCAGATTGCCGGTTTGTCCCTCCATTACGTCGGCTATGTCGTGCTCGTCCACTTCGAGAATGACACGATACCGATTGAGCGGTGCAAGCTCGAACAGCGTGACACCACGCTCTATCGCCGCGCCCAATGACTGGCTGAGGTCGCCGCTGACGACGATACCGTCAAATGGTGCCGTCACGATCATACGTTTGATCTGCTCGTCCAACAGCGCAAGATGCGCGTCGGACTGCTCGATCTGCGCGCCGATGATCTGCACTTCTGCTCGCTCGCGCTTTGCCATCGCGTCCTGCAGTCGAGCGTCCAGTTGTGCGCGCTCCGAACTCACCTGCAGGCGTTCGAGCCTCACGTCGCGTTCGTCGAATTTGAACAACACGTCGCCCTCTTGAACGACATCGCCCGCACGCACCGACGCAACGGCAATGTAGCCGTCGACAGGAGCGGTAACGACTCGACGTTCGGCACCTTCGACGCGGCTGTTCGCCGATACCCGGTACTCTCCGGTCAGCACACTTGCGAGCCCGATAAACAGCAACAGCCCCATCGCCAACAATTTACGCGCGATGTGGCCGGGCCCGATGATCTTGCCAAGTGACTCCTTCGCGGCGCTCGCAATCTTCGCGAATATTGATAGGTCTTCCTTACGCTTGGTCTCCAGCATCGGGCCTATGGCGATGCCCACCGCCTTACACAATTCTATGCTGGCGGTATCGAAATCAGAGTCGGCCGGCCGCTCGAAGGTCAGCGCACCGCAAGGCCCTGTCGACGCTACCAACGGCACGGTAAGCACGGTCGAGCCACCAACCAGGCCGGACAAGTGCTCGTGTTCCCGGGTTACACAGTAGTCACCGTCTTCTGGTACCGGCAACACGATCACCGAATGCTGGTCGATCGCCTCGTCCATCGCGTTGCCAATGGCGCGGACCAGGTTCATATGGCCGCCAATATTCGACGAATGCGACAACGCGACGACGTTCGCGAATCCGGACTTCAGGAAACCGAGGCTTACGCGATCGCACTCCAGCAGAACGGCCATCTCGGTTACAACCGCGCGCGCTGCGTCGTCAAAGTTCTTGTGACCCAGCGCCGTCGCAATCAGATCGAGCACCGTAATAAGTTGCTCGGCAATCTGCTGCTCACCGGCCAGGTCGGTCTTACGCAGGTACGTGTCGATCCAGACACCGCCCCATTGCAATTGACGCAACACGAGATTGGCATCGGCGCTGGCGATCAGGCCAATGCCGACGACGCCGGCCAGGTCACCGTCTACGTTAATCGGGTAAGCAACGGTAAGCGCGGCATTGTCGTGCAGTACCTGCGGTTCCGCGCGGCTTAGTGCCTGTTCCGCTATATCGACGACCGCGGATTGCAAAGCGTCCTTGTTCGGCCAGAATGCCACCGGCTCATAGCCCGCGGCGTTTACGTCTTTGAGTACGATCGTCGCAGACTCCACGCCATCGATCATCGAGCACTGTAATGCGAGCCAGGCCTTGCAATACTCGGTCGCCGACGTGGCATTGCCGAGCTGCGACCAGAGGACCCGGTCAACGTATATCAGCTGACCGCCTGTTGCTTCCGGTCCAGTATCCATTCAGTTAATTTACTTGGCCTCCGTCGGCGTCTCGATAACGATATCGCCAAACGTCGCCTCGTATTTCTTTATAGTGGCATCGAGCAGCATCAGCATTCGCTTGGCTGCAAAAGGGCTAAGCATGATGCGGTGGCTAAGCAGGATCGTCAGGTCCTTCTGCCCTGCATGCCAGGTCTGGTTGGTGCCGAACAGCAGCGTAACTTCTTCCCGTGTGCACGAAACATTGGCCACGTTCGCGTACGCCGCCTCCAGCTTTGAGTCATCCCAATTCACTGTTCGCGCCGATTCGGCACCGCCGTTTGATGATTCCTTTTTCGCCATGTCTTACTCCGTTATATTCCTGAAACGCCAGTGAATCCTACCAATTAATTTGTTGCTGTTGCTGCTGCTGAAGCTCGCGTTGACTGCGCCAGCCGGTCACTGCCAACAGGCCAATCATGCCTCCACCCTCATTATTCGTTTGCAACAGCGCGTCGCAGGCGGCTCCGTTGTTCGTCTCTATCTCAACCCGCCGATTCTCTGCGCGCCCCTCTTCGGTCTCGTTGTCGGCTATCGGCTGTTCTTCGCCGTGACCCACAGCGCGGAGCATCTCTGGTTGCACGCCGTAGCCGGCGAGAGCGTTCGCTACCGATTGGGCTCGATCCAGCGAGAGTCGCTGGTTTGATTCTGCAGTGCCAACGCTGTCTGCATGGCCGTTGATATTCACGACTACGCCATCGAGTCCGGCAAGTATCGCGGCCGTTTGCTTCAGGTAGTCGTACGACTCTGGCGTCAGGATAGATGACCCGTTTTCGAACGCGACTTCGTTCAGGATATTGGTGCAAATCTCTTCGTGGTACGCGGTTCCGTGCGGCCGGCCGCCAGTGGAGACATCGATGATACTTGCCTCTATCGGGGACCGGTCGGCGAAGACATCGCCGACATGGTATGGCTCGACGAGGAAGCGATCTTTGAGATAGAGGCCGAACATCGTGCTGGCGGCATTGTCCAGCGGCGACTGCCCCAGGACCACAACGGAAGTCACCAGATCGTCCATGAAAGTCACCCGACCGTACTCGTAAATGAGGATATCCTCGGACAACGTTCCAAATAGCAGGTCGAGCCCGGCACCGCCGATAATCACATCGTGGCCGTCACCGCCGTCGTTTGCATCATCTCCAATATTGCCACCGGCCAAAATATCGTCGTCACCGATGAAAAAGTCGGTAGCGCCAATCTGGTCAACATTGCCGTCGATGAACGTCACTTGCCCACCGTCTCCGATTACCGCATCGTTACCCATCCCGCCGGCGATCGTATCGCTTTGCGTGCCGCCCAATAGCCAATCGTCCGCACTACCGCCGAACACCTGGTCGGAACCTCCAAGTTCGATCGCCAGGGTGGATACGCTGCTGATCTGGTCGAGCGCTCGCGTTCGGTCGAGGTAGTCGACTTCGCCCAAGTCGCCAAATATGAACAGTGAGTTATTCCAGAGCGAGGCGTCGACGAGGTCGTCGCCGATGCCGCCCTCAATGATCAGCAAACCGTCATCAGCGGAAGAGTCCGCATCCGTAACCGTAATCTGGTCGTCGCCGTCATTCGCGTGGAAGGTCGTAACATCCTCGCTTCGCGTACTAAGGATATCCACCGTGTCCGAGCCCTGGCCTGCCCAGATGCTTACGCCGCCAGCAAAACCACCCGTTGCCGTGTAGTTGATAGCGCCCGCCGCGAGACCTTCGATGCGATCGTTGGTGATAATTACGTCCGAGTCCCCGGCAGTAGCCTCGCGGTCACTGACGTTGAGCGTGTTGTGTCCGTCGCCTGCGAAAATGCTGAGCTCGCCCTGCACGGAATCCAGGGTTCCGTTTAGTTGGCCGCGGTCTGCTTCCGCGTTCGGCGCCGTGTCCGATACGTTGATGACATCGTCGCCGTCACCGGTCGTCAATGTTGTCAGTGACTGGATCGTCGCTTCGTCATTCAGTGTGCCCTGCACGTTGAATTCATCGTGCCCGCTGCCGAGCGCAATGTTCACGGCCGCAATACCGTCATAAATAATTCCGGGCCCACCGTCGCCGGCGGCTCCCATTCCGAGACCCACCAGCTCCGCTCGACCGAGAGTGTTGATACGAAGTGTGCCGACGTTATTCGGCTGTATCAGCTGGTTATCGGCCAGTCCAAGATCGGCGCTCGCAGGATCGTCGGGGTCGAGGCCAACGCGCATATATTCGCCCGATATCAATGTCAGAGTCAGCGTATTGTCCGCCGGATCGATAGCCGCGGAAACCTGGCCGTCGACACCCGCCGCAACCAGGGCATCGCGAATATCGGCCTCGAGATCTTGCATCGAGTTGTTACTAAAGACCGCGTCACTGTCGTCGGCGAAACCGAGTTCGGTAGCGGCCGTACTGTCGTCTTCGCGTTTCAGGCGCACGTCTTCGCCTTGCAACGAGTCCAGCACCAGTGTGTCACCCGCAGCATCAAGGCGGGCAACCACGCGTTCCGGGTCCAACCCCGCCAGTTCGAGCGCTTCATTGACGTCGTCCAGGAGGTCTGTCAACGACATGTTGCTGTCGTCTTGCTCAACCGTGACATCAAAAGAATTGCCGCCGACGTTCAATACGAAGAACGCGTCGCCCGACAGCTGTCCATTGGTCTGCACACTCGCGTCGACCGGGCCGCTTGCAGACAAGGTGCCGATGTCCGCAGCAACAGTAATCTGCACGACGTCGCCATCACCAAAGTCGAGTTCGAAGGTGGCGTCCCCGTTCATCCTCCCGTTGCTCTCTGCAAGCGTGCTCAACGGTGCCTGCGCTGTTGTCGTGAGTGCGCCGTCGCCGGAGTCATCAATGATCAGCGTGTCGACACCGGTGCCGCCGGATATGTCGAGCTGGCCGTTGACGAGATTGAGCAAACCCGGTTCGCCGAGACCCGCCGTCGTGCCGACCTCGATGATGTCGCTGCCATCATCGCCGCGAACGAAGGTATTGCCTTCCATCGCCCGCACATCAATATCGTCGGCATCGTCGCCACCTGAAATGGTTACGGTACTGCCAGCATTGCTGCTCATCAGCAGGACGGCGTCGTCACCGTCTTCACCAAAGACGTTGACGATTCCGCTTGCAGTCTCGACGTCCACATCGTCGTTGCCATCGCCAGCGCGCACCGCGGTTGTGCCGTCTATCGTGCTCTCGACAATGAAACTGTCAGAGCCGGCTCCCAGCTGCACCGACACGAATGACATGTCCGCATATTCGATATCGATCCCCATCCCGAGCCCGCTGACGGATTCGTTGGTCAACGTGCCGGTATTGTCATCCTGGTCATCAGCATCCGTCACGGCCAGTGAGTTGATGCCCTCGTTGCCGTCGATAATCAGTGGGCCCGTCAGGGCGCTGCCACGAATACCCTCAAGAAGAACTTCGTCGCTGCTGCCGTCCGCCGAACCGCCCACGGTAATAAAGTCGTCGCCCAGTCCGCCGCTGACGTTGACAGACGTGCGGCTGTTGGTGCCATCGACCTGTATGACATCATCGCCACCCAGTGATTCGATCTCGAGCACCTCGATGCCGCTGCCCTGCGATAGATTCTCGACGGTTAGCAAAACATCGACGCTTGGGTCGAGACGTATCGCGTCGAACGCAACATGGGACTCGCCGTTCGACATGTCCTCTCTTGCGTCAACCAGCCCCGCCAGGTCGCTGTTCGCAATAGCGAAGTTAATCGCCTTGACCAGGTCGTCCACGGTGCCAGGTTTGGCCACATCGTCGGGCTCGACCACGAGCAACACCGGATCTGCGTCGCCAACGGTCAGCAGGATTCGCGCATCGCGATCAAGTTGACCGGTCGTTAGCACATTGCCGGCAAGCACGGTATTTATGCCACTCGAACCGGACTGGAAGCCGACGACAATGTTGGGTTCGCCGTAATCGAAACTCGGATCGTCGGAGACAGGGTCGCCGAGCACGGTGACGATCCGGGTGTTATCCACCTCCAGTTCGTCAGCACTTTGCGAACCGAAGAACAAAGCGACGTCCGTGTCCCAGAAATCGCCCGTGTCGAAAACGCGTGAATTGGACGTCGCACCGTTTGCGACTCGCGGCTCGAGTGCGTGCGCGCGGTAGGTATCCGAACCTCCAGCGCCATCAAGGACTACCTCTTCGCTGCCGGTAACATAAATATCGAACGTGTCGCCGCCACGGCCACCAATAATCTGCTCAACGCCGAAGCCGTCGGCCGTCACGCTGTTGGCTAGTGACTCGGCGCGCGTGCTGTCCACTTGCCAGGCCTCCTGGCGCTGCACAAAAATATTGTCGAAGGCGAAGGGCGAATCGACAAACGGTGTGTCGTCAAGGTTAAACGTGTTCGCGTCGACTACGGTGACCGTATATTCCTTCGGATCGAGCAGCGTTTCTCCGCTGATTGGATCGCTACCGCCGATGCGAATAACGTCGCCATCCTCCAAGCCGTGCCGCAGGTCCGTTTCGATCTGGATGAGCTGCACCTGGGTGTCGGGATTGTCGGGGTCGGACGAGCGGACTTCGTCTACCGCCAGGGCACTGCGATCAAGCTGGAATATGCCGGTACCGTCAACATAGGCATCGCCGATCGCAGTTCCCGTGATATCGATCG
>Ga0316201_10002228_pt1 | contig 13694 bp, 7 predicted proteins | sample CS6wburrow_MG_FD_204516 | JGI IMG/M metagenome (GOLD analysis project Ga0316201, IMG submission 204516) | Coastal sediment microbial communities from Delaware Bay, Delaware, United States - CS-6 worm burrow | ecosystem: Environmental > Aquatic > Marine > Coastal > Sediment | place: USA: Delaware... | reverse complement strand
AATGTGGATGCCAGTCAATTTTTGCAAGAGTTGGGGAATGCGGTGTTAGTTGATCAAGAAGGCTATTATCTCGCTCACCCAGATGCTAATAAACTTTGGGGAGGGCCACAAGACTTAAAAACAGGCTATACTTTTTTTCAAGATTATCCGACTGAAGCACCAAACATTTTGAATGAAATTCAAGGCAATATCACGACAGAACAAGCGATATTGACTTACCAGCGCGTTTCTATTCCTAATCTGGGTTATTGGACATTGATTATCCAACAGCCTCTTCGTAAAATTCTACACCGCATCAGGGCATTTCGTCTCACTTTTGGCATGATTCTGGTGAGTGCTGTCTTCATTTCTTTGATTATTGCTTTCTTAATTAATCGTAGCATTACAAAGCCTATTGAACATCTTACCCGTGTTATAGAACAGGTACGTTCCGGTAATCGAGAAGTCCGTGCTGAGACTAAAGGTATTGATGAATTAGGTACCCTGGAAAGGGGATTTAATGCCATGCTGGAGTCGATTACGCTTTATGAAGCGGCCTTGCTGCGAACTAAACAAGAGGCTGAGGCGGCTAATCTTGCTAAAAGTCGGTTTCTTGCGAATATGAGCCATGAGTTACGCACACCGCTGAATGCCATTATTGGTTATGGCGAGATGTTACAAGAAGAAATTGCAGATATGGGTGAGGTTGAGCTCAGTGGCGATATTGAAAAAATTCATTTAGCGGGTAAAAATTTACTCAGCTCGATTAATGATATTTTGGATATTTCTAAAATTGAAGCGGGTCGAATGGAACTTTATACTGAAAATTTCTATTTGCCTAATATGGTAAATGATATCGTACAAACCCTCCAACCTCTGTTCACTAAAAATCAGGATATTTTGAAAATTCATTATGCTGATAATTTAGGAGAGATGCATGCTGATCTCACTAAAACCCGTCAAATTCTGTTAAAAATGTTGAGTAATGCGTCTAAGTTTAATGAAGAGGCTGTGCCGATTTATTTAGATGTTTTACGTGAAACGGATGCCGATGGAAAGGATTGGATTCTTTTTCGCGTGACTGACAGCGGCATTGGAATGGATGCTGAACAGAAACAAAAATTATTTCAAGTCTTTACTCAAGCGGATACTTCTGCAACTCGTAAGTACGGTGGTACCGGTTTAGGCCTGGCTATTACCCATTATTTTGTTCAAATCATGGGGGGATCGATAAACGTTGATAGCGAATTAGGCCAGGGCAGCACTTTTAGCGTTCGTTTACCGGCTAAAGTGGCTTTAGTTCAAAAACGGGCAAAGAGTTCTTCAGAAACGGAAGTGGCTGTGTTAGAAGAAGGTGGTTTAGTTTTAGTGATAGATGACGAGTTAGAGGTGCGGAAGGTACTTGATAATTACCTCACTAAACAAGGTTATCAGGTAGAATTGGCTGAGAGTGGTGAAGATGGCCTAAGATTGGCAAGAAAAATACTGCCCGATGTGATTATTTTAGATGTGATGATGCCTAAAATGGATGGTTGGGAAGTCTTATCTTACTTAAAAGCGGATGCTGAATTGGCCCACATTCCGGTGATTATATTATCTTTGATAGAGGATAAGAGTGTGGGTTATTCATTGGGTGCTTCGGATTATTTAATTAAGCCGGTTACCCGTGAACAGTTGTCGAAAGTATTACAAAAATATCATTTTTCACAGACTGAATCTAGCCGCTTGGTGATGATCATTGATGATGAGCCGGTCAACCGTGATATGGTGGGGCGTTTGTTCCGAAAAGCGGGCCTGAGAATTTGTAAAGTTGAAGATGCACGCATTGCTTTAAATTATATCCAGAAAACCCAACCTGACTTGATTCTGTTGGATTTACAGATGCCTGAAATGGACGGTTTTGAATTTGTGACCAAACTACAGCATGTCTATGATGCCATTCCTATCATTGTTTTCAGTGCTAAAGATATTACGATAGAAGATAGGCAACGCCTGAATCGTGTCGCCAAGATTTTCCAAAAAGGCTCGTATCGTAATGATGAATTACTGGCTGAAGTGAAAAAATTATTATCAATGAAATAGAATATGACTGACTGTGAATGGTCACAGTCTCAGTTACTTCATGATCTCCAGTGGCACATTAACCCAAAAGGTACTGCTTTGACCGAATTGACTGTTGACACCTATTTGTCCACCCATGCTTTCGGTCAAAAGCTTGGCAACGGCTAACCCCATACCCATTCCATCGTAAGATCGGGTTGATGAGCTATCAACTTGAGAAAAAATATCAAACAGGTCGGCTTGTTTTTTTTCGGCAATACCTATGCCTGTATCACTGATTTCAAACCTTATCCAATATTGTTTATTTTTTTCATCAATGGCTTGCAGACTTTTCACATCGCTATCCTCCAAGTCAGTTGGGTTGTGAATGGGTTGCACACGTATGACAAGCTGCCCTTGCTCTGTAAATTTAATGGCATTGTCTATCAGTTTGCTCAAAACATTGTAAATGCCATCCTCATTACCCTTGAATGTGGTGTATAACGTGGGAGCGATATCGGTACTGATTTGTAAATTCTTTTCTCCTATCGTTGTTGATAATTGTTTTAAAATATGATCTATAATATCACAAATATGAAATTGCGTGATGACTTCTTTGACTTCACCTTTGAATAGCTGTGCAAAATTTAACATGTTGGTGAGTATGTCTTGTAATTGCTTACCTGCTTTCATCGCGGTTATCGTCAAATGCTGTTGTTCCGAAGTTAACTCGGTGTCTTCTAGGAGCATTTCAGTCATACCTAAGACGATATTCATGGGGGTGAAAAATTCATGACTGATGTTGCGTAGAAATTCTGTTTTGAGCATGGAAGCTTGTTGGGCTTTATCATAAGACAGTTGCAAGGCTTCAAACAGTAATTGAATTTTTTCGGTTTGATTGGCAACCTCTTGTTCTAAATTTTGGCGTAAATGGGCCAATTCGATATGGGTTTCTACCCGTGCCAATAATTCTTCTTTTTGGAAAGGTTTACTGACGTAATCTACACCACCTGCTTGTAAGGCACGAACTTTGTTTTCAGTATCGCCGAGTGCTGACAAAAACAGGATAGGAATTTTTGCCAAGCTGGCATCTTGTTTAATGCGCCGACAGGTTTCATATCCATCCCAACCCGGCATGATGACATCTAATAAGATAATATCAGGCGGGGTTTTTTTGGCAATCATAAAACCCTGTTCACCATGTTCGGCTAATATGACACGAAAATTGTGTTTTTCCAAGACGTTATGCAATAGCATTAAATTGACAGGGCTATCATCAATAATCAAGACTAAAGGTTGATATTTCATCTTATCAGTTATCAGTTATCAGTTCCACGCTAAAGTTTTTGCGCGCAAAAACTTTAGCGTGGAAATCAGTTATCAGTTATCGCTTGTAGGGGCGAAGCTACGTCTTCGCCCTTTTAAAACGTCGTTCCACAAAATTTCACTTAATCTAATCCTGTCGAACCAAATCCGTCACGCTGATTTTCTTTTAGGCTGTCTACCCATTTAAAATTGACTTGGAGAATTGGGACGAATACCATTTGACAGATACGCGCTCCCGGATCAATCGTGAAAGGGGTGTTGCTGCGATTCCAAACCGCTATTTTAATTTCTTTTCTATAATCAGAATCAATTAAACCCACCAAATTAGCTAAGACAATGCCCTGATTGATTCCTAAACCGGAACGCGGTAATAACACGGCCGCCAGATTAGGATTATGAATATTGATGGCAATGCCACTACCTATCAATTTGGTTTCTCCAGGCTGAAGTGTCAAGGGAGCGGTAATGCAAGCTCGCAAGTCGATACCAGCCGAACCTTCAGTTGAGTAGGTAGGTAAGGGAATTTTTTGACCCATTAAGGGATTAACAAGGGTTGCTTCTATGGTATTCATTAAATTCATCTAATTAATCAATTGATCATTATATAGCGTTTCCCGATTTCATGAAGTGCGAATCAATCATAAAAATCAATTTTTACCCCCAGTTTTTGCGCGCAAAAACTTTTGCATGAAAAGCGGGAACATGGGATTCCAAAATATATCAAAAAATTGTATTTCACCCAATCGAAAAATGCTATAGACACATTGCCATCCAAAGGGGGCAAGCACTGAGGGGTGTGGTGAATTTTGCTCATTTTACCCTTGTTTCATTTCAAAAGGCTTGAAATCAAATATCCTTGACGAATGAACGAATGAACTCCTTATCATTAGCGAAGCACAGGTTGTTGGGTGAAAAAACGGGAACATTTAACAAGAACATCAGGGGGGCCTATATCTGGGGCCTCGCTTAGAAACACAGTTCAGGGCACGGGGTTGAATGTGAATATTTTGATGTTATTTTACTTTACGATGCTCTATTTAAACAACTGATAAAACGATATTTCTTTATATACTTAGCATCGTCATATTAATAGCGATCTATTTAATTTTGAAGCCAACAGCGGGCATAAGTTGTCTAAAAGCTCAAGTCAGATGATAATATAGCGTTTCCCAATTGAATGAAGTACAAATTATTTTCGTTCCCAATTTATTTTGCGGCCCTCTTTTCGTTCCCAATTTATTTTGCGGCCCTCTTTTCGTTCCAAATTTATTTTGCGGCCCTCTTTTCGTTCCCAATTTATTTTGCGGCCCTCTTTTCGTTCCAAATTTATTTTGCGGTTCGTTTTTCTTGATATAACTGTACTTTATTCAATCGGGAAACGCTATAACTAACCAAATATATTCAGTAGTTCAAAAAAAATAAAAGCAAAATAAATTTTGCACTCCAATCGGGCCGAAATAAAATTGGGGCAGAAAATCAATCGTGCCTTCAATATTTCTCAATCATACCCTTTACTTAGTGCATTTTTAGGCAACACGATCTTGTAGCTTCATCGTTAGACTTAAATTGTACTGACACCCACGCACCAATCCGTTCAATCCCCTGATCCGCTGTACTAATCGATGTTGAACTGTTTTATACTCTTAGAAAGGGCGAACAAGTTCGTTCGCCCCATAAAAGACTTTATAATCAATAATTACTTCACAAGTCTTTGCACCAAAATCAATCTGTTTGCCAGTAGCACATTTCCCTGTACATCACCAAACGCATAAACCAGTACATTTTTCGTAGATTTGCGCCGCGAAGCGTCTCTGTTTTGAGGCGATGCTTCACGTCTCTAGCGAGGCATCGCGTTTACAAATACAGAGACGCGAGGCATCGCGTCTCTACAAAAACACAGACGCGATGCGTCGAAACATCGCATTATAGAAAACTGATAGGTGGTAAGCCCACCCTATATTGAGCTTCAAAAATCTTCCCAAAGATGATAAAATAACGCTGTTTAAATTTTTGGGATCATACAATGACTGAAACAACCTACGATTCAAATAACATCAAAGTTTTAAAGGGATTAGAGGCGGTTAGAAAACACCCTGGTATGTATATTGGTGATACCGATGATGGCACGGGTTTACATCACATGGTGTTTGAGGTCGTTGATAATGCCATTGATGAAGCCTTAGCGGGCTATTCGTCAGAAATGACGGTGATAATACACCGCGATGACTCGGTGACCGTTACTGACAATGGGCGCGGTATTCCTGTTGATATTCATAAAGAAGAAGGCCGTTCAGCGGCTGAAGTCATTATGACGGTACTCCATGCCGGCGGTAAATTTGACACCAATTCCTATAAAGTGTCTGGCGGTTTACATGGCGTGGGGGTTTCAGTTGTCAATGCATTGTCAGAGGAACTCCATCTCACCATCTGCCGAGACGGTAAAATCCATGAACAAACTTACCGAGACAGTGTACCGGTTGCCCCTTTAGCAGTGACTGGCGACAGCGATAAAACAGGTAGCCAAATTCACTTTAAGCCCAGTGCTAAAACCTTCACGAATACCGAATATCATTATGATATTCTCGCCAATCGTTTGCGCGAACTCTCGTTTTTAAATGCCGGTGTACGGATTCGCTTGATTGACGAAAGAACCGCTAAAGATACGGTTTTTGAAGATGAAGGTGGCATTCGTTCCTTTGTCGAATTGCTTAACCGTAATAAAACCGTATTGCATGACAGCGTCTTCTATTTATTAAGTCAAAAAGATGACATTTCTGTGGAAGTCGCGATGCAATGGAATGATTCTTACCACGAAAACTTCTTTTGTTTTACGAACAATATTCCTCAACGCGATGGGGGTACCCATTTAGCGGGATTTCGCGGCGCAATGACGCGCACTTTTAATAATTATTTAGAGCGCGAAGGGTTTTTGAAAAAAGCGAAAGTGTCTACTAGCGGTGATGATGTTCGCGAAGGCTTGACAGCAGTCTTGTCGGTAAAAATGCACGATCCAAAATTTTCATCACAAACCAAACACAAACTTGTGTCAAGTGAAGTTAAAGCGGTGGTAGAAGGGATCGTTGCTGAGAAATTAGATGAATTTTTGCTAGAAAACCCGCAAGAAGCGAAAAATATTGCCAGCAAAATCATTGAAGCGGCTCGTGCGAGAGAAGCGGCTCGTAAAGCGCGTGAAATGACACGGCGCAAAACGGCACTTGATATTGCAGGATTACCGGGGAAATTGGCTGATTGTCAGGAGAAAGATCCGGCGTTGTCGGAATTGTTTATCGTGGAAGGCGATAGCGCAGGGGGATCGGCCAAACAAGGTCGTGATAGAAAATACCAAGCCATTTTGCCTTTAAAAGGCAAAATTTTAAATGTGGAAAGGGCCCGTTTTGATAAAATGCTGTCTTCTGTTGAAGTGGGGACTTTGATTACGGCTTTAGGTTGCGGTATCGGCAAAGAAGAATATGATCCTGATAAATTGCGTTATCATCGTGTGATTCTCGCAACAGATGCCGATGTCGATGGTAGCCATATCAGGACTTTATTATTAACGTTCTTTTATCGGCAAATGCCGGAATTGCTTGAACGAGGGCATATTTATATTGCTCAGCCGCCTTTGTATAAACTCAGTAAAGGCAAGCAAGAGCAGTATGTCAAAAACGATGCGGCGCTCAATGAGTATTTAATGATGTTGGCTTTGCAAAATGCTCAACTTTATCTCAATCCAGAAGCCCCAGCTTTGAGCGGGAATGCGTTTGAAAATCTGTTTCAACATTATTTGCAAGTCAAGGCGATTATCGAACGCTTCTCGCGCATGATGCCTACGGATGTCTTGGAAGCCTTAATTGATTTACCTGCCGTTGCAGACTTGAGTGATGAAGCCAAAACGCAAGCGTGGTTTGAGGCCTTAGAAAAGGCCTTAGAAAAGGCCCTATACCGTTATAAAATTCAGCTGAATCCGAGAGACGAGGAAAACGGTTTTACCACGGCTAACATCATTTTGATTGCACACGGGGTTGAAAGCAGTTACATTTTAGGCAAAAGCTTTTTCAATAGCCCTGAATATCAATCCATTGTTGAATTAGGGCAAAAACTCCTTGGCCTGTTAGAAAACGGGGCTTACGTGCAACGTGGCGATAAAAAGCAACCGGTTAGCCATTTCAAGGAAGTGGTTGAGTGGCTAATGGTAGAAGCACGGCGCGGTTTACATATTCAACGCTACAAAGGACTTGGCGAGATGAATCCCGATCAGTTGTGGGATACGACGATGAATATTGAGACGCGCAATTTGTTGCAAGTCCACATTGAAGATGTCATCGCCAGCGACGAAATTTTTACCACCTTAATGGGCGATCAAGTTGAACCTCGGCGCAATTTTATTGAGACGAATGCGCTATCAGTCGTCAATTTAGACGCTTAATTAAAACAATCCCGAATGGATTGAAAGTGAAACTACGTTCAGAACGTAGCGAGATCATAGCCCCAGGTTCCACCTGGGGTTCCAAATATAAGTACTGAACCACAAATAAACCGGTATTTTACCGCAAAGAGACGCGATGCTTCGCGTCTCTAATTACAAATAAACATTGCTTCTATTAAAATACCTCAAAATTTAGGGTTCAGTACTTAGTATAAAGTTGCGCTTTGTGCTTCAGTAAATTAAAACCATAATGGCGCGTGCCGCCAGTTCCGTAGAAAATAGCCCGTCTTTGTCCCCCCCCTGTCATCGATCATGCCTTCACCCATCAGCAGTTTCAATTTGCTAGCACCGGGTAAACCCGTTTCTGTGTCAAGCAACGTAGGTTGTTCAGAAGTATTAAACAGGACAATGGCCGTAGTACCTTGATATTCGCGTTGATAGGCAAACACGCCAAAACCTTCAGCGAACCCCGTGTGAATACCCGATGGCTTTTGTATATGTCAGCCCGTTTCTTGATAAACAAGTACATTTCCGACTGGGTATCAAAATGAGCCACGCCATCAGAGCCATAACCGTTGGCAAACAGTGATGCACGGGTTTCAGTCAATGCCTGTTCGGTACCTTGCCAAATCACCGGTATACCAGGAATCGTTATAATCAAGGTTAAAGCTTGCTTGAGCGCAGCACCACTCCCTTTGCTCGCAAAGCGAGCTTGATCATGGTTGTCTATAAACACTGGCGTAATAGACGGATTGCAGAACAACAGGCAAACTAATAATCGCCTCTAAGCCTCCGCTGGCACGATTACGCAAAATAATATCTCCACCATGAGCGCGAGCAATATTTCTAGCAATACTCAATCCCAAACCGGTTCCACCGGTTGCACGATTACGAGATTTTTCTAAACGATAAAAGGGTTCAAAAACCGTTTCTAATGCCGTTTCTGGAATACCTGGGCCTTTATCTGCAACAATAATATATAAGTGATCAGCCTGTTTTTTAAGGCTAATGAAAACCCGTTGACCGTATTTATGGGCATTATCAATCAAGTTAACAAGGCAACGTTTGAGAGATTGGGGATGAACAGATAAGGGTGGCGGTGTATATCCGTAATCACAAATCACAGGTAATCCCATATCTTCATAGTCGGCTTGTAGACTTTCCAATAAAGCACGAATGTCTAAAAGTTGAAGCGGTTCGATAATTTCCAATCCCCGCATAAAATTTAAAGTCGCTGTTGTCATGGATTCCATCTCATCCAAATCTCTGATAAAACTCTCGCGGCGTTTTTGATTTTCTAATTGTTCCACTCGTAAACGTAGGCGTGTGATCGGTGTTTTTAAATCATGAGAAATCGCTGTGAGAATACGGGCGCGATCTTCTAAATAACGGGTAAGTCGCGTTTGCATGATATTAAAAGCGTGGGCGGCGCGACGTACTTCTGTCGGGCCCTTTTCAGAAAGGGGAGGGTGATGAATGTCTCGTCCCAAATGTTCTGCCGCATCTGCCAAAATGGCTAAAGGGCGGGTGAGCCAGCGCACTGCCCAGAGAGATAAAATTAATACTGTGATTAATAATATCGTTAAAGTGATCACTAATCGCCAAGGTGTTGTTATCGCTTCCTGAGGATGAAAATGTTCAAAATTAACCCAAGAACCATCGCTCAATTGTATTTTAGCCCAAAACGGGGGATGGAAACGTGTTTTGAATAAATTTAAACGATCTATCAAGTGGTGACTGCGCGCTGGCTTGTTCTCAACAAAACATAAAGATCGATCATGGCCTAAATACTGCTGCAAACTCATGATAAGGGAGGCTAAAACCGGTGAATTGATTTTCCCCTCTAAACAGTCAATCTTTGAGTTCAAAAAAACCCGTAAACGCAACGTATTGAGTACGACAAGAAGGGGTTCCCGTTTTTGATGTGGCAAAGAATCCAATATTTTTACTGTTTCAGTCATGCGCAAAATGAGCTGTTTTTCTTGGCGTTTAAACTTTTGCCTGTGCTGATCTTTAAATAGTATGACAATACTTAACACTTGTGCTAACAATAAACCGGTAAGTAGGACTAAAACTAAACGACCAAATAAGGATGAAGGTAAGAGCGACATGACTCATTTTTAATTTTTCTGTTAAAAGGATTATGGGTTAATGAATTAAGACTGTTTTTGGACATCAGTAGCCAAGATATAACCAGCACTTCGCTCTGTTTTTATGATATTCGGATTTTTCGCATTTTCTCCTAAATGACGACGTAGCCTACCGACTAATACGTCAATACTCCGATCAAAAGGTAAAGCTTCCCGCCCTTGACTCAATTCTAATAATTGATCCCGTGTCAACACCCGTTTGGGATGTGCCAAAAAAACACGCAATAAACGAAATTCGCCTGCACTTAAAGGCACCACAACCCCAGCTGGTGAAATTAAATGACGTGTTACCAAATCGAGTGTCCAACCTGCAAAAAGTAATCGCGATTTGGTTTCGACTTCTATTTCATCAGTCGCTGGCAAACTACGGGTACGACGCAATATCACCTTAACGCGCGCCAGTAACTCCCGTGGATTAAAAGGTTTAGACAGATAATCATCGGCTCCCATTTCTAAACCAATGATGCGATCTGTTTCATCTCCCAAGGCGCTGAGTATAAGAATCGGCACATTGAAACGCGCACGTAGGTTGCGACACAGTTCTAAACCATCTTCTCCAGGCAACATCAAATCTAATATCAGCAGATCGATTTTTTTTTCATCAAACGTTCGCCATAAGGCTTTACCATTGCTCACGGCGGTTACCCGAAAACCATTTTTTTCTAAATAATCCTGTAATAAGTGGCAGATTTCCAAGTCATCATCAACGATAAGGATGTGATCAAGTCTGTTTGTCATAATTAATAAGGTTAAATGATTTTGAGGGTGCAAAAAAAATTGTAATCAAATGTAAAATTGTAATCAGATGTAAACAAGGGCTAATGAGACAAACTTTATAACAAAAGCACCTTTTTAAGATATAAACCATTTACAAGGTTTTGCTTTAATAGCATCAATTGTTAAATTGATTGTCCCCTTTTTCAAAATGATTCTATCTCGTTTATTTTTAAGAATTTGATTCTAAACTCTTTTTTATTTTTGTCTAAATTGAAAATCAATTTCTATAGATATTTTACCCGTGATTTATGTGGATAGAGTCATTTATCAAAGTGGACCCTTTTTAGAGTTCTAAAGGAAAAGATTATGAAACACACTCAAAAAATACTCAGTCTTTCCGCTGCAATGGCGATGATTTTTGTCTCATCAGCTTGGGCAGGTAATGGTAAAGGTGGCCCAGACAGAGCATTAAATGGGACTTGCGTAGCAGATGGGACTTGTACAGCCAATCCTCAAGGGCGGGATTTAGCGGGAACTTGCTTAACTGATCCAGAAAAAACTTGTTTACCTGGGCCAAAAGAGAATAACTCACAAAATTGGCAAGGTAATCGCCAACAAGGCTCGCAAGTAAACTGTAGCGCAGCCGGGACTTGCTCATTGCTAGAACAGCCCTTGGCTGAAATCAGCGAAGCTGAAATAACAACGCTCTCATTCATGCGCGAAGAGGAAAAAATGGCGAGGGATGTTTATATCACACTTTATGAAGTGTGGCAAACACCGATATTCGCCAACATCTCAAAGGCTGAACAGCAACATATGGATCAAATCAAGTTACTGCTTGATAGCTATGAGTTGCCTGATCCCGCTTTTGAAGAAACAGGTGTGTTCACAAACCCTGATATTCAGGCCTTGTATGATAGCTTGGTTGAACGTGGTAGGACTTCGCAGATTGAAGGGCTTCAAGTGGGGGCTTTAATTGAAGAAGTCGATATAGCCGATTTGCAAAATGCTCTTGCTGAAACCGAGAACCCGGCATTGGAAACAATCTACACCAACCTGATGAATGGTTCCTATAATCATTTACGCGGCTTCGTGCGTAATATTGAATACCTGGATTATGCCTATCAAGCGCAACATTTATCTCAAGAAGAGGTGGATGATATTCTCAATCCAGCCGTTGTCAGTCGTGGAATCGGCCTCAATGCGGATAATTCGCAATTAGTGGCAACTGATGCTCAATTTAAACCGTCAATCAAGAACCAAAAGGGTCGTCATGGCAATGCTGCTGTTCTGTCTCGGGAAGATGATATCACACTGAGCGCGACTTTTCAGCCTGATAGCGCGCATATTGGGCAAAATGCCGATTTAGTGACAGTGGCAACCTTTACCCCGATGGGTAGCAATCAGCCGATGATGTTCATGCGTGATGAAGCAGGTGCTTGGCAAAATTGGGATGGTAATTTGGATAATCTCACTGCCATCCAAAGCCAACAGCGATTACACGCTAATCAAAGGCTTTCGATTCATCAAGGGCAATTAGCCCCTGGAAGATACCAAGTTTCGATGGGTTATCGTTTGTCAGATGGCACGATTATCTTAAATGGACAGCCAATGGACTTTTGGGTTGAATAAATCAGATTGACGCACTTATCTTTTTAGCCTCAAAGCGACATAAAAAGATGAACTACGTAAGACTCCTTTTGATGGTATCGTATAAGTACTGAACCATAAATTTTGAGGTATTTTAATAGAATCAACCAGGGGCAACCACAAGGGATTGCCCCTACGAGCCGGTTGTAGGGGTAATCCTTTGCCCTAGCCCTTTGTCCTAAAATACCTGTTTATTTGTAATTAGAGACGCACGGCCGTGCGTCTCTACGCGGTAAAATACCTGTTTATTTGTGGTTCAGTACTTACCATCAATTAGAGAAGTATTTATAACCCCCTGCTCATAAAAAGAAATCCTTCCATTCACAAAATCTATTCAAAAGGGGGTTAGAAAACAACCCCCGTTGGCATATTGAATAAGCTATCAACTATAGCCGACAATTTATCACCTTTCAGAAATAAAATCCTTTGTTAAAACAATGACGACAAATTGGTCGATCTGACTCAGTACGACATTTTTCGATGGGTGAGAGCTTCTCTCAACCGTGGCGCGAAGTACGGCTAACAGTCTAAACAAATCAACATCTTCCTTGGTAATAAAGAACTCTTCTGTTGTTCTGAAAATACCGATAAACCCCGCAATTTTATTCAAGGCTTCTTCTACATACTGCCCTTGTGGATGGTATTTCAGATATTTCACCGTTGTCTCATTCATCCGACTGAGATTGCATTCCAAAAAGCCTTCACATTCTCCCCCCAATGGATTTTCTGCACCTGCCCAAGCAATCTGATCTGAGATGGGTAAGGGGTAATATTTCTCATGCAATGTCCAAAACAGACGAGAATCAACCAACCAGACTGCTTGAACCTCATCAAAGTAAATCAAGTATTGTTGGAGTTGCTTCTCAAACCAAGCTTGATAAGGGGGAACATCTGAGTTTTCCACTTGATTAATCGCTTTCTGTAATGAGCGCAGGTGTGAGAGTGCCAATTCAGCGGCAATTTCGGGTGGTGAGTGTATCTCTTGTTTGACACGCGCCAAAAAGTCTGTCAAATCAACAGCATCAGGCCAGCTTAATGCTTTGTTTAGACGCACTTGCGCTATCTGTTGATAGTGTTTAGCACGTTGCTTGGGATCAAAGTCTGTGGAGAAACGGCCAAAAAGCCACCCTTGTTTGCCATCCGACAATGCCACTTGATACCAATAATCTTGGGATTGACCTATTTTTTCCTGAGTGTCTGATTGGGCCAGTTCTTTAACAATCGTGCCCAGTTTTAATTTGCCTACCAGCGTGGCGCTGCGCTTTGGCGCAGAACGCAAATGTACGCCAGAAGCGGTTATGATTCTTTGTTTGATTGGGGTTTCAGGTTGAACGGCCGCTGTTTCAGTGGGTTCCATTTCGACTTGAATGGCCGGTGGTGTTTCAGTGTCTTGTGGTTCCGTTTCG
>Ga0316201_10002227_pt1 | contig 13695 bp, 9 predicted proteins | sample CS6wburrow_MG_FD_204516 | JGI IMG/M metagenome (GOLD analysis project Ga0316201, IMG submission 204516) | Coastal sediment microbial communities from Delaware Bay, Delaware, United States - CS-6 worm burrow | ecosystem: Environmental > Aquatic > Marine > Coastal > Sediment | place: USA: Delaware... | reverse complement strand
CGCGGGCTGCAGCTCGACAGCACTCAACAGTAACAGCTGGAGATATCATGAGTAACGATGCCCTGTACCACCCGCCGCTGATGCCTCACCTGCTGGTGGAAGGCCTGAACCGCTACAACGACGAGCCCTGTCTCTTCCTGGGAGACAAGGTGGCCAGTTACCGGGAGGTACGCGAGACCACCAGCCGGATGGTCCAGGCGCTGCAGTCTAAAGGGCTGGGGGTAGGCAGCCGCGTCGCCGTCATCTCGGCCAACCGGCCGGAGGTTCTTTCCAACATTGCCGCCATGCAGCTCGCCGGATGCGTCGGCACCCCGCTGCACCCCCTGGGCTCCCTGGAAGACCATGCCTACGTGCTGGAGGCGGCGGAGATCGACACCCTGGTCTACGATGCCTCCGTGTTCGAGGCCCACGCCGCGGCGCTGAAGGAGCGGGTTCCCGCCCTGCAGAACCTGCTCGGATTCGGCCCCACCGAGGCGGGGGACGACTACCTGGCCCTGGCCGATACCTTCGAACCACAGCCACTGGTGGTACCGGATGTGACGCCCGATGACGTCTCCTCGATCAACTTCACCGGGGGCACCACCGGCAAGCCGAAGGGCGTGATGAGCACCTACCGCGTCACCTCCTACATGACCCAGATCCAGATGGCCGAGTGGGAGTTCCCCGAGGAACTGCGCATGCTGATCGCCACACCCCTATCCCACGCGGCGGCGGCCTTTTTCATACCGGTGCTGCAGAATGGCGGCGCCTTCTACGTGATGCAGGGCTTCAGCCCGGACGAGTTCTTCGACATGGTCGAGCAGCACCGGATCACCTGTACCATGCTGGTGCCGGTCATGCTCTACTTCCTGCTGGACTCCCCACGGGCCGCCACCGCGGACATGTCCAGTATGGAGACCATCTTTTACGGCGCCTCCCCCATGAGCCCGGCCCGCCTGGCGGAGGGCATCGAGAAATGGGGACGCATCTTCTACCAGTTTTTCGGCCAGTCCGAGGCGCCGATGGTGATCGCCAACATGGGACGCCGCGATCACGATCCCGCGAAACCGCAGCGGCTTGCCTCCTGCGGCCGCCCCAGCCCCTGGGTGCACCTCTCCCTGCGCGACCCCGAGGACAACGAGGTGGCCCCCGGTGAACCGGGCGAGATCTGTGTACGCGGACCGCTGGTCATGAAGGGCTACAAGGACATGCCCGAGGAGACTGCCGAGGCCTTCGCCGGCGGTTGGCTGCACACCGGCGACGTGGGCCGACTGGACGAAGAGGGATTCCTTTATATCGTCGACCGCACCAAGGACATGATCGTGAGCGGCGGCTTCAACGTGTTCCCCCGGGAGGTGGAGGATGTTCTGGCCACCCACGAGGCCGTGGGCCAGGTCGTGGTGATCGGGGTGCCCGATGAAAAGTGGGGCGAAGCGGTCAAGGCAGTGGTGGTGCTCAAACCGGGTTTCGAGGCAGGCGACGAACTGGCCCGCTCCATGCAGGCGCTGGTCAAGGAGGCCAAGGGCTCGGTCCAGGCGCCCAAGTCCGTCGACTTCGTCCAGGCGATCCCATTGACTCCGGTGGGCAAGCCGGACAAAAAAGCGGTACGGGCGCAGTTCTGGGAGGGCGCTGAACGCGGTGTGGGTTAGGTGGTCGTGGTCATCCTGTCGCAACGGCCCGGCAGTCGCAGGAGCGTCGCTGGCAGCGATCACGATCATGGGCGCTGCTGCCGCCTGCAGCCCCGTCGAGGACCCCAGCCTGTTCCCGGAATTCAGCGCGGAGGCAGCCCAACCCGTACCGGTCAGGGAAGCATCGAGTCCCAACCCCGACGGCAACCTCTACTGGGGCGACCTGCACATCCACACCACGTTCTCCACCGACGCCTACACCAACGGCGTCCGCACCACCCCGGACGACGCCTACACCTTCGTTAAGGGCGGCGAGATCCCCCATGCCGCCGGCTATGGCATACGCCTGCGAAAACCGCTGGATTTCGCTGCGGTTACCGACCACTCCGAGTACCTGGGGGTACTCAGCGCGACGCAGCCGGACCTGTTGCTGAACCAGCGCGACCTGCGCGACCGCCTGCTGCACGACGGCAGACTGGAACTCACCCTGCTGTTCTTCAGGAGCATGTTGGGGTTCAACCTCGAGGACGCCGTGGTCGAAGGCTGGGAGGCGATCACCCGCGATACCTGGCGAGAGATCGTGGCCAGTGCCGAGCGGCACAACGACCCCGGGCGTTTCACCGCCTTCGTGGGTTACGAGTGGACCTCCATGCCCGATGGCCGCAACCTGCACCGCAACGTCATCTACCGCAACACCGATGTGCCCGAGAGGCCCTACAGCTCCATCGATTCCGAGGATCCCCGTGATTTGTGGGCCGCGCTGGAGGAACAGCGCGGGGCGGGCATGGACAACTTCGCCATTCCCCACAACGGCAACGTGAGCGATGGCCGGATGTACGACCGGGCGACGTTCAACGGCGGCGCCATGGACGCGCGCTACGCGCAGCGGCGCATGCGCAACGAGCCGATCAGCGAGATCTTCCAGGTGAAGGGCTCCTCGGAAACGCACCCCGGGATTTCCGATGAGGATGAATTTGCCGGCTTCGAAATCTATGACATCGTACTGCACGAGAGCCAGGACATCTCCAGGCCCGCCGGGAGCTACGCCCGGGACGCCCTCCGGACCGGGCTGGAAATGTCGCACAGCGAAGGTTTCAACCCCTACCGTTTCGGCGTGATCGGCAGCTCCGACGGACACAACGCCAGCGCCCCGGTAGAGGAGGACAACTACCACGGCAAACTGCCGCTGATGGACGGCAGCGCGGCACTGCGCATGGGCCAGGCGATGTATTACCTCCCCAGCAGCACCCGCTGGAGCGCGGCGGGCCTGGCTGCGGTCTGGGCCGAGGAGAACACCCGCGACGCCCTGTTCGACGCCATGCGGCGCAAGGAGACCTACGCCACCTCGGGCCCGCGCATCGGGGTGCGATTTTTCGGTGGCTGGGACTATCCCGACGACCTGCTGGAGCAGGATAACTGGATCAGGCGCGCGCGGCAGGGGGGCGTACCCATGGGGGGAGACCTGCCCGCCGGTGCCGCACCTGCACCCCGCTTCGCTGTCTGGGCCATCCGCGATCCCGACAGCGGCAACCTGGACCGGGTCCAGATCGTCAAAGGCTGGACCGACTCCACCGGGCAATCCCACGAAAGAATATTCGACGTGGCCTGGTCCGGGGACAGGTCCGTCGACCCCGCAACCGGCAAACTGCAGACGGTGGGCAATACGGTGGACCTGGCTACCGCGACCTACCGCAACACCATCGGCAGCGGGCAACTGGCGACCGTGTGGACCGATCCGGACTTCGACCCGACGCGGGAGGCTTTCTACTACGCCCGCGTCATCGAGATTCCCACCCCGCGCTGGTCCACCTACGACGCGGTGACGCTGGGCATTCCGGCCCCTGAGCCCGGCCACCTGCAGGAGCGGGCAGTCACGTCGGCGATCTGGTACCGGCCCGAATAACCTCGCAGCGCCGGGCCGCCGGATCGCCGGGCCGCCGGATCGCCGTGCCGGTGAGACGAGGCTGGACAAGCGCCGGGAGAGAGCCCACCATACCCGGCCCTGACCACTGCCGGGGCCCAATCACATGGCACACGACAGCGCTGAATCCTACCGCGGCCTGAGCTACCCCTTCGGCCGCTCAGCCGGCCCCACTCCCACAGAACCAGTGCCCGTGGCGGAGGGCGTCTACTGGGCCCGCTTCGCCATGCCCATGTCCCTGGACCACATCAATATCTGGCTGCTCGAGGACGGGGAGGGCTGGGCCGTGGTGGACACCTGTCTCGCCCTTCCCGATGCCCGGGAGACCTGGGAGGACCTGTTCAGCGGCTTCATGGGGGGCAAACCTGTCACCCGGGTGATCTGCACGCACCTCCACCCGGACCACGTCGGCCTGGCGGGATGGTTGACCGAGCGCTTTGACTGCGAACTGTGGATGTCCCGGGAAGAGTTCCTGATGTGTCGCGCCATGGCGGCAGATACCGGCCGCCCGGCACCGGAGGTGGCCCTGCGCTTCTACAGGGCGGCCGGTTACGACGAGAGACAGCTGCAACGCTACAGGGACAAGTTCGGCAATTTCGGCCGGGCTATCTCGCCCCTGCCCGACAGCTTCCGGCGCCTGGTCGACCGCGACACCATCACCATAGGCGGCCGCTACTGGCAGGTTATCGTGGGCCGCGGCCACTCTCCCGAACACGCCTCCCTGTACTGCCCGGGGTTGAAACTGCTGATATCCGGGGACCAGGTTCTGCCGCGCATCACCCCCAATGTCAGCGTCTTCCCCACCGAGCCCGAGGGTGACCCCCTGCAGGAGTGGCTCAACTCCAGCGCCCTCATCCGCCACACACTGCCCGACGACCTGCTGGTACTGCCTGCCCATGAAGCGCCATTCCACGGCCTGCATGTGCGGCTGAGCCAGTTGATCGAGGCCCACAACCGTGACCTGCGCGGCCTCTTCGACTACCTCACGGTACCCAGGCGGGCGGTGGACTGCTTCCCCGCCCTGTTCAACCGGGATATTGACGAGGAGTCACTGGGCATGGCGACGGGAGAATCCCTGGCTCACCTCAACTGTCTGCTGGGCCGCCGGCGCGTCACCCGCAGGCGGGATGAGCAGGGGGTGGACTGGTATCAGCAGATTGCCGAGACCGCCGAAGCGGACGACTGAAGCCCCGACCCTGTAGGAGCCCGCTCCCACAAGCGCGCCGGCCCCGACCCTGTAGGAGCCCGCTCCGCGGGCGATCGCGGACAGAGTCCGCTCCTACAAGCGCGCCGGACCCGATTCTGTAGGAGCCCGCTCCGCCCGAGCGCGGACCGGGGCGATCGCGGACCGGGGCGATCGCGGACGGAGTCCGCTCCTACAGGTACACCAGCCTGTGCCGGTGCGGGCGGAGTGCCTCTTCGGGGCAACGGCTCAGGCCGCCTCCGCCGGGTGCAGCGGCACGACCTCCGCCGGCGGCTTGCGATGGAAATCATCCAGATCCGGTTCCGCCATCTCCTTCTCCCACTGCTGCCAGGTGAAGGGCCAGAGGGCCGGATCGCCGTCCTCGTCGAGATACCAGCTCTGGCATCCGCCGACCCACACCGTGTTGGCCATGCCTTCGCGCAAGTGCGCATTGAAACGGGTTTTGGCGGCCTCCGTGGCCTCGACGGTCTCCAGGGTGCCCGCCCGCCAGTGATCGATCAGTTTCAACACATACTTCGACTGCACCTCGCTCATGGCGATGACCGAGTAGTTACCGATGGGCGTGTTCGGCCCCAGCATCAGGAAGAAGTTGGGGAAGCCGGGCAGGCAGACTGAGCGGTAAGCCTGGACTTTCCTGGACCAGGCCTCGTCGATGGACAGTCCGTCACGGCCGCGCAGGTCCATCGGCCGCATGAAGTTGAAGGGGCTGAAACCTGTGGCCAGGATCAGCACGTCCAGCTCATGCTGGCTGCCGTCGCGTGTGGCCACGCCACCTGCCTCGATGTGGTCGATGCCATTGGTTTCCAGGTGTACGTTCTCCCGCTGGATCGCATCGTAGAAGGTATTGCTGAAGATCAGCCGCTTGCAGCCCACCGGGTAATCCGGCGTGAGCTTGGCCCGCAGTTCGGGGTCGCGCACGCTCTTGCGCAGGTTGCGCTTGGTCACCCAGCTGATCAGGGCGTGATTGAGCTTACTGCCCGTGACCGCCTTGCTGAAGGTGTTGCGCATCAGGAAGGCGTTGAACCCGGCGGCCCGGTCCATGCGCTTCGGGTTGGCGCGCATGCGCGCCTTTTCCGATTCCGTGTAATCGTGATCCGGCAGCGGGCAGATCCACTGGGGAGTGCGCTGGAACACGGTCAGGTGGCCGGCGGTCTTCGATATCTCCGAGATCACCTGGCAGGCCGTGGAGCCGGTGCCGATGATGCCCACGCGTTTTCCCGTCAGGTCCACGTCGTGGTTCCAGCGGGCCGTATGCCACATGGCCCCCTCGAAACTATCCAGCCCCGCTATGTCAGGATAAGCCGGGTGGTGCAGTATGCCGGTGGCCGCGACGACGAAGTCGACCACAAGGTCATTGCCCTTGCTGGTCGTCAGATGCCACTTGCCATCCTGGTAATGACACTTGTCCAGGGACTCGTTGAACCGCACCTGTTCCGTGATGCCGTATTCGTCCGCCACCTGCTGGAAGTAGTCCTGGATCTCATCGCCATGGGCCATGCGATGGTTCCACTCCGGATTGCGCCGGAACGCGTAGGTGTACATGTGGGAGGGAACATCACAAGCCACCCCGGGATAGGTATTCTCCCGCCAGGTACCGCCCACCTTTTCCGCCTTTTCCAGGATGGTAATATCGCTGATTCCCGCCTCGCGCAGCTTTATGGCCATCAGTATGCCGGTCATTCCAGCACCGATCACCGCTACTGAAGGATTGCGTTCGTTTATCGTGTCCATATCGCTTACCTATGTCGTCGCTGTTCAATCCGATAGGGCCACATTACGGGAATTTCTCAGAGTGGCGAATATTTGAGCAGGACAAAAACTTGTGAATTTCGGACACAAGCGTTTACGATAAGCCCATGCAGACCCAGTCGAGAGCGCTAGCCCACCATATAAAGGCCCTGCCGCCGGCCCTGCGGGCGATGCAGGAGATGGGGTATCGAGCCGACCAATGTCTGGCGGGAACCGGCCTGACCGAGGCTGATCTGGCCAATCCGGCACCCGAGGCGGGTTTCAGCCTGGAGCAGGAGTTCCGTTTTCATCGCAACCTGCTCGAATTGACCGGAGATTCACAGCTCGGCCTGGTGCTGGGCAGAGTCTACAAGGTGGAGTCCTACGGCCTGCTGGGTTATGCCTTCATGAGCGCACCGACTCTGCGCCACGCGTTGACCCTCATTCGCAACTACGGCCCTCTCTCTTTCACTCTGTTCCGTATCGACTTCCAGGTCGAGGGCCGTCTCGCCAGCCTTCGTTTCTACCGCGATTATCCGATCCCGGAAGACCTTTTCATCTTCTATGTCGACCGGGACCTGACCGCGGCCGCCTTCGGCGGCGAAACCGCCCTGCAGCACCCGTTCCCCCCGCAGGAGGTTGCGGTGATGCACAATGGCGGCGGCGCACGCGCCCGGTACGAAGAGCATTTCAACTGCCCGATCGCTTTTGGCAACGAATACGCCGCCCTGATCTTCGAAACCGGGCTGCTGGATGCACCCATGCCCCTGCGTGATCCGGAGACCTCTGCCATGTGCCAGCAGCAGTGCCAGTTGCTGCTGGCGCGTATGAGCAAGAGCTCCGGCTTCGCGGAGCAGGTGCGGCAGCTAGTCGTCGCGCGTCCCGGATATTTCCCCGATATCGACTATGTGGCTGAAAAGCTCAACATGACCAGCCGCACCCTCCGTCGGAGGCTCGCGGAAGAGAACACCAGCTACCAGCAGATACTGGGGGACGTCCGCTACCAGCTGGCGAGGGAGTACCTCGCCACCAGCACACTGCCGCTGGAGGAGATCGCCGTCCTGCTCGGTTACAGCGCGCCGGGGAATTTCACCCACGCATTCAAACGCTGGCACGGCACTTCGCCCCGCCAATTTCGACAGGAGTTCCGTTGATATGCTGCAGACACTGAAGGTATGGGCCTTCCGCAAATACTACCGGTTCATCAGCGCCGGGGGCTGGCGAGGTTACCACAGCGCCATCCACTGGGGCGCCCTGGAGATGCCCTCCCCCGCCGGCCCCGTCCATGGGAGGATTTACAACAGCACTGCGGGGGCGGACAAACCGGTCATCGTCTACTTTCACGGCGGCGGCTGGGTCGTCGGCGACCTCGACACCCACCACCCGTTCTGCCAGGCACTGAGTCAGCGCTGTGACTGCACGGTGATTGCCGTGGACTATCGCCTGGCGCCGGAGTATCCGTTCCCGGCCGCCCCCGACGACTGCCTGGCCGCGGTCGCGTGGATAAGTGACCATCTGGACGACTTCGGTCCCTCCAACGGGCAGCTGGTGATTGCCGGCGACAGCGCCGGCGGCAACCTGGCTGTCTGCACCTGTCTGGGGCTGGACGACGCCACCCGGGAGAAGATCGCCGGCGCGATGGTGATCTACCCCGTGGTCGATCACTACAGCGCGGGCTTCCCCTCCTACGTGGAACGGGCTACCGGGCAGAAGCTCACCAGCAACATCATGCACTGGTTCTGGGATACGTACCTGGCCGGTATCGACCCCCGGGGACCGGAGGCAGCGCGCGCCTTTCCCCTCCAGGCCGGCAACCTGGCATCACTGCCGGCCACCCTGCTGGTCACCGCGGAGTACGATCCATTGCGGGACGAAGGCAAGGCATTCTCCGACCGGCTGCGCGAGACTGGAGTGAATGTTCACTATCGCCACTTCCCTGATGCTGCACACGGTTTTGCCTGTTCCGAGGGCCCCTGCAAGGACCACCGGGCACTGCTGGATGACGTGGCTGACTGGCTGGCTGGACTGGGTTGAGCCCGGCCAGGTCCCGGCCTGACTCTGGGGATCGGGGCCAGAGGGCCTGGAGTCCGGCAGTTTCGCCGCGGTCCCCGTTAACCCTCTCCCAGAAAGGCCTTCAGGTGTGCTTCGACGCTGCGGGCAAGGGCATGCAGGTCGTACCCTCCTTCGAGGGATGACACGATGCGCCCCCCTGCGCTGCGATCGGCCTGGTCGCACAGTCGACGGGTCACCCAGGAAAAATCCTGGTCAACCAGGCCCAGACCGCCGAGGGGGTCCGCCTGGTGGGCATCGAATCCCGCCGAGACCAGGATCAACTGGGGCGCAAAGGACGCCAGCCGCGGCAGCCAGTGCCGCTCCACCTGCTCGCGAAACCCCGCTCCGGCAGTGCCGGCGGCGAGGGGGGTGTTGAGGATATTGGGTGCGGCCTCCCCGTCACCCGTATACGGGTAGAACGGGTGCTGGAACGTGGAGCAGAACAGAATGCGCTCGTCACCGGCGACGATATCCTCGGTGCCGTTGCCGTGGTGAACGTCGAAATCGACGATGGCCACCCGCTCGAGGCCGTGGACATCCAGGGCGTGGCGCGCCGCGATGGCGATATTGTTGAAAAAGCAGAAGCCCATGGCCCGGTCATGCTCAGCGTGGTGCCCCGGCGGCCGTACCCCGCAGAAGGCCTGGCTCGCCTTGCCCGTTATAACCAGGTCCACTGCAAGCACCGCTGCGCCGGCGGCCCGCAGGGCCGCGTCCAGACTGTGGGGATTCATGGCGGTGTCCCCATCGAGCCAGGCCAGGCCGGATTCGGGATTCCGCGCATAAATCCGGTCGATATAGGCCCCGTCATGACAACTGGCCAACTGCTCGCGCCGGGCCAGCGGAGCGTCATGGTGGTGCAGGGCCATGTCCAGCCCCGACGCGATGAGGCGGTCATTGATGGCACTCAGGCGCGCCGGCTGTTCCGGGTGATGGGCGCCCATCTCGTGGAGGAAGCAGTCCGGATGTGAAATGTACGCAATCGCCACGGGTCGGCTCCATTACTCATCACGCCACTGCCAGCGGTGCGGGCAGCAGGCACACCTCAGGGAAAGAGGTCCGAACCCAGTCTATAATGGCTGCCACTCTACCGAAAGATACCCTCCCCCGGCCCCGGACTGGATGACCCATGAGAAAACACTACCTCCAGAAAGTTTTCGAGCCGGAGTCCGTCGTCGTGGTGGGGGCATCTGACCGGGAGTCGTCCGTCGGAGGCCAGGTACTGCGCAACCTCATCGAAGGCGGGTTTGCCGGGGATATCTATCCGGTGAACCCGAAACACGACAGCGTGCAGGGTTTGAAATCCTATCCGTCCGTAAAGGATATCGACCGCACGATAGACCTCGTGGTCATCACCATCCCTGCCGCGTCTATCCCGCCGGTGATGCACCAGTGCGGTGAACAGGGTGTGGGCGCGGTCATCATCATATCGGCCGGCTTCGGGGAAGTCGGTGACCGCGGACTCGCCCTGCAGGCGGAAGTGCTCGATATCGCACGCACCTACAACATACCCCTGGTGGGCCCCAACTGCCTGGGGGTGATCCGGCCTCGCGTGGGCCTCAGCGCGAGCTTTGCCAAAAGCCGCGTGCCCACCGGCCGGGTGGCGCTGGTCGCCCAGTCCGGCGCGTTTTGCACCGCCCTGCTGGACTGGGGCGCATCCAAGGGTTTCGGGTTCTCTGCAGTGGCCTCCCTCGGCGCGACGGCGGACGTCGGCTTCGGCGAACTCCTGGATTTTCTCGCCGTGGACCCCGAGACCCGGAGCATACTGCTGTATATCGAGGGCATCTCCGATGCCCGCTCTTTCCTCAGCGGGCTGCGGGTGGCCGCGCGCCTCAAGCCTGTCATCGTGGTGAAATCGGGACGCAGCGAAAGCGGTACACGCGCGGCCGTGTCCCATACCGGGGCACTGGTGGGCGGAGACGAGGTATTTGACGCCGCCCTGCGACGCGCCGGCGCCGTGCGCGTCACCACGGTGAGCCAGTTGTTCGCGGCAGCGCAGACGTTGGCTTCCGGTACTCGCGTGCTGGGGTCGCGCCTGGCCATCCTGACCAATGGCGGGGGGCCCGGCGTGATGGCCGCGGACCGGGCATCCGACCTGGAGGTTCCGCTGGCCGACTTGTCACCGGAGAGCGTGAAGCAACTGAGCCAGGTGCTCCCCGCCCACTGGTCCCATACCGACCCGGTCGACATCCTGGGGGATGCAGACAGCGAACGCTACAGAGCTGCGACCGACATCCTGCTGGCCGACAGCAACGTGGACGGGCTACTGGTGCTGCTTACGCCCCAGGGTATGACCGACCCCACGGCCTGCGCCGAGGCGGTGGTTGCGGCCGCCAGTGATACCCGCAAGCCGGTACTGGCCTGCTGGATGGGAGAGAGTCTGGTGCAGGAGGGACGCAAGCGCTTCAAGGCGGCCGGCATTCCGCACTTCAGCAGCCCCGAGGGCGGAGTAGATGCCTTCGGTTACCTCGCGGCCTACCAGCAGAACCAGAATGCCCTGCTGCAGGCACCCCCTCCCCTCTCCCGACAGGAAAAACCCGATGTGGAAGGCGCCCGTCTTATCATCCAGAACGCCATGAGCGAACATCGGCACACGCTCAGTGCGACTGAGGCAAAAGCGGTGCTGCGGGCCTTCCGGATCAACGTTTCCCCCAGCATCAATACCACTTCCGCCGCCGATGCGCTGGTGGCCGCTGAAAGTCTCGGCCTGCCGGTCGCCATGAAGATCAATTCACCGGACATCCCGCATAAAACGGATGTGGGCGGCGTCAGGCTGAACATCAATGAACCCCATGCGGTGCGCCGGACCTACCGGGAGATGTCCGAGAGTGTGGGATCCCTGTTCCCCGACGCCCGGCTGGTCGGCATCAGCATCGAACCGATGCTGGACAAACCCCACGCCCGGGAGGTCATGGTCGGTATCGCCCGCGACCCGATCTTCGGCCCGGTTATCAGCTTCGGGGCCGGTGGCACCGCGGTGGATATCTTTGCCGACAGCCAGGTGGCTCTGCCGCCACTCAACGAGTACCTGTGCCAGAACCTGATCGACCGGACCAAGGCGGGCCGGCTCCTCAAACAGTTCCGCAATCTGCCGGAAGTGGATACGGGGCCACTCGTGGACGTGCTGATGCGGGTGTCGGAGATGGCCTGCGAACTTCCGGAGCTGCAGGAGCTGGACATCAATCCCCTGCTGGTCGACGAAGATGGCGTGATCGCCGTGGATGCGCGCCTGGTCGTGGGAACGCCCGAGACCACGACAGCCCATTACGGGCACATGGCGATACACCCCTATCCACCGGAACTGGAAACGATGTGGCACCTGAATGATGGCACGGACATCCTGGTCAGGCCGATCCGCCCGGAAGACGCGATCATCGAAAAGAGCTTCGTGGAAAACCTGTCCGTCGAGAGCCGGTATTTTCGCTTTATGTCACCCATTCACGAGGTGAGCCGGCAGATGCTGGCGCGTTTCACCCAGATCGACTACGACCGGGAGATGGCACTGGTCGCCGTGCTCAACGAGGGATCGGCGGAGGCCCGCATCATCGGCGTCGCCCGCTATGTCAGCAATCCCGACGGCCAGTCCTGTGAGTTTGCCCTCACAGTGGCAGACGACTGGCAGGGCAAGGGCATAGGCCGCCAGCTGATGCAACGACTCATGACCTTTGCGCGGGACCGCGGCCTGCAGATCATGGAGGGTGATGTCCTGAGCCGTAACCATAAAATGCTGCGGCTATGCACGGCACTCGGGTTCCGCAAACTGCACCACCCGGACGACCCCGAAATCACAGCGGTCAGGCGCCACCTGTGAGATCTGACCGGCAGGGACCGTCCGCTCAGTCCGTGATCCGGGCGAGGATCGAGACCACGCTCTCCTTGTCCAGCAGTCGGGGAACCGGATAGGCGGAGCCCTCCTTCACCGCAAGGTCTGCCAGATAATCGTAGTCCTCCCGCCGGATCAGGTCCGAGTGGTCGGGAATGCCCACGTCGGTGCGCAGGTCGCGCACAGCGTCGATAAAGTGATGGGCCAGCTGACCGGGATCCTCACCCTGGGTTCCGACACCCACCAGGACGGCCAGCTCGGCGAGTCGCTGCCGGGCCTCCTCGCGACAAAAGTCCAGGACGTGGGGCAGTACCAGAGCGTTGGCCAGGCCGTGAGGAATGCCGTAACGCCCCCCCAGCTGGTGAGCGATAGCGTGTACGTTGCCGACGTTGACCTGGTTGATCGCCAGCCCGGCATAGTAGGAGCCGATGAGCATTCCTTCCCGCGCCTGTCGATCACTGCCATCGTGGTAGGCCCGCGCCAGGTTCTCGAAAACCAGCTTGACGGCGATGCGGGCGTCTTCCAGTCGTGTACCCCGCTCCCAGGTGCCGATATAGGCCTCGATACCATGCGTCAGGGCATCCATGCCCGTCGCTGCCGTGATGTGCGGCGGCAGGCCCATCACCAGATCGGGATCCAGGGCAATCGCTGTCGGCAACAGGGTCGCACCAGAAATAACTCCCTTCTCGTGTGTCTCATCATCGGAGATCACGGCACCCTGGGTCGCCTCCGAACCGGTGCCGGAGGTCGTGGGAATCGCATAGATCTTCAGTGGTTCATGTTTGACCTTGCCGAAACCCACCCAGTCCTTCGGGTTGTCATTGCTGGTTGCAGCGGCAGAAATAATCTTGGCGGCATCCATTGCGGAACCGCCACCAACGGCGAGTATGACGTCGCTGCCGCTCTGTCGTTGCACTGTTACGCCCGCGGCGACCTGGCTATAGGTCGGGTTGGGCAGTACGCCATCATAGAAGGCGACCTCCACGTCCGACTCCAGCAGAGCGGCGATCGCCTGGTCCACCACCCCCAGTTCACGCAGTGGCTTGTCGGTGACCACCAGCACCCGACGCGCACCCGTGGCAACGATGTGGTTGCACAGATGTCGTGAGCTGGCACCGCCCAGGAAAGCCCGGTGTTGGGTGGGTGGTGAAAACTTCACCATGACCCGTACCATCAGGAAGTAAAGGTTGTGCGTTATTTTTCGCAAGAACATCGGCATGGGCCGCTCCGGTTTACTGGTGTCTGCAAGGCTGCTTCAAGATCACGGAATAGTAGCATCCCGCGACGGCGCTGCGCGCATTTTCACACAAGACACGCACTACTCGCTCAACTACACTTACGGCGGTGACCACAGAGAATGGGA
>Ga0316201_10002226_pt1 | contig 13697 bp, 8 predicted proteins | sample CS6wburrow_MG_FD_204516 | JGI IMG/M metagenome (GOLD analysis project Ga0316201, IMG submission 204516) | Coastal sediment microbial communities from Delaware Bay, Delaware, United States - CS-6 worm burrow | ecosystem: Environmental > Aquatic > Marine > Coastal > Sediment | place: USA: Delaware... | reverse complement strand
GATTAAAGGTAAAAGCCAGCGGGGGGATCCACTCTACCGAGGTATTCTTAGCGATGATTGAAGCAGGAGCTTCCCGCGTCGGGACTTCAAAAGGAATTGAATTGCTTGCCGGCCTAAAAGACAGCGCTCCATCCACAGCATATTAATGAATCAAATGAGACTACAAGCGGTCCTGGTGCCTCTCCTATCCGGCTTCCTTTTCGCGGCCACAACATTTGGACAGGGTCACCAGGTTAAAGGAATTTGGAAGGGTGTTTTTCCAAGCCCGGCCGGCGATATCGAACTCTACTGGCGAATCGACTATGTTAGTCCCGACAGCCTGGTGGTACTTCACGATTGCCCTGTCTTCGGGGTGAAGGATGTGCCGGCCCCATCATCCCGGATGGACCGGGACCGCCTTCTTCTCACAGTCGACCGGTTCCCCGCTACCTTTTCAGGCATCTTTACCTCCGATCCGGACAGTATCGCCGGATGGTATAAAGGAGAAGGAGTTGGAAGACCTCTGAGTATACGGCGCATTTCGCCAGATCCTTCGGCCTTACTGCCTTTCATGGCGCCCCGGATGGATGAGGGGGGGCGCAGAGTGACATCCTGGGAATACAGCATACCGGACACAAAGGAGGAGGACTGGCTTACGGGCGATGCTGAAAAATCAGGGCTTGATATGGATCTACTGGGAGAGTTCATGGCTAAGGTCCTTCGGGAGCGTTATCCGAATCTACACTCCATACTGATTGCCCGTGGAGATACGCTCATCTTCGAGGAGTACTTTTACAATCACAAGCTTGATTCCCCGCATCCGATCTACTCGAATAACAAGGGAATTGTATCCCTGGGTGTCGGTATCGCGATAGAAGAGGGAAGGATAGCCGGAATATCTGCGCCAGTCCGGGAGTTCTTTCCGGAATTCTCAGCCGTTTTCGAGGGCAATCTTCAAAGAGAACCCACTCTGGAAAACTTTCTCACCATGACGGCGGGGTATGACTGGAACGAGACCTCCACCTCTTATTACGATCCTAACAATACCAACCGGCAGATGATGAACAGCCACAATTTCGTGGAGTTCGTCCTGAAACGGCCTGTGGTGCATCCGCCTGGAGAACACTTTACCTACAATAGCGGACTGCCTGTGGTACTCTCCGAGGTGGTACGCCGGGCCACCGGTGTGCCATTCTGGAATTATGTGGTTCCGCGCGTATTTACGCCCCTGGGCTTTGAGAATTACCTGTGTGAAGGCAACCGGGACGGCACGGCCGGCGGTCTTCTGCTCAGGCCACGGGATTTTCTGAAAATTGCCAGACTCTACCTCGACAGCGGACGCTGGGAAGGGGTTCAGCTTATACCGGAAGGATGGCTATCCCGGAGCACTCTGCCGGAGTGGGCACCGGAGCGTCCCCCCTACTGGAATCATTGGGGCCGCTCCACCATTTTTCTGGATGGCTTGCCTGTAACCCAGTATTCCGGAGGTGGATTCGGAGGACAGGCGATTTTCGGGTACCCGGATCTTGACCTGGTAGTGGCATTTACGGCAGGCAACTATTCAACTCCTTCGGTGATTTATGATGATATTCTTACCCGCTATGTGCTCCCCCCGCTCCTCAACAATAATACGGGCTACGCTCCCCCGGTAAGAATCCCCAAAGCAGCACTGGAGGGATATGAGTATCGGGAGACTTTTTTCACGGGACTAGCCTGTCTCTGGAGCGCCCTGGGGCAACTCGGAGAAGATGTGAGTGAAGCCTGGGTCTATGGCTTGACCGGGACTGCCTTCGCACTCAATGCGAATGAACCGATGTGGCCGAACTGTTCCGGCCGCTGGAACAATCCAAAGCTGTCCGAACATCTGGCTCTTCTGGGGTTCCGGCACAGAACCTGGTCCGCCTATCATCTGGAACCCTCATTTGCAGAGACCCGGCAAGAGGCATGGAGCGCCATTCGCAGCGCGATTGACGAGGGCCATCCCGCCTGGGGATTTCACATGCACCTTCCTGAGAGCTACATTGTCTACGGCTACGATGAGTTAGGCTATTATTTCAAAGGGGTGGACTGCCCCCAGGGTTTCGGGCCCAGGACCTGGGAATCCCTTGCATCAGGAGATCCGGGATGGTTTGAGATGCATTCGATGGCTCCCGCCGGGCAGCCTGAGGTCCGGGAGGCCGTATTCGCTGCTCTTCAATACGCGATGGAGATGCATCACTCCCCGGAAACGTTCCGCCATCAGGGTTTTGTCTTCGGCCCGGAAGCTTATAAACAGTGGCAGTGGACATTGAGTGGCGGCGCAGCAGACTGGATGGGCATCGCCTACAATGCGGCTGCCTGGTCCGTAGCCCGGCGAAACGCCTCAATATTCCTTGGCGAGGTAAAAGAGCTTGTCCCGGCTGTTTGCAAAGAGGCGCTTCAGTTGGCTGAAGCAGAATACGAAACTGTAGCGAAATGTTGGGAGAAGGTAAGCGAATTGTTTCCCTATGCGGGTACCGAGCGCTGGGAACGGATCGCCAACTGGCAGGATGCCGGAAAACGGGAGCAGGCGGGTGAGCTTTTACAGAGTGCTTACAAGGCAGAGATGAATGGGATGAAGTGGATTGAAAAGGCTCTGCAGCTCTGGACTGGTGAAACCCTGTCTCTGCAAGGGGAAAATAAAGAAAGGAAGCCAAATATCATCATTATCCTGGCTGACGATTATGGATATGGGGATGTGGGTTGTTATGGCAGCGAACGATTCCAAACGCCACACCTGGATGCTTTGGCAGCGGGCGGCCTTCGCTTTACAGACTTCCATTCCAATGGAGCAGTCTGCAGTCCGACACGAGCGGCGCTGCTGACGGGCCGGTATCAGCAGCGAACGGGCATCCATGGGGTGGTTACGGCAGCAAGGCACCGTCATACCGGGCTGGATTTAGAAGAGATAAGCTTTGCCGAAGTCCTAAAATCGGAAGGGTACAGCACAGCGCTATTTGGAAAGTGGCATCTGGGGTACCTTCCGGAGTACAATCCGGTTCGCCAGGGATTTGATGAGTTTAGAGGATATGTAAGCGGTAATGTGGACTACCATGCCCACCTGGATCAGACAGGAATGGAGGATTGGTGGAAACAGGACCAGTTGGACCCGGAGTGCGGATACACAACGGATCTTATTACAGATCACGGAGTTGAGTTTATTAAGCGCCACCAGAACAAGCCCTTTGTGCTCTACCTCGCTCATGAAGCTCCGCACTATCCTTACCAGGGCCGCCATGATCCCCCACGCTATACCCGGGAACATGGCAGGACCACCGACTCGGCCACCATAGAAGTCTACAGAGAGATGATTGAGGTAATGGATGAAGGGGTGGGCCGGATCCATCAGGCTGTTGTGGATGCCGGCCTGATGGAAAACACCTTCATCTTCTTTTTCTCGGATAACGGGCCATCAGGACCTGGCTCTGCCGGACCACTCCGGGGGAAGAAAGGGGAGATTTGGGAGGGAGGACATCGGGTTCCGGCCATTGCCTTCTGGCCGGGGAAGATTGAGGCAGGTCGGGTGTCTGATCTTCCGGCCATGGGTGCCGATTTGTTGCCAACCCTGGGGGCCATAGGGGGCACTGCTCTTCCAGACCATCTTCCACTGGACGGGATCAACCTTCTGCCGCATCTGATCGAAAACAAACTGCCGGCACCCCGGCCTCTTTTCTGGTGGCACCAGGACCAGCTGGCGATCAGGCAGGGTGATTTTAAATTGATTTCCGATACCTCCTTTTCCAAAACGTCCCTGTATAATCTGAAAGATGACCTGAGAGAGGAGAAAGATATAGCGGCAGAATACCCGGATCTGGTAAAAGAGCTTCTGATTCTACTTAAGGAATGGCAAAAAGATGTGACTGCCAACGTGAATAATCGCACCTGAGGAAAATGATACACTCGAATATGAAAAGGATGAATCTGACAGTCGGTTTGACCATGGCATGTTTGTGTATGGCACGGATTTCTTGTACAAGCAATCAGGTAAATAATACCACCACACAACCGAATATTATATTCGTCATGTCGGATGATCATGCGTATCAGGCAATCAGTGCGTACCATGCAGGATTATTGCATACTCCAAACATTGATCTTGTTGCAAATCAGGGGATTATCTTTAATAGAGCCTATGTTACGAATTCAATATGTGCTCCAAGCCGGGCCGTTATTTTAACCGGGAAATTCTCCCATTTAAATGGCGTTTCCGGCAATGGTCAGGTGTTTGACGGAACTCAGCAAACTTTCCCAAAGATCCTGCAACAAAATGGCTATCAGACAGCCATAATCGGGAAATGGCATTTAAAGAGTGATCCGGTCGGGTTTGACTACTGGAACATATTACCTGATCAGGGGGACTATTACAATCCTGATTTTATTAAGCTGGGAAAGGATACGGTGTACCATGGATATGTGACGGATATTATCACAGAGCTTTCCATAAACTGGTTGAAAAGCAGAGATCAAAATGTCCCCTTTTGTTTGCTGATGCAACATAAAGCGCCGCATCGAAGTTGGATGCCGGCCTTAAAGTATCTGGAACTATTTGATGAAGTGGATTTTTTACTTCCTGATAATTTTTATGACGGGTATGAAGGCAGAGAAGCCCTTAAAGTACAGGAGCTAACCGTTAAAGATCATATGGATGTGCGCATGGACTTTAAGGTTCCCTGTGATACCTGCGATACGGCTTCGGTTAACTTCTGGGCCCCGGGGGAGTATTGGCGGAGGCTTGAGCGTTTGTCTCCGGATGAAAGAGAAATATGGGATGCAAGCTATAAAAAGGAAGAACTTGAGTTTTATGCAGTAAAGGACGATGAGTTAAAATACGACCGTTGGAAATTCAGGCGGTATATGGAGGATTATCTGCGCTGCATTGTATCGGTGGATGAAAGCCTGGGTCAGCTTCTTGATTTTTTAAAGGAGAACGGACTGGAAGAGAATACCCTGATTATTTACACCTCTGATCAGGGATTTTTTCTTGGTGAACATGGAATGTTCGACAAACGCTTCATGTATGAAGAGGCTATGCGAACTCCTCTTCTGATCAGATATCCAAAGGAGATCAGGGAAAAATCACAGACGGAAAGGCTGGTTCAGAATCTGGATCTTGCTCCTACCATTCTTGATGTGGCGGGAATTGCCATACCTGAGGAAATGCAGGGAGAAAGCCTGCGAAAAATCTGGAGTAAAGATGTTTCGGAATGGCGGGATGCCATATATTATCACTACTACGAGAAAGGGTTTGGAGCTACTCCTCATTATGGAGTCCGGACCAGCCGCTACAAGCTGATCCACTTCTACGAAACAATGGATTCATGGGAACTATATGATCTTGAAACAGATCCAAATGAAATGATAAATCTATACCATGAACCTGCCTGTGAACCAATCGTAATCGAGCTAAGAGACAAATTGCGTGACTTGCAAAACTTATATCTGGATCAGGGAGCAGAACTTTAAAACCCTTCTGCCACCCGACGTAAATGAACCATATTAATCAGAGATACGTTTATTGAGAAATTGGAGCAGATATCCTTTTGTGAGATATAAAATGAAGAAGGGAATGCGTATACTGTTTATCTTATCAGCTTTCATACTTGCTTCTAATCTGCTTGCGCAGGAGAAAGCAGGGCATTATTGGGAACAGCATTCAATCAATTTTAGAGACGGGGTATTCACCAATATTGATATGGTCAAAAAAAATTCTCCCATTCCTTCCACCTGGATTGTGACAGACTTGGAGGTAAATGATCGTGATTTCTTTAAAGCTGTAACCAAGGCCGATGAAATTGTATTTTATGATGATAATGGGATCAAAACTGCCCTGGATACCAAAAGTGTTTGGGGATACAGCCACCAGGGGGATCTTTTTATCAATGTGGGTGGGGCCTTTCACGAGATGGACATCGTGGGGTCTATTTCACATTTTTATGCATCAAGAACCACCAATTATCTGAATCCCATGGTAGGAGGTTATTATACCATGGATTTCTGGGCTACTCAGCCACTTTTGGTTACTGCCAGAAATGAAGAATATATAGTTGATATCGAGGAAAATAAAGTACGGAAATTTGACATGAATGGTCTGGAATCGGTGTTAAAACGAGATCCCCAACTCTGGAATGATTTTATGAACTCGGAGCAGCGAGATAAAAAGTATTTGAAGTACATATTTCTTCATCGGTACAATAAGAAGTATCCCCTGATTATTCCTTCCTATTAGCCAGGATTTTATCATTTATGCAAATACAACATCCAAAATTCGACACGGATTCCAATGTGCTGACGATTCCGGGATACAGAAGCGGTCATTTAGGAAAGTGGCATCTGGGAACACTGACCACAAAGATAAAAGATGCGAATCGCGGGACACCCGGCGACAGCACCTTCTATTCCCCACCCTGGGAGCATGGCTTCGAGGTGTGTTTTTCAACGGAGTCAAAGGTTCCAACCTATTGGATGGAAAATGATTACAACAGCTATGGAACCTATTACTGGACGGGACCAGAGCAAATGGTGCCAGGTGCTGAGATAAGTGGAGATGATTCCAGGCTGATCATGGACCGGGCCCTGTCTTTCATTAAAAAGGCTGCCAGGGATAAAACACCTTTTTTCGCCGTGATCTGGTTTCATACGCCACACCTGCCGGTGGTGTCAGTTCCACCCTACACCGATGGCTACACTACCCACAAAGACTACTACGGGAGTTTAACTTCGATGGATCAACAGATGGGGCGGCTGCGTCAAAAACTGGAGCAGCTGGGTGTTGCAGACAATACGATGCTATGGTTCTGTTCGGACAATGGACCGGAGGGCGATGCTGCTGCAGCCGGAAGGACGAATGGACTTCGTGGGCGCAAACGCAGTCTCTATGAAGGGGGAATCCGTGTCCCCGGTCTTCTCGTCTGGCCCGGGGTGATCAAGGAAAGCCAGATCGTTTCAATCCCCTGCAGCACGAGCGACTATTTCCCCACCATTCTGGATGTTCTGGAATACAGAATCCCCAGAGACCAGGAACGGCCATATGACGGAATCAGCCTTTTGCCCTTAATCAGGGGAGAGATGATCGAACGGCCGGAACCCATCGATTTTGAGTCGAAGGATCAGGTTTCTCTGATAGACAATCGTTATAAACTCTTTAGCAAGAATGAAGGAAAGACCTTCGAGCTTTATGACCTGCTTGCAGATCAAGGAGAAAAAACGGATATTGCTGATCAGCATCCTGAGATCGTCGAGCGTATGAGGCTCACCCTGGAGGAGTGGCGTCAATCATGCAAGTGGAGCAGTCTGGGGAATGATTACTAAATAAATGGATCCCTAAACTTGATCCTATGAAAAAGAAGTGGTTTGAAGGCCTCAGGCGAATCAGGCTTGTTCTACAGATTGTTTGGCAGCGCCAATATTGGGAAAGCCCTGTTAAGTTCTCATAAGTCTTACCTGGAAAAAACAAAGGAATGAAAGCTTCATCTTTGAAAGATGTACGTGATATGTACGAGCTCACTGCGGAAGAGTACGCTGAAATGATGGACAGCGAGATTCACCTTCCCATTTACAGGGAAGTGCTTGGACGGCTTCATGAGGGCATTGCAAATACACCGGGTACTTTGCTCGATACGGCCTGTGGTTCAGGACATATGCTCGAGTTGTTTCGGTCGCAGTATGATCCGGGCCGTTCGCTTATGGGGATAGACCTTTCTCCCCGAATGGTGACAATCTCACAAAAGCGCCTTGGCAAGGAAGCTCGGATTATGGTCGGTGATATGCGCTCGCTCCCGGATATTCCTTCAGCTTCAGTAGCTGCACTTATTAACTTCTTTGCCATCCATCACCTGGACCTGGAAGGAATACGCCAGGCGATGTGCGAATGGAACCGTGTCCTGGTTCCGCAGGGCCGCTTACTTGTGTCGGCCTGGGAGGGCAGCGGGCTTATAGACTACGGTGAAGAGTCGGATATCATTGCCTTCAGGTACACGCGCGAAGAATTGACCGGGCTTTCAGAAAAGGCCGGGTTTTTGATAAGCCGTTGTTCTGTGGAACCGGTAGAGGACTTCCCCATAGATGCTGTATATCTTGAATGTGAGAAAAAATAGTTATGACAGAAAGATTGAAAGATCTGTTTTTCTCAGATGATTTTATTAAGGAATTAGGTCGGGCCATTGCAGGAGTCTATCCGGAATTTGACCAGGCTGAGTTCCATCGATTGATCCATTCGGATGATTGGGAATCTAAGGAACTGAAGCAGAAAATGCATCATGTGACACAGAGCCTGGTGGCAACTTTACCCAAAGATTACGCTCAGGCACTGAAGATACTTTTAGATGTAGCTCCCCTGTTCCAGGGTTTTAATGCGCTGATCTTTCCTGATTATGTGGAAAGCAAAGGATTGGATGATTGGGACTTGTCGCTTCCTGCCTTAGCTTTTTTTACCAGCTTGTGCAGTTCAGAATTCGCCATTCGGCCTTTCCTGGCAAAAGATCCGGATAGAGCCATGAAGTTTATTTCAAAATGGGCCGAAGATGAGGACTATCACTTGCGCCGGCTGGCAAGTGAAGGCTGTCGCCCAAGACTTCCGTGGGCCATGTCTCTGCCGGAGTTTAAGAAAGATCCTGCTCCGGTTCTTCAGATACTGGAAATCCTGAAGGAAGATCCGGTGGAATATGTCCGAAAGAGCGTTGCCAATAATTTAAATGACATCTCCAAGGACCACCCTGATGTGGTACTGGATATTTGTGAAAGCTGGTATGGAAATAGCGTAAATACAAATTGGATAGTGAAAAGGGCCTGTCGCACCCTGTTGAAGCAGGGCAATCAAAGAGCCCTGGTCCTGTTTGGCTTTGGGGATCCGGGTCAGATAGAGGTGGAAAGTTTCAGGTTCGACCGGCAAAACCTGCCCATAGGGGATGAATTGGGATTTACCTTTGAGATGAAGCCTGGCACCAGTGAAGTCCGCCGGATACGCCTGGAGTATGCGGTAGACTATGTCAAAGCCAGGGGAAAGATCTCACGTAAAATATTCCAGATTAAGGAAGCGGACTTTGGAGCCGGGAGCTATACCATTACCAAAAAGCATTCCTTCAGGGATCTTTCTACCCGGAAGCACTATCCGGGCAAACATCAATTCACTCTGATTATAAACGGTCAGGAAAAGGCCGTGGGGCTCATAGAACTGGTCCAGGCGAAAAATATCCGGCAATAATCGTTTTGGAAAGAGGAAACGTTAATTTTATGGAACTCTTAGAGCTCAGCGAAGACAACTACATACAAATGTTTAAACGCCCCCTAAACATACCCTCCTCCGGAATCCGTTTAACTACTTCCTTTCTGTTTTTGTTATGCTTTGTTTTAGGTTCATCCCAAACAAGTGTTGCTTCGGCGCAAGCAGATCCTCCTCATTTCCACTACCTCATCTCCTTCCCCGATCCAGAGAGTCATTGTTTAAATCTGGAACTTCAAATCAGCAACTGGGAGCAGGACACGATCCGCCTGAAGCTTCCCAACTGGATGCCAGGTTACTACCAGATGATGGATTATGCAAAGGATCTGGAACATATCCTGTGCAGAGATCAAAACGGGGATTCCCTGCCTGTTGACAGGATTAATGAGAATACCTGGACCATAAGCGGCGTCAGTAACAGAAGCTTTGTTGTAAGTTATACGGTCAGGACAAGGCGACAATTTGTTGCGACCAACTATGTGGATCAGGAGCATGCTTACCTCGTCCCAGGAAATACATTTTTATATGCAGAGGGCCATCTGCAGACCCCCGTATCTGTCAAAATTAATAAACCTTCCCAATGGGATGGTATAACGACCGGACTGGAAGCTGTCATCGGAAACTCCGATCAATTTATGGCATCTGATTTTGACAGGCTTTACGATTGTCCCATCCTGATCGGAGATCTGGAAGAACTTCCTTCGTTTAAGGTAGAAGGTATCGAGCACCGGTTTATTGGATACAGGCTTGGTAGTTTCAACCGGCTGCTATTTATGGAAAACTTGGAAAAGGCGGTTCAGGCGGCGGTGGAGATTATCGGTGAAATTCCCTACGAACAATACACATTTATTGCCATTGGTCCGGGTTTTGGAGGAATTGAACATTTGAACAATACAACCGTAAGTTTTGATGGCAGTCGTCTGAACTCCCCGGAGGGAATGGACAGAATGATGAGTTTTCTGACCCATGAATACTTCCATCATTATAACGTGAAACGGATCAGGCCTTTTGAGCTGGGGCCATTCGACTATGATCGGGAAAACAGAACGAATCTGCTCTGGGTGGCAGAGGGATTTACAGTTTACTATGAGGCCCTGATATTAAAAAGAGCCGGATTAATAGACGCAGAAACATTTTTATCTCACTTTAATGCAGAACTGAATACCCTCGAAAATGATCCGGGCAGGTTTCACCAGTCCCTGGCTCAGGCAAGCTACAATACCTGGGAAGATGGCCCATTCGGGGACGGTGGGACCGGACCGGACAGATCCATTTCAGTCTACAATAAAGGAGCCATTCTGGCTATGCTTCTGGATCTTGAAATCCGCTTTCTCACAAGAAACAGGAAATCCCTTGACGATGTGTTAAGAGAATTATACCGGAAGTACTACAAGGGAAAAAAAAGGGGGTTTACAGATGCGGAGTTTCAACAGCTTTGTGAAGAGGTGGCAGGATCTTCCCTCACAGACTTGTTCGAATATGTGTATACCACCAAAGAATTTGAGTACGAAAAATATCTAAATCAGGCAGGACTGGCAATGGAAAGACAAAGAGATGGTACAAACGAAAATATACAAATACTAAGGATAAAACCGCAGGTGAATCCCGGTCCTCTCCAGGCAGCTATATTTAGTTCCTGGTCGGGGGAGCTTTCCATAAAATCAAATACAGAAAAATAAGACATCTTTCCCCTCAGAAGCCCTTCCTCTAAAAATTATCTGATCCCTTATGAAAACCCTAAAACACCAAAATCTGAAGGCCCTCGTTGTCCTCTTGCTTATTTCAGGATTATCCAGCAGTATGTTGCTTGCTCAGGACAGCTCATTTTTTTATCAGCTGGAGCAAAGCCAGTATCTGAAAAAGGTAATGAAGGAAGACCCGGCTCATGCCGGGTTTACACGATGGACAAGCAAGATGGTAGACCGATCCAGGATCCTGCCTCTGGCCGGGGACTTTTCTGCCCTAAAAACCTCCGGTCCGGGCACCATTCAAATAAGCCATCGTGTTTCAAGATCAGAGTCAGGGAGTGTATTGCTTAAAACACCTTCCTCACTGAGTGTGAAAAATCCGACCAACCGTGCTTACGCATTTGCGGAAATGATCAGGCCTTTACAGGGAGAAGATTTAAGGGAGTACAACCGCTTTTCGGTGTGGGTATATGCCGACGTGCCCGGATTTTATTCTGTGTTTGTTGGTTGTACCCTGTATAATGAAGGCGAGCAAAAAATGCCTGCTCCGGGAAGGTTTGATGGGCAGCACTATGTAACTGTATATCCCAATCAATGGCAGCAAATTATATGGGAACTTCCGGACCTGTACCGGGACTCAGTTACCGGTTTTTCGGTAAATATTATGCTTGGCGGTTCCCCCATGGGTGCCAGTGACAGCATGAAATTATATATTGATGACATGCGCATTGAGCAGGTGGAGGCAGAAAACAGCAGGGGCTTTGACTTACGAAAAGATGCCATAGCCTATTGCCATAGCGGGTATAAGCTGGGAGCTCTGAAACAGGCATTGGTACAAAATACCCCTAGTTCAAAATTTCACCTCCTTAATGAAAAGGAAGAGATTGTATACACCGGAGAGGGGCTACTCTTGGAAGATGGATTTATGCAATTAGATTTCAGTGAGTTTAATACACCGGGCTATTATACCCTTAGAACAGGCAACATAACAAGTAAACCATTTGCTATTGGGGAAAATGCCTGGCTGGCTACCGCTTGGCGTACGCTTAATTTTTTCTTTGCAGAAAGATGTGGATATGACCAAGCGGGGATACACCAGGCCTGTCACCAGGATGTGGTGTGTGTGCACCCCGATGGCCGACGCATTGCTGTGAACGGGGGCTGGCATGATGCAGCTGACCTTACCCAGGGAGTGGGGAATACTGCCCGCGGCGGGATGGCCATGCTGGAGCTGGCCAGGGCGGTGGAGCATAAAAACAGGGAACTATATCATCGTTTGCTTGAAGAAGCCAGGTGGGGGCTAAACTGGACCCTGAAAACACGCTTTGGAGATGGCTATCGCCATGGCGGCTTGATTATTGGTATCTGGACGGATAATATCACAGGCACCAAAGATGATATGGAGTCAAAGGCCTCCAACAATCCAGCGAATAATCTTATCGCAGCATCCTATTGTGCTTTGGCCGTCCCATTTTATGAAGATAATGATCCGGTTTTTGCACGCTGGTGTAAAAATAGTGCCATCGAGGATTTTAAGTTTGCGACGGAGCAGTTGAATCCCTCCACAAGCACAAGCAATGAAGTAGAACTTTACGCTCAGGCCACCGTTTCGGCCATGCATCTTTACCGCCTCACCCGGGAACCATCCTATCTTGACCGGGCTGCCCGATATGCGCAAATAGTCATGGAATGCCAGCAGGTGGAAAGACGCAGAGATTGGTCCCTGCCTTTGCATGGATTTTTCTACGAGACACGTGAAAAGGAACGAATTCTGGAGTTTTTTCACCGCAGCAACGAAGAACTGATGGTAAAGGGATTAAGTATGTTGCTTCAGGAGGCACCTGAACACAGCCAGGCTTCTGCATGGAAAAAATCCTGTTTGGCCTATGCCGATTATTTGCATGACATTTCAAAAATGATCGGTCCATACGGAATTCTCCCTGCTGCCGTGTATGAGTTGAATAATGCGGATTTTTCTGGAATTTATCATGAAGGAGAACGCGTGGGTTTGCCATCCATGGAGGAATACAATGCCCAGGTTAAAAATGGCATCCCGCTTTCGGAAGAGTTTTATTTGCGCCGTTTCCCGGTGGCCTATCAGTTTCGTGGCTTCCATGCCGTGCTCATGGGGAAGGCAAAAGCAGCTTTTATCCTTTCAGATCTTTTTGATGACCCGGAATTAAAAAACATTGCCACCAGGCAACTGGAATATATCGTGGGCTACAATCCCTTTGCCATGAGTACGATTTATGGGGATGGTTATGACTATCCTCTTCTGTATGGGGCTTATGCAGGGGATGTGGTAGGGGCAGTGCCGGTTGGGATCGAAACCTTTGAAAATGAGGATGAACCTTACATGCCCATGCAGGTAAATGCAACCTATAAAGAGATCTGGACCCATACCACCGCCAGTACCATCTGCTTACTTGCCAGGATATTCTGAATTAGTTTAGCAAAGTCCATATGAGAATTCAAGCAATAAGTTCATTTCTGATTTTAAGTATGCTTTCCACCTGTAAAGCGGGAAGAATGCAAAAGGATCAAATTGAATATTCGGGAAATCCTGTATTTCCAGGGTGGTACGCGGATCCGGAAGGGATCATATTTGATGATAAATATTGGGTATATCCAACCTATTCGGATCATTATGAAATCCTGGATACCTCTTTGCAAATGTCTGAAGGACAATTGGCAGCGAGGGAAAACGCAATAAACAAACAGTATCTAATCCAAACCTTTTTTAATGCGTTTTCTTCTGAAGATTTAGTCCATTGGCAAAAACATTCACACGTTTT
>Ga0316201_10002225_pt1 | contig 13697 bp, 8 predicted proteins | sample CS6wburrow_MG_FD_204516 | JGI IMG/M metagenome (GOLD analysis project Ga0316201, IMG submission 204516) | Coastal sediment microbial communities from Delaware Bay, Delaware, United States - CS-6 worm burrow | ecosystem: Environmental > Aquatic > Marine > Coastal > Sediment | place: USA: Delaware... | reverse complement strand
GTCAGGGCAGGATTGATTTGATCAAGGGTGTTGCTGCGCAGGGATAGGTCCAAAGCAATGGTTTTGGTTGCATCCAACTTAACGTCACCTTTGGCATTCAGGGCATAAGCCGGGGCTAAAAGCTGCGTTTTCTTAATGTCCAGATTTTGCCTGTTTAGATCCAGCATGGCATGGAAATCGGACTTATGCGGAATCAAGGCCTTGAGTAAATCTTGCTGCGTTTCGATCTTTCCTATATCCAAAAAGAGCTTGCCTGTCAGCGTTTGATTTTGCCGTGTGATACGCCCGCGCAGGGTTGGCGAAAGCGTTACGCTTTGAGGTGTGATGCCTTCCTTTAGGGTGAGCGTTTTGATCGCTAGTTTCGACAGTGACAGGTTGCGGAAATAGATATCCGGGAGCGCAAAGGGTTCTAAAATGGCTTTTGGCGCATTGTTCTCTTTGCTTTGCGGCAGGCGGTGGATCGTGGCTTTATCGATTATGACCGAGAGCAAAAGCGTGCGTGTGGACAGGGGGTATATTTCCAGATGGGCCTGCGCATTTTGTATGTCGAGAAGTGGTCCGCTGGAATCTGCGATTTTGATGGTGTCGGCTTCTATCCCTGTTAAAAGGCGGTAATGCAGACCTTCAATCGTGACGGCATAGCCACTGGCCGTGCTGGTTTCTTGCAGGCGGGTTTTTAGCCAGCCCTGTCCGTCTTTGGAACTGAGCCAAAGAATTCCGGCCCAAAGGGTGACTTGCGTGAGGATTAAAAGGATAAAGGCGAACGCCATCAGCCACAGGGCTGTGCGTCCTGTACGGTTGATCCATTTTTGCGCTCTTTGTCCCATGATTAGAAGGCTTGTCCGATGCTGATGTAGATCTGATAGTTCTGATCGAGGCGATCGTCGTTATTGAGTGGCGTGGCGATGTCCAGCCGCAAGGGGCCAAAGTTTGTGTGGTAGCGTAGCCCCAGCCCTGCACCGACTGAAAAATCTGTAACATCTGGCATGATGTTATCCGAGACATTTCCGGCATCGACAAAAGCGACAGCGCCGATTTTATCTGTGAATTTATGGCGGTATTCTAAGGAGGTTTCGATCAAGGATCGTCCGCCGACAGGGTCGTTGTTTTCGTACGGGCCAATTTCCTGATAGCCAAAGCCACGTACGGAGCCGCCACCACCAGCGTAAAAGCGCTCCGTTGCCGGGATATCATTGGCCCCCGTTCCGGCGATGCTGCCGATCTTGGTGCGTGCTGCGATCGTGCCGCGCTTGTTGATGGCAAAGTAAGAACTGGCGTCTAGAGCGGTTTTTATAAAAGGAGAACTTTCACCCAAAACATCAATGAAAGGTTCGGTTTGCAGGCGGGCATACCAGCCTTTTCGTGGATCGAGAGTGCTGTTGCGATTGTCAAACACGACAGAAACTGTGCCAGAGAGCAAGCCAAATGTATTTTGTGTGCCATTATCTTCTGTGATATCTGAAAACTCTATGGTGCTTCCCAGTCGTCCTGTGAGGTGAGGCGTGAATTTGCGCTGAATCGCAAAGCCGGTTCCAAGACCTATTTCTTCATAGGCATCAGTATCCTCCCGGAAGATGGACGCGTGCAGTGAAAGGGTTTGATCGTTGCGCCTGAAAAAAGGCCTGCTTAATGTTGTATCGAGGCGTTGTTCCAGTGCGGAGAGGGCTAACTCTGCGCTGAGTTTTTCAGCGTGGCCGAAGAAATTTCGGTGCTCCCAGCTTAAGCTCGCGCCGGGGCCTTCGTCTGTATAGTAGCTTAGGCCCGCCTGAATTGTCCGGTGCGCGCGTTCTTTGAGCCTTATGATGACGGGGACTTGGTCGGTTTCAAAATTAAGCTGCCCTGTTTCCACTGTTGCTTCTGAAAACAGGCCGCTGGACAGGAGTTTCTTTCTTAAGGTGCCCAGCTTTGTGCGCTGGAAGCATTCGCCTTCCTGCCAAGGGATTAGCTTTTTCAGGTAATCTGTTTTTACGCTTTTTTGTCCCTGAAATGTGATTGGACCAAAATTCACATCCGGGCCTGATTCGGCGGTGAATATCAGGTGAATGTTCGTTTTATCAGGTTTTAAAACGGCCTTGTGCGTCAGGTTTAGGTTTAGGGCGCAGCCTGTTTTGCTGATTTTATCTGATAATATTTGTTGGGCATGAAGGACTTTTCCTGCATGTAAAGGATCATTGGTGTTTAAAGGGAGATCGTTCAAAAGCGCGGTGTGTTGGTCCGGTTCAATGGATATCGTTTCGATCGTATAAAGGGGGCCAGGGGCGATTTTATAGGCGCCGCTGGCAGGTTGCTTTCCCTCTTCAAAGAGGACTTGTCCCTGATAATAGCCTTGCGCGCGCAGGGCTTTGAGAAGATCTGCATTGATCTGGCGCTCTCGAAAAGTGATGGCGGCGGTTTGCTGGTTTTCTGTTTCTGATTCCAAAGGGGCCTTTAGGCGGTCTTGCATGATGGTTTTAAGGTATTTTTTTGTTCCTTTATCCTCTTCAAGCCCTTCAATCTGGTAATGCGATTCAGGTTCTGGCAGGAACGGCTGGCTTTCATGCAGGCATGCGCAAAGCCACAGAGATGCCAGTATAATACAATATGGACGGAGGACTTTGATCATCGTGATCTTCAACAAAATTATGGTGTACGCATGGGCCGGAGCTTAACATGCTTTTTTGCCAAAACTCTACTGAAAATATTATTCCTGAACGAAGGGGCGGGCGAGTCTGTGTTTTACTTTTTGTTTAAGCTTTTTGAGGTCTTCGATGATCATGTAAAGGCAGGGGATAAGGATCAGGGTCAAGAAGGTGGCAAAAAGAATACCAAAACCCAAAGAGATCGCCATCGGAATGAGGAATTTGGCTTGTCTTGAGGTTTCAAGAATCATTGGCATTAGACCGACAAATGTGGTCAGTGTGGTCAGCATAATGGGGCGAAAACGCTGGCTGGCCGATGCGATGACAGCTTTCATGTGATCTGGGTTTTTCTTTTTCTTCCGGTTGGCCAAGTCAATCAGGATGAGGGAGTCGTTGACCACCACCCCGGCGAGCGCAATGATTCCGAACATGCTGACGATACTCAAAGAATACCCCATGATGAAATGGCCGATAATTGCGCCAACCATACTGAAGGGAATCGCGATCAGGACCATGAAGGGTTGGCTATAGCTGGAGAACAGGACAGCAAGAATGGCGTACATCACGAATATGATCATGAGCATGCCCCACATCAGGCTTTGCATGCTATCGCGCATTTCTGCCTGCTGACCTTCAAAAGAATAGGTAAGATCGGGGTAGTCTTGCTGCAGTTTGACCAGTGCGCCTTCCTGGATTTCACTGATGATGTTTCCAGCTTCGGAAGGGGGGTTAACGTCAGAAGTTACGTTTATGATGCGCTGGCTGTCGCGGCGGTAGATGGTGGTATAGGCGCGGCCTTCCTTTGCCTGAACGACATCTTTCAAAAGAACATCGGCGCCATTTGGTGCCTTGATCATCATATTCCACAAATAATAGCTGGAGTCGCGCTCTTCTTCCGGCAAGCGTACAAGCACACGGACCTCGTTGCGTCCGCGTTGTTGTTTGAGGGCTTCTTGTCCGTAAAAGGCTGCGCGCACTTGTCGCCCGACATCTGATGGGGTCATGCCGAGGGTATAGCCAAGGTCGGTCATGGTGAAATCATATTGCTTTTTGCCTTGGGCAGCACCGTCATCAATGTCTTGCGTGTTGCTGTAACGCCCTAAAGTTTTTGCAAGGTCTGCTGCGGCCTTGTCTAGTGTTTCGGTGTCGCGATGGCTAAGCTCTACGGTCAGGGCAGGGCCAGAGCCTGGACCACCTCGACTTGCTGTGAAAATTAGAGATTCCAGCCCTGCGATCTCTCCGGTTTTATCCCGCCAGAGATTTGTGAATTCTGTCGTTGAAATAGGCCGGATGCCGGATTCGGTTAACAAAACGCGCATCTCAATTTTATTTTCATCGGTTTGCGCGAAAATGCCTTTTGAAAGCTGGGTTGCGCCATGCCCTTCAATAACATTTTGTGCGGCGCGCAGGATTTGATTTTCAACCTCTTTGACAACATGGTCCGCTGTGCCGACTTTGAGCACGGCTGTGGCAAACGCATAATCGGCTTCAACGCGGGGAAAAAGCTGTAGTCCCACGCGACCACTGGATACATATGCGCCCATCACCATTAGAACGGTAATGAAAATGGCTAGCGCAGTATAGCGGTAGTCGATCACACGGCTCAAGAAGGGCGTGTAGTAGGCGGTGATGAAATATTCGAAACCGCCGCTGAATTTTTTCTGGAAGGTAATGAGGTTAAGCATGGTGCCCGGGCGCATACGGCTTGATGAGCGGAACCGCAAATGGGCGGGAAGGATGAACAGGCTTTCGATCAGGGAAATCAGGAAAACGGCTAGCACGACTGTTGGGATAATGCTGAAGACTTTTCCCATAAAGCCGGGGACGAAAAGAAGGGGTAAAAAGGCGACCATGTTGGTCAGAACACTGACGGTTACAGGAATGGCCACTTCACGCGCACCGTCGACGGAGGCATGCAGAGGTCTGCGTCCTTCTTGCCGTTTGTGATAGATATTCTCACCCACGACAACAGCGTCATCTACGACAATACCCAGCGAGATGATAAAGGCGAACATAGAAACCATATTGATGGTAAAATCTGTGGCCGGAAAAAGCACAAAGGCCCCCATGAAGGAGATGGGAATGCCCATGCTGACCCAAATGGCCAGACGTATATCCAAAAACAGGGCGAGAAAAATAACCACCAGAAGCAAACCAAAGAGCCCGTTTTTCATCAGCAGCGCGGCGCGTTGTTGGAAGATAATTGAGTCATCTTCCAAAACAGAGATTTTTAAATCGCCGGGCAACGCCGTATTAAATTTTTTAACATGCGCCATGACAGCTTTGGAGACGCTGATGGGCGTTTGATTGCCGACCCTGTACGCATTGATGAGTACGGCAGATTTGCCGTTGAAATTGGCGTAGATGTTGCTGTCTTCAAAGCCTTCTTTGATGGTGGCAATGTCGCCCAGTGTAATGATGGCGCCGTTTTCCTGTTTGATGATTGGGATGTCTTCAAATTGTACGGCGTAATCCCGGCGTTCGGTCATGCGGATCAGAACTTCACCATCAGCAGTGTCAATGGCGCCGCCGCCGATCTCTAATGATGTGCGTGCAATTATATTGGCGATATCCGGAATGTTTAAGCCATAGCGGCGCAAATTATCCTGTGGGATTTCAATATGAATTTCGTAATCCCGCACGCTGGAGAGATCAACAGAGCCGATTTCCTGATCTTTTTCAAGCACATCCCTGATGCGTTCTGCAGTTTGGCGCAGGGCGCTCTCTGATGCCGTGCCGTAGAGCACCAGTTCAATGACATTTCTTTTGCGCTGGTCGATTGAGACTGTCAGATCTTCGGCATCGACTGGAAAGGAAGAAATCTGATCAACAGCAGTTTTCATATCCTGCGCCGCGCGCACCAGCTCGTTCGGGTCAATAATTTCAACTGTGACGCGTCCGTATCCTTCACTGGCGGCGCTTGTGATTTCGCTGATGCCCTCGACATCGCGCACAGCATCCTCGATGGGCAGGACAATGCCTTGTTCGACTTCTTCGGGGCTGGCCCCGGGATACAGCATGGTGACAGTGATTGTATCTAGCCTGAATTCCGGGAAGACTTCTTGAATACTTTTGGTGTAGGAAAAAAATCCGCCAATGATCAGGACCAACATCAGCAGATTTGCGGCCACCGGATGTGTGGCCATCCATGCGATGGGACCGGGCTTTAGATCATTGACTTCATCCGGATCGACATAGGTCATGGGTTTGTCTTTTTTGTCTGTTCTTGCATGCGTACGGCCATACCGTTGACGGCGATGGGAATGTTCGAGGTGATGATCTGATCTTTGGGGCCAAGCCCGCCTATGATATAGGCGTAATCACGGTCTTGATACGCAATTTTGACTGTGCGTATTTCAAGCTTTTTATCTTTTGCAATCCATATTTTATGGTCGTCGCGCAGCGTTGAAACCGGGAGACGTACAGTGTTTTTGATTCTCTTGCCCTGTAAAACCACTTTGACATAGTCGCCCAGTACAAGTGGAGGCTTCCGGGTCTCTTGGGTGTAGATGTCAGCGCCTTGCATGTTCTTGATCTGCAGTTTGTAGGACATATCCATCTCGCTGCGGAGCAGGGGGTCTGGGACAGAAACCAGCATAGTCACAAGGCGGCTTTGCTGATCGAGGCTTCCGGTCATGCGGATGAGCTGACCTTCACGCGTACCGCGCCCGGCATCCATTATTATTTTTGCTTTTGATCCTCTGTGGGCACCTTTGTGTGGGAGTTTGAGGTAGACCATGTCGTGTACGGGCACGGAGATTTCCACCCAGTATTCATCCGTGCTGACCAGTTTTGCCAATGTTGTCTGGTTTGTGACGATATCCCCCAAATTGGCGTTGCGCTCTATGATCAGGCCGTTGAAGGGTGCTTTTAAGGTGGTGCGGGCCAAATTGAGTTTTGTGATTTCAAGGTCGGCTTTGGCTTGATCGAGATTGGCCTGAGCCTGTTCAAGTTGTGGTTTGCGTAGGGCCAGATCTGTGCTTTTTAGTTTGGCATTTGTTGTTCTTTTTATGATCGCAAGCTCGTCTTTGGCGATTTCCTGTCGCCCCATTTCAAGAGCGAGGTCGGCTTTGGCTTGCTTTATAAGGGCTTCTTTCTTTTTGATATCCAGTGTGTAATTAGCCGGATCGATGTTCAGGATGTTAGAGCCTTTCTCAAAATAGCCTCCGGGCACAAATTCCTGCGCTGTTTTGATGATCTCTCCGGAAACCTGGCTCTGGATCGTTGTTTCCAGAGCAGGGATCACTTGCCCGAGGACTGAGATTTCTATCACGTGATCCTGCGGGGAAAAGCTTTGTGTTTGCACGAGAACCGCGCTGGGATTTCTATTTTCCTCCTTTTTATGGGTCTCTTTTTTTGTCATGATGAAATAGGAGGTCAGTACACCACCAATGACCAGAATCAGAATGGCGCTTGCGATTTTTTGAAAAAGAGGCGTTTTTAGCTTTTCGTTCATGCCGCCTCCCGTTTTTTCAAAGCAGCGCTGTTTACCCAGCTTTGTCCGCCCAGCGCCCGGTACAACGCAACGCGGTAGAGATTGAGGTTGAGGTGTTCCTGTACGATTTGTTGTTCCAGTTTATATACGTTATTCAGGCTGGTCAGAACATTGATATAGCTTTGATTTCCGTTGATATAGCTGATCTGTGCCTGTTCAAGAGTATTGCGCGCGGCCTCCAGTTCATCGTTTAGGGCTACGAGTTCTTTGTTCTGGTAGTGGTTTTTGCTCAGTGCGTTTTCGACGTCGGCCACAGCATTTAGAATTGTTTCACGGTAGGCGTGATAGCGCTCATCTGCAAGCGCTTGCTTGTGCCAGACTTCGGCTCTGCGGTTGCCACCGTCAATAATGGGTATTGCTATGTCTGCTGCCATGTTCAAAAGCCATGTGTTCAATAAGGCATCCAGCGCGGTGGCCGTGGTTGTATAGGTGGCGAAGAGCGTGAAATTCGGTAGGCGATCTGCAATGGCGGCTTGTGTTGCCCAGTCGGACGCTTGTAACTCAAGCCATGCGGCGATGATATCTGGCCTGCTTGCCAGTAGGCTTGATGGGACGCCGTTATGTGGTAGAGGCAGGGGGGCGGGTAGTTTCGAACTTGTGACTTCGAATGTGTGGGTCGTAGGGCTGCGGCCGATTAGAACAGAGACGTTGTTCTTCAGCTCATTCTGGCGCGCATGAATTTCCGGTAGGAGACTTTGTGATCGCACTAGGGCTTCTTTTTGTTGCAGGACATCCAGCGCGGTGGCGGTGCCCAGAGAAAAGCGCCTGGTTTGCAGATCCAAAATTGTTGTGTTGATATCAAGTTGTTTGCGCACCAGAGCTTCTTCTTCACGCGCCGCCAGAATCTGCAGCCAGTTTTCAACGATTGAGGCGCTGAGGGTTATGGTGGCGGCCTTTAGCGTTTCGGCGCTGGCTTGTGTTTGTAGATCACTAGCCTTAAAGGTGGCACGGTTTTTGCCCCAAAGATCAAACTCGAAGCTGGCTGCCCCGGTGAGAGAAACGTCCGATGGGCTCGCCGTATCACCGTTTACGGTTTCGCGCGATCCGGTGATGGTGGCTTGTGGCCAGAAGGCGGACGCGCTTTTCTTGGCCAAAGCGGCAGTTTGTGCAAGGCGGGCTCGTGTTTGGTTCAAGTCTGGATTATCCTGAAAGGCACTTTGCATCAGGGTGTTCAGCGTTTCATCTTCGTATAATGTCCACCAGCCATTCTTGCCGGCATAGGCTTGATTGGCTGTGGCGGCGCTTACAGCACTGTCTTCTTGAAACAGTTCATCAGAAGAAAAGGTTTTGCCTAGTGTGAGGTCCCCTGAAATGTCTCTGTTTTGCGCAGGCGTGCATCCTCCGGAAAGCAGGGCAAGCAGGATGGGAAATGCAAGATAATGTTTGTTATTGAAGCCGTTGAGTATCATAGGTGGCCCAAAAATTTATACAGTACAGTATAGATACGTTTTTGCGATAAAAAAACATTCGTTTTAAAAAACTTTTAAGAGCGTCTTATGATGTTTTCCCAAGCTGAATCCGGGGTCCTAGAGGTTTGTCCTTGTCCTTATGTTGAAAACCATTAGGCTGAGATTCTCAGCAGGAATAATTGATATGATTAAGGGCAGGCCAATACGCTTTTTACTCACGGCTTTTACAGTCGGGTTTTTGCTGTGTTCGTGCGTGACACAAAACGGAGAAGTTCTTAGTTCCAACGGTTTAAAAGAGGGGTCTGGCCAAGACCCAATAGGTCACAGCTCGTCACGGTTTTCGGTTCGGGATGATTTGATTGTCCTTGGGGAATGGTGGACGTTTTTAGGGGATTCTGTATTGAATTCTTTGGTTGATGATGTTTTGCAAAGTGAAATCAGTCAATCCGAAATGATTTCGCGTCTGAAGGATGCGCGTCGTATTCGTTTGCAGAAAAAAGGAACCGATGAGCGCGATCGTTTATATATTCCAGGTTTTGACGCCTCATTCGAGCATTCTATTTTTGTGTCGGATAAAAATGCTTATCATGACACAACACTGAGTTTGATTGCCGAAATCGTATACGCATACGCAACGTATCGAACTTATGAAAAAATGGAGATTTTGGCCGAGACTCATTTAAAGGTAAAGAGAAGAATTCTTGAAATTTCACGGGCGTCAAAGAGACAGGACGTTGCGTTCGATATTGATGAAGGCGAGGTCAATAAACGCATTGAATCTATCCGTGGACAAGTTCCTGATTATTTAGAGCGTGTGAGTGAGGCACGCTTATTGTTGGGGGTTTTGACAGGGATTTCGCCTGAGGAAATCTTTGAGCGTCTTATAAAAGGCAAAATACCTTTGCGGGCTGATGTGATGCCAATTCTGGCGAGTTCTACACAGGCTTTGGCGAATCGACCTGATATTAGAAAGTCCCGCAATGCTTTTGCAGAAAAAACGCAATATGCAGATTTGGTGACGGCTGACTTTTTTCCGCCGCAGCCCATAAACAGATTCTTTGGGATTGCTGATGATGTTTTTGTTAATTCTTCTCTTGTGTGGAGACCAGCTTTGGGACGGGCGGTGACGCATGTCGATTTTAGTCATGTGGAGCACCGTATTGATGCGGATCATGCCGAACAAGAGCAAGCCTATCAAGACATGAAGCTCACTGTTTTACAGGCGGTTATGGATGTGGAAGGGGCTTTGGTGTCTTATGCACATGCGCATGGGCAATATATTGAGAAGAAAAACGCATTGGATCTGGCTGAAAATGACTTTGAGGCGGCACGCCTGAATTATAAGAATGGCACGGGTGATCTTAAGTCTTTTTTGAAGACGCAAGAACAGATGAGTGCATTGAAGGTTGATATCGTGAGCGGCGAATATAATCGCGTAAAAGCCCTGATTGCGCTTTATAAAGCGCTTGGCATTTACTAGAGGTTTTTTAAAGATTGATCAATGGTCTCATATATACGCTCTAGTTCTTCGTGTGTAATGCAGTAGGGCGGCAGGATGTAGATGCAATTGCCGATGGGGCGCAGCAATATGTCGTGTTCTAGGAAGAAATCATACAAATAAGGACCGAGGGTGGAGAGATAGCCCTGTATGTCGTCTTGCACGTCCAAGGCAAAAATGGTTCCTTTGTGGCGTGCGTCTTTGACTTTCTCCATTTTTTTGAATGTTTTAGCGGCTTTTTCATGTGTTTGCGCGATCGTCTGGATGCGCTCCATCACAGGCTCATTTTCCCATATTTCCAGATTGGCTAAAGCGGCGGCGCAGGCCAGCGCATTGCCTGTAAAGGAGGTTGAGTGGAAGAACATCTGGCTGCGCTGTTTTTGGTAGAAGGCTTTGTATATAGCCTTTGTGGCAAGCGTCGCGCCCATGGGTAGATAGCCGCCAGTAATGCCCTTGGACAGACATAAAAGGTCAGGCGCGTACGTGTTAGAACAGGCAAAAAGTGTCCCGGTGCGACCAAAGCCGGTCATCACTTCATCGGCAATAAGCAGGGCGTTGTACTTGCGACATAAATCATGCAGGGCCTTGAGCGTTTCTTGACTGTAGATACGCATGCCCGCTGCGCCTTGCACCAGTGGTTCGAGGATGAGCGCTGCGACATCTTCTCCCTTGAGGTGTTCCTCAAAGGCCATGAGCGTACGTTCTTCTGCACCGCTTTTTGGGAAGGGTAGAAAGGCAACATCGAACAAGTAGGGTTCATACAGCGCGTTAAAAGGCCCACGTGCGCCAGCAGACATGGCACCGAACGTATCACCATGATAGCCGCCCTCTAGCGCGATGATCTTGTGCTTTGGCTTGCCTGTTTGTGACCAGTAGCCAATCGCCATTTTCAGGGCCACTTCGATGGCGGTCGATCCGCTATCGGAGAAGAAAATATGCTCCAGATTTAGCGGCGTGATTTCGATTAGTTTTTCTGCCAGTTTTTCGGCTGGCTTATGGGTAAAGCCTGCGAAGATGACCTGTTCGAGCTTGGCGGCTTGTTCCTGTACGGCTTTCACAATATACGGGTGGCAATGGCCATGCGTGTTGACCCACCAAGAGGAAATTCCATCTAGAATCTTGCGTTCATTTTGAGCGTAGAGGTAAGCGCCTTGGGCGCGTTCAATGAGAATTGAGTCCGGCATCAGCGCGTGCTGGGTCATCGGGTGCCAGATGGGAGAGATGGTCCTGTTTTTCTTTTTCGTCATATTTGTTTTTAGCGTTTAACAGGTATAAAAGTAAACCATCAGCAGAGAGGTGACCATGATAATCAAAAGCATTAATCCGGCGACAGAAGAAGAGATGGCTTCATACGATGCGCGACATGCGCACGAGATCGAGGATGCTCTTGTCTTGTCCATGAAGGCGTTTTCCCATCAAAAGGCGCAATCTTATGCGCAGCGGGCGGAAAAGATGTTGAAGGTTGCTGATATTTTAGAGGAGGAGGTCGAGGCGTTGGCGCGTTTGGCGACAATGGAGATGGGCAAGCCCCTTGTTCAGGCGCGGTCAGAAGTTAATAAATGCGCACTTGGCTGCCGTTTTTACGCAAAAAATGCCGAAAACTTTCTGGAAGATCGTCCGATTGAAACGCATTATTCCAGCTCTTACGTCCGGTATTTTCCGCTTGGCGCAGTGCTGGCGGTGATGCCTTGGAATTTTCCGTTTTGGCAGGTGTTTCGTTTTGCTGTCCCGACGATTATGGCAGGGAATACGGCGCTGCTCAAGCATGCGTCGAATGTGCCGCAAGTGGCGCTGGCGATTGAAGATATTTTCTGGCGGGCAGGCTTTGAGGAGGGCGTTTTCCAAACGCTTCTGATCGGGTCGGATATGGTGGAGAGCATTGTTGCGGATGATCGTGTGAAGGCCGTTACCCTTACGGGCTCGGAAGGGGCTGGATCGGCGGTAGCATCCGCGGCAGGAAAACATATCAAGAAATGTGTGTTGGAGCTGGGCGGGAGCGATGCCTTTATTGTCATGCCTTCGACCGATATGGAGGCGGCTTTGGCTCAGGCTGTTACCGCGCGCATTCAAAATAATGGCCAGGTCTGCACGGCGGCCAAGCGCTTTATTGTGCATGAGGATGTCTATGAGGATTTTAAGGGCCGGATGATGACGGCGTTTGAAGCGCTCAAGATTGGTGATCCTTTGGACGAAGATACGGATGTCGGGCCGCTGGCGCGTGCACATATTCGAGATGATCTGGAGATGCAGGTGCGCAAAAGCACTGATCTTGGCGCGGTGCCTCTTTTAGGGGCGCGCGTTAGGCAAGGGAAGGGGTATTTCTATGAGCCGGGGCTGCTGGAAAGTATTCCCAAAGATAGCCCGGCCTACAGCGAGGAATTGTTTGGACCTGTCGGCTCTTTGTTTAAGGTCAGCGATATTGATGCAGCCATTACACTGGCCAATGATACGCGCTTTGGGTTGGGGGCTGCGGTTTTTACCGAGGATCCAAGGGATATCAAAAAAGCTGTATGCGGGATTGAAGCGGGGGCGACGTTCGTGAACACGATGACGGCCTCTGATCCGAAATTGCCGTTTGGCGGCGTGAAAGCCTCAGGGTATGGGCGGGAGCTTTCGCAAGAGGGTATCCGTGAGTTTACCAATATCAAAACGGTGGCTGTGGCCTGAATTACTCTGCTGGGGTCATCTGCATTTGCGTTTGTGACGCTGGTTTGGCGGTGCCAATGGTTTTGTACAGTGTTCCCACGCCAATTAGGGCGGTGAGGTAGAAAACCAGTTCCATGCCTGTCGGGCGCGGCGTATAGCCAATCAACACTTTGAGCGTTTCACCAATGAAGCTATTGCCTGCGATAAAGGCCGAGGTGTCCCACATTTGTGGGTGCAGTTCCGGCAGCATACCTGCGGCTATCAGAAAGTTTGCGCCTTGTGCGGCGATCCCGGCGGTAAGGAAAATAAGCAGCCAGTTGGTCACGGTGAAAAGGTGTGTTTGCGCGGCCTTAAGCAAGCCGAAATAGAGCATAGTCCCCACAATGGCGCCGCCTGCTGCGCCGATCAGGCCGCCAGAAATGACCGACCAGAGACTTATTCCCGACATGAGCATGCCATTGGTAAAGAGCACGATTTCTGCTCCTTCACGCAGGGTGGAGAGGGCGACAACAGCGGTGATAATGTAAAGTGGTTTGCGGCCTTCTACGACATCACGGCCCATATTTTTGATATGCTGGCTGAGCTGTCGTCCATGGCGTTTCATCCAGATAACAGTCCAGCTTAGAAATCCAACAGCCGTGAACATGATCGCGGCATTGAATACCTCTTGTCCCATACCATCAATGGCGCCTGAGATCTGGTCGATAAACAGGGCGATGATTGCGGAGCCAAAGATACCGAGTGCCAAGCCGCTTGTTACCAAAGAACCCCGTTTGGGTAACCCGCGCGTGGCCGCCAGAACGATGGTCAGGACCAGTGCGATTTCAAGGATTTCACGAAAAACGATGGTGGCGGTTGGAAACATGTTTGATTACTCCACAATGAGGTAGCCGTTGGCGGTATCAAGATTGAATTCACCGAAGAAATGATATTTCCCGGGTTTTAAGGGGCCGACAAAGATGGTGGCTGTGCGGCCGCCCGCAATAATCTTTTCACGTCGGAAATCATCGCTTTCGAATTCTTCCGGTGTG
>Ga0316201_10002224_pt1 | contig 13698 bp, 10 predicted proteins | sample CS6wburrow_MG_FD_204516 | JGI IMG/M metagenome (GOLD analysis project Ga0316201, IMG submission 204516) | Coastal sediment microbial communities from Delaware Bay, Delaware, United States - CS-6 worm burrow | ecosystem: Environmental > Aquatic > Marine > Coastal > Sediment | place: USA... | reverse complement strand
TCTCCGCCATCAGAGCATAGAATTCTGGTTCACGCAATGCTGCAGTTCCTTCTGGAGGAACAGTGGTTTTCCCTTAAGGGGCACTGTCAGTATCTGGGGATAAAGATAATGGGAGACCTTCCGGTTTGTGCAGCCCATGATTCTTCAGATGTTTTCCACAACCGAGAGATATTCAAACTTACGCCCTCCGGAGAACCGGCCTTTCTCGCCGGGGTTCCACCGGACTACTTCAGTAAAACCGGACAGCTCTGGGGGAATCCTGTTTACAACTGGGCTGAAAGCGAAGCCAGTGGACATGAATGGTGGGGATGCAGGCTGAAAAGGGCCCTGAAACTGTATGACATTGTCAGGATTGACCACTTCAGGGGTTTTGAAAGCTATTGGGAGATACCCGGGGGGGCTTGCACAGCAGAGCATGGCAGGTGGGTCAAAGGGCCGGGCTATCCATTTTTCCGCACGATGGCCATGAAACTTGGGGAACTGCCGCTTGTTGCTGAAGACCTGGGCATTATCACCGAGTCGGTACGAAGACTCAGAAAGAAATGCGGTTTCCCGGGAATGACAGTGCTGCAGTTTGCATTGCAGGACCCGTCCTTCAGGATGGATCTCGTTAAGAATGATACTGTTGTTTACACCGGAACCCACGACAATGACACAACAGCCGGATGGGTAGCCACAAAGGGGGTAAGCATCGGATACCGCTCAGCAGAGGAAATCGTGGCCCTTGCGCTGGGATCCAACGCAGGTCTCGCCGTGATACCTGTGCAGGATCTTCTAGGTCTTGATTCCTCTGCAAGGATGAACACACCTGCAAGCGCCGAGGGAAACTGGAGTTATCGGCTTGTCTCCCTTCCTTCTGTCATGGATCTTCATCGATGATTGAAGCTGTGCATTCCCATTAACCCTTGACCGGCGGTTTGTTTTGCTCTATGGTCTTACCCGGTGAGACAGGAAGGCATATTTATGATTACATTTATTCTAATCGCTCTGGTATCCTCTGCAAGTGCGCCGATAATGGAGCCTCCAGATGGAGGTGGCCTTGTGATCAATGAAATCATGCTGGACCCTCTGTTTTCCTCAAGTACCCTTATGGGACAATGGATAGAGCTCTACAACAACAGCGACAGCTGGATCAACCTTTCAGGCTGGTATATTGAAAACCAGGCGGGTCAGGTGATAGAGTTCTCCACTATTCTTGTTCCACCACGGGGCTATTTTCTGGTTGGCGCTTCGGCGATCCAGACCGAGAACGGAAACTACACCCCGGATGCAGTTTGGAACAGCTTTTGCCTCTCTACCCAGGGTAGTCTTCTTCTATCAGACAGGAAATCCGATAACGAGGAATTCCTGGCCTGGAATTCTTCGTGGGACCTATACCCCGGAGCCTCACTTGAAAGAGTCAACCCCGGCTGGTCGGCCAGCGATCAAGACAGCTGGTGTCATAGCGTAGAAGCCTATGGAAACGGTGATTTGGGAACTCCCGGATCTCAGAACAGCGTTTACTCAGACGGATTCGGCCAGAATACCTGGGCCTTTATCAAGGCTTTCGTTCACTGAACTTCCTGGCACTGGAAAAACCTTCAAGATCATAGCTGATAGTTTTCTCGGGGACTTCCTGCCTGTCAAGCCGCACATCTGCATCCTTGAAGAACTCTTCTGCATGCGTCGAATGGTAATCGCTGAAAACTACAACGCGCTTTATTCCCGCTCCGATCAGGGCTTTCGCACAGGTAGTACAGGGCATATTTGACACATATGCTGTTGCCCCGGAAATAGAGACTCCGTTCTTTGCAGCCTGGGTTATGGCATTCATCTCCGCGTGATTCGTTCGAATACAATGGTTATCCACAATTAAGCAGCCAATGTCATCGCAGTGAGGAAGCCCCGGCAGGGAACCATTATAGCCTGTGGCAAGCACATGCTTGTCCTTCACCAGAACACATCCGCAGTGCATTCTGGGACAGGTTGCCCTCTCGCTTGCCAGCATTGCCAGCTTAAGAAAATACTGATCCCATGAGGGTCTCATTCATCACCATTCCTTCCTCTATTCAAAGTTCCAGTCGAGTTGCACCCCGGCTTCGGTCCTTGAAGGACCTTCTGTTTCCTCCCAACCGCTGCCCAGCGTATCTTCGCCTTCCTTGCGATACCAGCCTCCCTTCAACCTGAGAACTGCCCTGTCATCAATATGCAAAGAAACCGAAGCCTGAAGAAGTACCGTTCTTCCGTACAGAGCAGTTGAGCCAAACTCACCGGGGAATGAAAGCGTGTACGCATATACCCTGCTGTTCCAGCCGTCTGTACTGCATCCGGAGGCGGACAGACTGTACTCGAGAAGATCGCTGACCCTGTGTTTCAGTCTTAGCTCTACTCCAACTCCGGTTTCATCGGCATCAGCTGTGTCGCTGTAAAGGGCCAGGGGAACCTTAAGGGTGAGAGAAACATCCCGGTGGGGGTTCCATCCCGCGCTGACCCGGCCATTGAGTGTCTGCTCATGGTTCATGTACGACACTGTGAAGCGCTGGCTGAGCTCCGTTCTGTTCTGAAGGCTTTGTGTGAACTGAAGCCCGGCTTTGACTCTGTCATCGGTTTCTCCCCGAAGGTATAGAATTCCCCCGTCCACAAGCACAGCAGGTGCCAGCCTCCATCTCAAGCCATAGCCGGCGCCAAAACGATGCTCTGTTGAGAAGACTTCAGAAGTTTCGTTCATTTGACCGGTGTTTCTGCTCACCGTTACCCCATGGCGCAGATCTGGTGACCCCCTTGAGGCTGATATCGCAAAATTCGCCGATGAGCTCAGATCAGTTGAGAATTCGCCTGTAAGGACGGAGTTAACCCCCTCTATGTGCAGATCTGCACCAATCCTGGAGCCAGATGTTTCCAGGGTGTCTGCATTATCGCTCACAAGGGCAAAGGATAATCCTGCCGGACCACATCCGGCTCTGAAAGCCATTAGATCCCGGGTTAAACTGCCCCTTGCCAGTATTTCGGGAGGTGAACGGTGAAGGCCTGTACCCGAGGGGTCGAAATGTGACCTGGCTGCAACAGCTGCAAGGGTGAAGCTCCCGAAGGAATACTCAGTGGCAATGCCCATAAGCGGGCCTGTATCGGCATCTCCCGGGCTCTCGGCGTTTTTTAGTTCTACTCGGTGAGAAAGGGCTTTCGAAAGGGCGAGCGGGTTGGCAGATCCCCATGAGCCGGAATGATCTAAAACAAGACCATGGGCAAACTGCACACTGAGAGCGCCCGCGGCGGCACTAAACCCATTTCCCGAAGAGTATCTGATACCGCCTGTAACGAGGTCTCCCCATTGCTCTCCCCGGTCTTTTTCCGTGAGAAGTACGGCATCAAAACCAGCGGCATACAGTCGCAAACGCTGATAAAAATAGGTATTTCCACCTTCCCAGTAGTTTTCCCTGATACCCCTGGGTTCCGGAAAGGAGTAGCTTCCCCGAACCCGAACATCTCCGGGGAAGTTCGCAATGAGCATCAGCAATATCAGGGTAGTCATACCCTAAGATAAGGCTTTATTCTCTCGAGGGTAGCAGGGCCGATTCCTGGTATTTGCACCATTTCGTCAACAGTTTCCAGCTGCCCGTGGCTCTCGATGTAGTTCAGAATGGCTGAAGCTTTAGAGGGGCCTATTCCAGGTATCTCCATAAGAACTTCCAGTGTTGCCGTGTTCACATTAACAGGGAAGATGATTCCCCCTGTATCAGAGTTTGGGTCAGAAAACACTATAGGATCGGGTTTGAAGCCTGACCCTCCGTAACAGAGACACACTGAATGACCTGCAGGCAAATCTGTATGGGTCATGTACCCGTACTGAAGGCTAACCGGGGACAGTTCGAGATTGACTGAAAAGCCCATTCTGACAGGTGGAGTCAGCAGAGAAGCGCAAAGAGATACCCCGGGGTAGGGTTCCACCGAGGTTGAAAAGGCATACTCTTCTCCTGAATACTGGTGCACGGATGCTCCTGCAGCTAACACTACCCCCTGAACCGGACATATACCGGCAGCAGCGGAAACCGTTCTTGGAATCGCTCCGAATCCCAGGGCTGTGGGAGAAGTGCTGAAAAGCCCTCTGCATGATGCTCCAAGATAAAATCCTTCCACCGGTTCGGCTGTAACACCTGCATCGGCAGAAAAATCAGTAGAGCTTCCAAAGTTTTCTATTGAAAGCCGGTGAAGAGAACATGACACTCCTCCCACCAGACCTCTGTAGATAGTGAAGGCTCCAGCGGCAGTTGCTGTAGCTTCGGAGTAACCGTTCCTGCCTGAATAGCTGGCGAAACCGCCCCAGGCGAAGCGCCCGTTTGAAGCCCCTGCAGCAACTGCGGTTCTGTCCAGCTCGCGGAATCCGAATGGCCTTGAAGCTGCAGCAGCAAAGGTTGTTTCCTCGAGAAGACCCACTGAAGATGGATTCAGGGGTATCGAGAGGTGGGTTCTTGGGAAAAGAGCGGAGGCGGCCCCCCCGGACAGCCACGGGGATTCGCTCAGGGGTTCAAATGCCGCCACCGCAACGATCAAAGCTAAACCGATCATTCCGTCCTTCCTTCTTCTTCGATTAACCGATGCATTGCTGCAGTTTTCAATAGGTGATTGACCAACGGAGCAGTTATTGCCATGATAGATAAAGTGAGAAGGTGTTTTCACCGAAGGAGAGAGGCAAGATGAGAGTTGTTTCTGCATTGTTTCCAGCCCTTGCTTTCGTGGCTTTTGCCGGGGGGCTTCCCTTTTCCCACTACGGCCTGCTGGATACTCCCAGCGCTTCTCTGCTAAGGCACACTGAAGTTGCTATTGGAATCGGAGCTACCTCATACTCTCTGGAGGATACCGCCGGCAACTCGAACATGGATGTGAGCGTAGCAGGATACCTTGAAGTCGGGCTGTTCGGCAGAGGACAGGTAGGAGGAACCTATCTTGGCCAGGCAGGCTTCTCGGGAACCGTAAGGGGACTTGCTCTTATCGAGACAATAAACAGACCTGGAATAGCAGTGGGGGTAGAGAACCTCATAGGCGAGGAGAACTATGAGTTCTACCGTGATGAAAATGACAGTCTGTATGCCTATCCCAATGCACAGAACTTCAGCATATATGGTGTTGTTACGAAGGATTTCAGCTACTTCATCTCCATGCCTGTCTGCGTTAATCTGGGTTACGGAACCGGAAGATTCCAGCAGTCCGGCGAAGCTGTAGACGGCCTGGAGAACCCGGTTCCCGGACTCTTCGGCAGCGTTCTTTTCCATCCCACCATGGAAACAGAGGTCATGCTGGAATGGGACGGCAGAGATCTTAACGTAGGCGGAGTTTACCGTCTTAACAGAAACATCACCATAAATGCAGCGGCTTCTGAGCTGGAACATCTATTCGTGTCAGGGGATTCAACCGGAACCGACCCTGACGTAATGCGAACACCAAAGTTCTCCCTGGGAGTTCAGATCAACCTCGGACCCTTCCTCAACCGAACGGAACTTGATCCCTATGAAAGACTAAGATATACGGAAGATGATGAAGCGCTGCAGCAGCTTGAGGAATACAGAAGAGGGGCAAGGGAAGAAATCCGGGACCTCGAGGAATCCGTAAAGTAAATTTCCGTTGACAGCAGAGCGGTACTCAACAATCTTACACGGTCAGAGAATATTACATTTATACGATTTTAAATAACGGAAAGCGAATTAATGGCACGCCTGGGAACCCTCGACTGCGAACGAATAATGAAACGAACCCGACTGAGTTCCCTGGCCGCCCAGGTACTCAGGAACAGATTCCCCGATGCTGAAGACCCTGTGAAGGTCTGGCTGCCCGCAAAACCAAAGTGGAACCGGATACTTCCTGATCTGGCAATTCTTCGCAGAGAGTTGGAAGCGGTAAAGAAGCGCGGGGGAAAGATAATCCTTTACGGTCACGACGACATGGACGGGGTTACCGGAATATTCATAGGTCTGCGAATACTCAGGAATGAGAATTTCCACGTGGTTCCCATCATTCCCAGACGAGACATAGAGACCTACGGAATAAGACCGGGAAGGCTCAAGGGAGTTCTTGAACCGGGAGATCTTCTTCTTACAGTTGACTACGGCTGCAGTGCCGTTGAAGGAGTGAAGTGGGCCAGGGACCACGGAGCAAGGATTGTCATCACCGACCATCATACCCTGAACCCTCCCCTTCCCGAATCCCATGGAATGGTTGATCCCCAATCCATAGGGGGGGCCGCCGCCGACCTTGCAGGTTGCGGAGTTCTGTACGGCGCTCTTGTTCACATCTTCCCCAAGTGGGAGAATGACCCGCAGCTGCTGGCAGCGGTTGCACTGGGAACAGTAAGCGACAGGGTCCCTTTCACTGAATGGAACAGGTATCTCCTTCACTGTTTCTCTTTCATCAAGGAATCCAAACTTACCGAAGGGCTGAAGCTGCTGATGAAGAACTGGCCCTGCAGGAAGCATGCCTGGACAGGCGCAATGGTCCGCCAGAAGATCACGAGCACCATCGGGAAAGGCGACCACTCCGGTATTTCCTCCATGATCGACTTCATGTCCAGCTATGACGCTTCCTGGTGTTCAAAATTCTGGGACAACATGAAGAAAAACAGCGAGGACCGCGGCAAGACCCTTAGCGACATAGTTACTGCGGCAATACAGAAGAAGGATTCCGAAGCAGACGCACTGGGGATGGTTCTTGTATTCATGGATGACGTACCCTGCGGTATGGGCGGAACCCTGGCAAGCAGGTTGTGCAAGATCTACCGGCGGGGCACAATAGTGGTTACCAGGCGGGAAGACGGCAAGCTGGTTGGCGACACTCGCTCCATAGGAGACTGGAACATGGCTGGTTTTCTCGTGAGTATGCGTCACATTTTCTCCAGCGCCGGAGGGCATTACCGCGCTGCGGGTTTCAGCTATGAAGATACCGACTGGGAAGTACTGAGGAATCTTCTTATAACGCACATGACCGAGTACCCGACCCATCCCGTTCCAGAACCCCACATAGACCTTTATCTCGACGAACTTCCGGATCCATCCCAGTTCACCTGCCTTGCACCCTTCGGTCCGGGTTTCCTGCCGGTAGCAGTGAAGGTTGGCTCAATGCGCTACCTTCTGCAGCTGAACAACAGCTGCCAGGCCAACTGGTGCATCACCGAGGACAGCGGAGAGTAGTTTGAAGCACTACCTTGTAACAGGTTGCGCCGGATTCATCGGAAGCACTCTTACCGACACACTGCTTGAAAGAGGGGAAAGGGTTACTGGGGTAGACGCTTTCCGCGACTACTACCACACCTCCATAAAGAGAAGCAACATTTCAGGCGCCCTGAAGAACAGCGGTTTTACCCTGATCGAGAAGGACTTGTCAGAAGGCACAGGGTTCCTTGACGAATACATTCCCACCACCGACAATCTGGTGGTTTTTCACCTGGCAGCCCAGGCAGGCGTCAGAAAGTCCTGGGGTTCCGATTTCGGTGTTTACACCAGAGATAACATAGAGGCAACCCAGAACCTTCTTGAATGGGCATACCGCAGGGGAAATGTGGCTAATTTCATTTACGCATCCTCTTCTTCCGTATACGGAGTTCCCCTTACCCTTCCCATGGTTGAGGGGTCTACGGTTCCTGTTCCACATTCACCCTACGGAGTCACGAAACTTGCAGGAGAAAACCTGGTCAGGCTATACACTGCCAACATGGGCCTTCCATCTGTCAGTCTCAGGTTCTTCACCGTCTACGGACCAAGACAGCGACCGGACATGGCCTTCAACAGATTCATAAGAGCAGCCCTTGATTCAGAGCCAATTGGTATTTATGGCACCGGCAGACAAACCAGGGATTTCACCTTCATAGAAGATATCATCCGGGGTCTTCTTCTTGCAGAGAACTCTACTCAAGGTCTTGCCATGAACCTTGGTGGAGGGAACAGGGTGTCCCTTCTCGAGGCCATAGAAACCCTCTCAAGGGTAATGAAGAGGGATATTGCCATGAATTTCTCTGAAGGTAAGAAGGGCGATGTCCCAGATACCTGGGCCTCTACCCTCCTTGCTGAAAGGGAACTGGGGTGGTCACCCGGCACATCACTGGAAGAAGGTCTGGAAAAAGAGCTCTTCTGGCTTATCAAGGGGTAAATTTGCCGGTTCTCCATCCGCATCCGTATATTCACATCCTGCAAACCGATTGATCCCCCCGCCTTTCCGAAAGGAAGTTCCCATGCGTCTGGTCCTTTTAACGGGTCTCCTTCTGCTTTTATCTGTACAGGTCTCTGCAGAAGCCGAAGTCTACACTCTGGATAATGGTCTTCAGGTAATCCTTCACCCCATGGAATTCTCTCCCACCGTGGTAGTACTGGTACAGTATCAGGTAGGTGCAAGGAATGAATCTCCCGAGATCTCAGGAATAAGCCACTTCACCGAGCACATGATGTTCAACGGTACGCCCAGCATGCCTGGCCAGACCTTTTGGCAGCTCGTTCAGATGGAGGGTGGAAGTGCCAATGGCGGAACAGGAACCAACCAGACTTCCTACTATATCTACTTCCCATCATCCAAACTCGAAAAGGCCATTAGTATTGAGGCGGACAGAATGCACAACTGCCTGATGGACTCCGCCGCAATTTCCCAGGAGATTGGCGTGGTAACTGATGAGTGGCGATTAAGCCAGGACTCGCCGGACAATCAGCTCTACTGCATGGCAGATGCCGGGTTCTACGGAGACCATCCTCTGTCACAGAGCGTAATCGGAACCGGCGAAACCATCGCAGCCTTTAATGAGGAATCGGTACGTGGCTACTATGAAACATGGTATCATCCTTCAAACGCTATTCTTACAGTTGCAGGCGATTTTGATATGGATGAAGCCGTGACCCTGATCGACGAATACTTCGGGTCGATTCCCGATTCAGGTCCCTCTCCGGATAATGTGCCTGAAATCACCCGGCAAGACTTTCCTGAAAGGGTTGACTTCCAGTTTCCAGCGGAGGCGGATCGCTTTCTGATCTACTTCAGGGGGTGCAAACCGGACAGTCCTGACATCCCTGCCCTTATGCTCCTTGATACCCACTTCAGCGGCGGTCGGCTCGGGTTCATTGACCGCGAACTGGTAAACCGCGGTTTTCTGAATTCGGGATACTCGTCGAGTCCATGGGGGTTCGACTGTAACCCCTTCATTTTCTACGGCAATGTACAGAACGGAATCGACACTGACAGTGTTATCACCCTTCTAACCGCAGAGATATTCAGAACAGCTCTGGAGACAATTCCCCCGGAAAGACTCGATATGCTTCAGAACTATCTTGCGGCAAGTGAGGTTACAAGCGTAAACACTCCTGTCAGACAGGCTTATCGAGACACTCACTATCTGTCTCTCTATGGAAGCATCAATGCATATGACGCGATTCTTCAGTCCATATCGCAGCTTACTCCGGAAGATGTAAGAGAAGTGGCCTCAAGGTACTTCACCCCTGACAACATGATGGTAACCGTGCTTCGTGCTTCCGAGGGGGGCTCGGGAACCCCAGAAACCTCAACTGCGGGTACCACTGAAACTGAAGTGCCTGAGATAACCGACTGGAGCGGTCTCAACCTTCCTGAGACCTTCGTTCTTCCCGAGGTATCCATCTCACATGGAGTAGAACGGTTCCAGCTTGATAATGGCCTGGTACTTCTTGTCAAGGAAGATCACAGTTTTCCCATTGTTGAGATAATGGCCACCTCACCCATGTGTAAAAGAAGGGAACGCCCGGAACAGTGCGGTATTAGTTCCATCACTTCGGAACTCATTCTGAGGGGCACTGATGAAATGGGTTATGAGCCATTCCACGAAAGGCTGGCCGTGCTGGGAAGCAGCACTTCAATGCAGGTTCTGAGCAACTACTCCATAGCCAATGTCTACGGCCTGAGCCGGAACTCAGAGGTCTTTTTCATGTCCCTTTCTGACATGCTCCTTCGCCCCGCACTTGGCGAAGACGACTTTCAGAGCGTGAAGACAAGATTGCTGGGGGCTATCTCTATGAGCTGCGAGAGCCCTTTCTATCAGGTTTTCAAGGGGGTAGACCAGATCCTTCTTCAGCATGGAAATCAGAGAATGGAAACCACAGAAACTGTCTCCTCCCTTACCAGGAGCGACGTTGTGGAGTGGTGGAGAACATGTATAAGACCTGAAGGCTCCACCATTGCCATAGTTGGTGACATCACTCCTGATGAAGCCCTGGAGCTTACTGAAAAATACTTCGGCCACTGGGAGAACCCCGTGGAGCCCCTGCCTCAGCTTACACCATATATCTTCAGTGAGATCCCGGGAGACACCCTTGTAATACCGATGCCTGGCAAGGTTCAGGTTGCAGAGATCGCGGCATGCCGAGGGCCATCATATCTTTCAGATGACTTCACAGCCTTCAGCACAATGAGCCGGATACTTGGAGGGGGTATAGGCTCCAGGCTTGGCCAGAACATCAGAGAAACACAGGGTCTTGCCTACATGGTCTCAAGCAGGCTTGAAGGAACCTCTTCAGGGTCATCTTCAGGAAATCGCTTCATGGGCTTCCTTGCAACAGGAGCCCCGACAGCCTCAAGGGCTCTGGATGCAATGATATATGAAACGAACCGCATGGCCGAAGAGGAAGTAATGAAAGAGGAGTTGCAGCTGGAGCAATCAAGAAGCATAGGAAGACACGCTCTGAGTTTTGACTCCTATGACTCACAGGCCAGATATCTTGCGGAAATGGCAGCCATGGGTCTGCCCCTGGACAGGGACCTTGCTTCCCTGGAGCAGACTATAGCACTGACCGTTGACGATATACGGGAAGCTGCACGGAAATACTTCACTGGGCACTGGTTCGTGGTGGTGGCAGGTGGAGTGAACCCGGAAATGGAACCCCTTCAGTAAACCTGAAAGCTCTGCGGCGCCAGTGGGCGCCGCAGATTTCCAGATTGAACGCTAACCTCGTTGGACCATGAGCTGTCACCGGCACTGTTACTTGTCTTTAGAGCGTAGTAGAATTTTCCTGAAATACCCTGGTCATAGTAAGTGGTAGTGGTACTCTTGTCTATGACCACAAGCACCTCGGCGGATCCAGTGTTGTTCTGAATACCCGGGGATCCGCTTCTGTAGAGGGTATAACTTGCGAAGTCGGTATCGGGACACATGGTCCAAGACAGCTTGGCATCCCCCCCGGTGAACACTCCGGTGAGTGCCGATGGAGATGGCGGGTTCGGTTCGAAGGGGTTGTCGGGCCCGCAGGCTGAAACCAGTATCACTAAAAGTACCGCTTTAACCGCGAGCCCTCTCATGACAACCTCCTGTGATATGTCTACTGTGCTATATCGCTTTCATCCCTGGGCTGAATACGGTAGTAGTCGTATTCATAGAATACCACTCCTGTCATGGAAGAGAAAGTGTCGCCCATCCCGGGAGAAAAGGGATACACTCCCTTGTCATCTGCCATGGCGTCTCCTGACCCGTCATCCACGAAATATTCTCCGTACTGATTGGGATCCGAGGTTACAGTAACGTTCTGGAAGGACACAAGAACGCCTTCCCACTTCTCCTGGGACATATCGCCGGTAGTTATTGATTCAGCCGGGGGTACAGTGTGCCCTGGATCACGATGGTCCACCACCTGGACAACAAGCTCTGTAAGTCCGAAATACTCATTGATGTAGCCGGAGACCACAACGCTGTCTCCACGTTCGAAGGAATCCATGACGCCATCGTATCCGAACAGTACCAGACCGGCCCATTCCCCTCCTGAAGGATCAGCAATAACAGAGAACTGTGCCCCGGATGTGCTGGAATAGTATTCGTCTCCGGCAACTGTGACAATGCCTGTCACCGTTACGTCCTCTCCGCTGTAAGGCGATACATCTGCCTGCCCCTGAATCTCATAGCAGGTCAGAACTCCGCCTCCACCTCCGCCTGAAGAGTCCGGTGTTGTTATAGTGGCTTCATTGCTCCAGGCTGTGAGTTGAGAGCTGTCCACTGTCTGAAGTGCGTAGTAATAGGGCGTGTTCCAGGCTAGATCGTCATCTGTGTGTGTTAGCGTACTTATGTCCGTAACAGTGGCCACGAGGGTTGCCGACGACGGGTTGGCGGCAATGCCTGAGGTTGTGGAACGGTACAGGTTGTAAGATGCGAAATCCGTATCAGGACACTGGGTCCAGGTGAGTGTTGCCGCGTTCTGGCTGACAGCTGCAGACAGTGTTGAAGCAGTGGGATTGCTGCCACCTCCCTGGGGATTACCTTCGTCGTCGCCACAGGCAAGAACGAGCATGAATGCCGCGAAAACGGCAATTACTGATGTTGCGCGAAGGGTCACTTCTTCTCCTCTCGGTTTCTGGTTCTTCTTTCAGTAACATAACCACACGGGTATTTTTCCGTAACTGTTAATTATAATCGTGCACCCTGAAAAACGAAACGGAGATAATACATGCCGGTTATTGTTCTTTTGCTAATGCTGCTGCCTCCATCGGCACCTGAGATTCCCCATGAGATTACCGCCCACGGCCACACAAGAACTGATGATTTCTACTGGCTCAGGAACATTAATGACCCCGCTGTACTTGAGTATCTAACAGCTGAGAACACCTATACCGATTCCATTATGACAGGTTCGACGGAACTCATTGAAACCATCGTTCAGGAACTCATCGGCAGAATACCGGCTGATGACTATTCTGTTCCCTACTACAGGAACGGTTACTGGTACTGGTACGAGTATCTTCCCGATCAGGATTATCCTGTTAACCTGAGGTGCCTGGATCCCCGGGGGGAACCCGAAGTTCTCCTCGATGAAAACCCCTACGCCTCAGTTTACGACTACTTTGCAGTTGAAATGATGTCTGTCAGTCCCGACAACCGGACACTGGCATGGGCCTACGACACAACAGGCGGTCACTGGAACACCCTTGTTCTTCAGGATATTCGAACAGGGGATACCCTGGACGTGATCACGAACGCCTCGGGAGACCTGGCATGGGCAGCGGATTCCAGAGTGATCTTCTACGGTCTGAATGATGAAACCGGAAGAACCGATAGAATAATGAGGAAAACCATAGGCTGCGACGACCGGGTAACCGTGTTCACCGAGGATGACCCCACCTTCTGGCCATGGGTGGAAAACTCCCCGGATAGAAAGTGGGTACTCCTTGGAACCGCAAGCACGCTTGAAACCGAGTACAGAATACTGCCTTCCGATACTCCCCGTGAATCCATGATCCTTGTTCACCCCAGAACCGAAGAACTGGAGTATTACATTTACGCGGCTGACTCTACCCTTTTCATTGAAACAAACCTTCAGGGAGAGAACTACTCGCTGATGAGGACACCCGCTTCATCCCCGGGAATAGACAGCTGGACAACGGTGATTCCCCATGATGAGACCACCCTGATAGAGGACGTGGATGTATTCGATGACTTCCTGGCGGTCTCCATGAGAAGGAACGGTCTAAGAATGCTGTTCCTTGCAGACAGGGAGACCGGGGATGGATACTTCGCCGATCTTGGAGATGAGGCGGCAACTTTCTACACTTCTTCCAACTTCTCCCCTTCCGCTGACTCAATCAGGCTTGTGTATACATCTCTGACGACTCCCTGGTCAACAATCTCTTACCATGTGGGGGAAGACTCGGTGCATGTACTGAAAACACAGTTTGCCGGCGATGACTTCGATCCCTCACAATACACCTCGGAACGGATCATGGTCCCGGCGGAAGATGGTGAAC
>Ga0316201_10002223_pt1 | contig 13698 bp, 13 predicted proteins | sample CS6wburrow_MG_FD_204516 | JGI IMG/M metagenome (GOLD analysis project Ga0316201, IMG submission 204516) | Coastal sediment microbial communities from Delaware Bay, Delaware, United States - CS-6 worm burrow | ecosystem: Environmental > Aquatic > Marine > Coastal > Sediment | place: USA... | reverse complement strand
ACAGACGCGGCAGAATTCCTGTGGGCTCAACCCTGGCTCGATGGACTGGTGAATGGCGTTAATGGCGTCGATTGCCAGGATGCGTTCGACATATCCGATGACATGCTTTTTCAATGGGGCCGGCACCTTGCCCTCTGTGGCCGCATGCAGGTCGATCAGCCTGGGTATCCGGGACGGCTCGGGGCTGGCGGAGTTCATATTGTGGCGTGCCGGCATAATGGAAGCCTCCTCATCCAGCAGATTGCTGGGGATGGTTTCATATCCGTACATACAATAGTGTATGCATTCATCGAGAATAGGGAAGGCTGGTGAGGATTTTATGAGAGGGTGGTTAGAACATTGTGAGTACCACGGCCCGGGGCCATGGGGATCATGGGCGGGGGACGATATCGATAACGGTAATCTCCGGTGGTGTGAGCAGGCGCACCGGGGGACCCCACGTGCCGGTTCCTCTGCTGACGTAGATGTGGCTGTCAGTGGTGATCCGATTCAATCCCTGCCTCAGGGGATAGCGCAGAAAAACCAGAAATCCGAATGGAAAGATCTGACCTTGGTGGGTATGACCGGACAGTTGCAGGTCGAATTTTCCCCTGCTGCCCTCATCGATGACGGGCCGGTGTTTGAGCAGCAGGCGGAACACTTGGTCGGGCGCATTTTCCAGTATTGCGGCTTCAGTTCGCATCGCCTTTTCCCCGGAGGCCCGCTTTGCGGGAGCGCCGACGCCGGCAATGGTGATAAGCTGCCGTATCGTGATGGACCGGTCCGACAGTAAGGTGAAGCCGGCACTTTCGATAAAGGCCTGCGCCTCTTCAGTGTTCATGTAATACACGTGGTTCCCGGTGACGGCATATTTCCCCATGGGCGCCGCAAGGCCATTCAGGTTTGCGGCAATCTTCTCTTTGCCGAAAACGGTTCCATCGATCAAGTCCCCTGTGGAGACAAGAACATCCGGTTTGGCCTGCCGTATGGCCTCCAGCACCGGCGTCAGCCGGCCTGGAAAGGTCATGATGCCCAGATGCAGGTCGGAAATCTGAACGATGCGAACGCGACCGCTGGAAGGCGCTATTTTCTTGCTGGGCAGTACGATGGTTCGGGTTTCTACCTGGTAGGCCTCGAACGCTCCGTAGCCCATCAACACGATGGCAATGGTTGTTGCGATGCCAAGACTCTGACGCCGCGACAGCATCCATCCGGTCCAGTCGCTTCCCGTCAGCCGTTGACCCGCACCGATGAGAAGGTGATAGATGTCCAGGGGCAGGGAGAGGCATAAAAATAGAAACAGAAAGCCCATCCAGAGAAATCCGATCCAGGTGACGGCGACGGCGGGCCACACATATCCCTGGGCTTCCAGCAGGCGTCCCTGAAGGGGCGCCAGCATTAAGAACAGCAGCACGGCCGCGAGCAGTCCATATCCTACACCCTGCAGGTAGTAGGCGCGCCGTGCTTTCACCAGGAAATAGAGATGAACCGTGCCGTAAATGCACAGATAACCAGCCAAGAATAGGATCATTTTGCTCATAACGGATAGATTCCAAGGTGATGCTGCACGGGGCGCCCTTCGCCGTGCCCGCGGACAGCGGCGGTTCGACAATACCGCCCAACCATACCGCGGATAAAGCCTAAATCCAATTAAAAACCCCACATCGCCGGCGATTCAATGGTGCTGGTCCGGCATGGCTATGCAGGGTCAGCGGCAGGGCTACGGCCTTGTGAATTCTCGCAGCAGGGTGGTGGCGTAGGCGCCGGCAGGCAGGGTAAATCGCAACCGCAGGCCCTGCTCGGACGGAGCCATTTCGAGGTCGTCAGGGTAGAGAATGGCGGCCCTTCGCGTGCCGCCCGCCCTGAGCCGTTTGAAGTGCGCAAGGGTCAATCCGAATCCACCAAGGAGACTATCTTCGGCAATACCGGCCGTTTCGCCGGCTCGTTTCATCTTATGTCCGAAAATGGGGCCGGTATAGACGATCTGGTGGGCCTCGAAGCGCTGGGCGGCCTCTTGAGTATCCGTGACCTGGAACATGCCCCCCGTATCGGTTTTTTTGGCGATGTCACCGGGCAGGATGACACCGTATTGTCCGTTCTCCATGCGTTGGCGAAGCCATAGGTTGAACAGGGCGCTTTGGATTGCGGAGACGAGGAATACGGATTTACGGCCCCTGGCCTTGCGTCCGCTTAAAAGAATGGCGAGACCTTGATCCAGATTGCCCATCTGGTGCCCGAAACGCTGCACGCCGTAAAAGTTGGGAAGACCCTTTTGCTTGAGACGATTGGCAATGGCCTTGGCGCGGGCCACTGGGTCGGTCTGAACTCCGGTGATCAAAACGTCAAAGCGATTCCCGGCCACGTGCCCGGTTTTGATTTTATTCCCATGCCTCCGGGTGGCGAGGATCTCGAAGGGCAAGGCTTCAACTCTGGCCCTCGATTCTTCGAGGGTGGCGGACACCGGCACGGGGATGGAAAACGTTTGCGTGGTAAAGGCTCGCTTGTCTTTGCGTCCTCCCCAACCCACCTCCGGGGAGGTGCAACCGAACGCATCGGCCAGCTCACGTGCGACATCAGCCGTATTCCAGTCTTTACGCCGCAGGGTGACATAGAGATGCTCACCCTCACCACAGGGTGCATAGGGTAGGATCTCCTCAACCTGGAAATGCTCCGGTCGGGATTTGATAGTTCCACCGATGCCCGGCATATCGCCCGAAATCAGCGGGAGACCGTCCAACGCTTGCTTCAGAAACGCTATGTCAAACGAATTGCTCATCGGCATCGCAGTAGGTGAAAACCAGATCTTCGTTGTTACCTGTTCGGTTTCATATCCGATCGATGCAAAATCCGCAATTCATTCCATCAGCATCCTTATTTGCCATACGACGCCCTGGTCCATCACCGCGCCGGCCACTTTGACGTTCCCGGCGATAGTGGCGCCGTTGACATCGTTACCCGGCGTCACCTCGCGGCATGTCAGGCCAGTTGAATTCAAATGTGCCAAGGGTGATGAAATGATCAACGACCAATTGGAGGATTTCTCTGGCGCCTCCAATGTTGAACCATGGCTGTGTCTTATTCAGAAAGACAATGGAGCGCTGGAGCGGCGAAAGCCCTCCCCCGTGTCGATGGAGGAGGGCTCACGGCAGCAAGGGATCAAACTTTGAAGCGGTTTACCAGCCCGTTCAATTCGTCGGCCAGGGCGGCCATGTCTTCAGCGCTGATTTTAACCTGGCCGCTGCTGTTCGAGATCTGGCTCGACGACTGGTTGACATCGGCGATGTCATGGGCGATTTCGGTGCTCACGGTGGAGCTTTGGGCCACGTTCTGGTTGACTTCCTGAACACCATCGGAGGCCTGGGCGACATTTCCGGCGATTTCGCGGGTGGTGACGGACTGCTCTTCCACCGCCGTCACGATGGTGGAGACGATTTCGCTGACTTCATTGATGACCTTTGAAATTTCCGATATCTCCGTGACGGTATCGCCGGTGGTCCCCTGGATGCCGGCGATCTGGCTTTTGATCTCCTCCGTGGCACCGGCAGTCTGTTTGGCCAGCTCCTTGATCTCGTTGGCTACGACGGCAAAACCCTTGCCTGCTTCGCCGGCCCGGGCTGCTTCGATGGTTGCATTCAACGCCAGCAGGTTGGTCTGCTCGGATATTTCGGTGATCGTCTCTGTAACCTTGCCGATCTCCTGGGCGGCGTGGCCCAGTTCGGCCACCTTTTTGGAAACCACATCGGCTTGGGTGACCGCCTGGCCGACGATGGCATTGCCTTTTTCTGAATTCTTGGCGATTTCGGCGATGGTGGCGGTCATCTCTTCGGCTGCCGAAGCGATCATGTTGATGTTGGTGCTGGCCTCCTCCATGGCCGCGGCAACCGAATTCATGTTGGCGGTCATCTCCTCGGAGGCCGCCGCCACCTGGTTGGCTTTGCCCGACGTCTCCTCGGCGCCCTGGTTCATCTCTTCTGAAATACCGGCCATGGAAGCGGCGGCCTCAGAAATCTTTCCGGCGTTTTCGATGACCTGCCCCACGATTTGCTGCAGATTGCCGATGAAGGTATTGAACCACGTGGCCATCTCCCCGACTTCATCCTGGGTCTGGACCTCCAGGCGACGGGTCAGGTCGCCCTCGCCCTCTGCTGCGTCCCTGAGCATGTCGCTGGCATTCCGGAGCGGCATGGTGATGCGCCTGGTGACCCAGACGATCAGCCCCACGGAGAGGATCAGTACTACGGCAATAATCGAGATCATCTTGTTTCGCTGGCTGGCCTGGGCCTTTTTGATCCCGGCGGCGGCTTCCGCCACAACAGTCTCCACATCATCGATGTATATGCCCGTGCCGATCACCCAGCCCCAGGGGCTGAACAATTTGACAAAAGAGAGTTTCGCCACCGGTTCTTCCTTACCCGGTTTGGGCCACATGTAGTCCACTGTGCCCTGACCGGCCGATTTTCCGACATTGGCAAACTCCACGAATATCTTCTTGCCATTGGCGTCTTTGAAACCGGATAAATCTTTCCCGTCCAGGGCCGGCTTGATGGGGTGCATCACGATCACTGCGTTGGTGTCATTGATCCAGAAATAGTCCGCTTTGTTATAGCGCATGGCCTTGACCGCGGTCAGGGCCAGCTGTTGGCGTTCTTCTTCGCTTAGATTTTCCCGCTTATAGGCGTTTTCTATCACGTGGTGGGCCGTTTCCACCAGGTTGCGGATCTTTTCGGTCTTTTCTGCCATCATGGTGTCGCGCAAGTTGGCGATTTCCTGATCGCCCAATTGCTTGACCGCCTGGGTGGAGACCAACATCGCTGCTACGCCCAGTGTGACCAGGCCTGCAATGGTAGGCAGTGTGATTTTTTTAAATAGGTTCAGTTTCATGGGGGCACCTCTCGCTGTTTTTTTGGGCCACAATACAGGGCAGGCATGATCAATGATCACGCCTACACAAGGTATCGGCCAGAGGAGGCGCAGCTTTAGAAAAAACTGACCTTAAGCAACCAATTCTTTCAACGCAACCCACGGATGAAGTCGCCCACGGCCTCCACGCCGTGCGCTTCGAGGATGCGGATGGTCTGGGTGCCGATGACAGCGATGTCGGCTTTGCCGGTGAGAAAATCGACGTCCGCTTTGTCCTTGACGCCGAACCCCACCGCGAGGGGCAGGTCGACCGCCGCCCTGCAGCGGTCCAGGTAGGTTTGCAGGCTGTTGGAAAAGTCGGTCTTGTCGCCGGTCACCCCTTTGCGGGCGACGCAGTAAACCAGCCCCCGGGCGTGGCCGGCAATCATGCCCATGCGCTGGCTGCCGGTGGTGGGGGCATAAATGAAGATGGGGGCCAGGTCGTTGGCCGCCATGGCCTCCAGGTAATCGCCGCCTTCTTCCGGCGGCAGGTCGGGCACGATGGCCCCGCTCAGGCCATATTCGGCGGTGGCCCGGGCAAAGCGCGGGACCCCGTATTTGAACAGGATATTGTAGTAGGTCATGAAGAGGAACGGGATGTCGAATTCACCGGCGACACGGCCGCCGAAATCCATGCAGGCCTCGACGGTGGTGCCTGCGGCGAGAGCCTCCTGATTGGCCTTGAGGATTACCGGCCCGTCGGCGATGGGTTCGGAAAAGGGGATCTGCAGTTCCATGAGATCCACGCCGGCTGCCACCATGGTGCGCACCATCTCATAAGAGGCGTCCAGGGAAGGGTAGCCGATCACAATGTGGGTCATCAGCAGGATATCGTATTTTTTGCGTCGATCGCGCAGGTATTGTTCGAGCATGAAATCACCTATACTGTTCCGCCTTCTCAATGATGAATTTCCGCCAGGCCAGGTCGCCGAATGCGTCGGCAACCGTAAAGATATCCTTGTCGCCGCGCCCTGACTGGTTGATGATGATGCTGTCGTCTCCTGACATGCCCGGTGCCTCCTTAAAGGCCTGGGCAAAGGCATGGGCGGACTCCAGCGCCGGAATCAGCCCCTCCTTGCGCATGGTCAGCGCTACCGCTTCCACCACCTCTTCATCGGTGGCAGCCTCGAAGCGGGCCTTGCCGGTCTCCTTGAAATTGGCCAGGATGGGTGAAACGCCGACGTAATCCAGACCGGCGGCAATGGAGTGGGTCTCCTGCATCTGGCCGTTGTCGTCCTGCAAAAAATAGGTCTTGTACCCCTGGGCGACGCCGATGCTGGCGTCTTTGGCGCACAGCCTCGATGCGTGGGCTTTCGAATCGATACCCCTGCCGCCGGCTTCCACGCCAACCAGCTCCACCGGGTCTTCCAGAAAGCCGGAAAAGAGGCCCATGGCATTTGAGCCCCCGCCGACGCAGGCAAAGACCCGGGCCGGCAGGCGTCCTTCGGCGGCCATGATTTGCCGGCGTGCTTCCTGGCCGATGATGGACTGGAAATAGGTCACCATCTCGGGGAAGGGATGGGGGCCACAGGCGGTACCCAGGACGTAGTGGGTGGTGTCCATATTGGACACCCAGTCGCGAAAGGCTTCATTGATGGCGTCTTTGAGGATGCGCGTTCCATCGGTGACCGGCACCACGGTTGCGCCCATGCGTTCCATCCAGAAGACATTGGGGCGCTGCCGCTCTACGTCCACTTCACCCATGTAGATGGTGCACTCGAAACCAAACCGCGCCGCCATTGTGGCAGTTGCCACGCCGTGCTGGCCGGCGCCGGTCTCCGCGATGACGCGGGTTTTTCCCATGCGTTGGACCAGCAGCCCCTGTCCCATGACGTTGTTGGCTTTGTGGGCGCCGGTGTGGTTGAGGTCTTCCCGTTTGATGTAGATTCTGGCCCCGCCGAAATGGCGGGTGAGGTTCTGGGCAAAAGTCAAGGGGGTGGGCCGACAGGAGTAGGTGGACATAACGTCCTTGTATTGATCCCAGAATGTGGGATCGGCTTTGGCCGCCTCATAGACCTGTTCCAGTTCGTCAAATGTCGCCGTCAGGATTTCCGGCAGAAAAGCACCGCCGAATTGGTTGTAGTATCCGCGTTTACGCATAATCGATGCCTCCGATGTTCTGGGAAAAGACAAACTGATCGGTGCGGCACCACAGCCGGGCGTAGACACCGTTGGCCATTTGGGGGAAATGCAAATAGCGCCGCACGGTCAGGACCGGCGTTTGAGGAAGTACCTTGAGAAGGGTCCCGCGCTTGTCTTTGAGATAGTCGATGCCGAAGCTCTGTTTTCCGCCGGTGGGGCGAAGGAAAAATTGCTTTTCGGCGATGGTGGAAAGCGAACGGCCTCGAAGGTCAATGGCGTCGATGCCTTCAAACAAGGTGGCGTTCAGGTATATGTCTTCGATCAGCACCGGTGATCCATCCACCCGGGTCAAGCGTGACAAATAATAAGCCGAGGTGCCCTTGAAAGGGTTGTCATCCACTTTGCTGATGGCACGCAGCTGAACCGGGGTGAGGAGCTCCGATTTCACGGCCAACCCTTTTTGGCGAAAAGAGGCGCTGGTGCCGTCCAGAGAGAAAAGGTTAACCTCTTGCTGGGCCTCCTGCACGAAGGTCCCCGCTCCGCGTCGCCGACTGAGCAGGCCTTTTCGCACCAGCAAGTCAATGGCTTGTCGAGCGGTAGGCCTCCCAATGCCGTGGGTGGCGGCCAACTGGTTTTCGGACGGGATGCGGCTGCCCGGAGCATAGTGTCCCTTGCGGATATCGTCGCCCAGCTTGTCGGCCAGCTGGCGATAGAGCGGGATGGGGCTTTGTGGATTCAGCATTTCTGTTGTCCTGTCTTTTTTTGCCTTGATATTGACGTGTTGCAAAAATATGTTAAGTTGTCAAGACAAATTAACTTTTCAACTCATCCTTGCAATTCGTCCCGATTCAAGGCTACAATACAGCTAATTGCTTTGCCGGCATCGCCCCAGGCCGGCCTCTTTTGACTGCACCATTCTATTTGCTGATCCATTGCAATACCATCGTGTCGCTTTACCACTTCCTATTCCATTGCGGGGCGTTAGACTTGAGTTTCCTCAAGAACGGAATTCCATCCTGTTTTTGCAACCCTAACCAAGAGGAGGTATGGCTATGACGGAAAGTGTTTATAAAGTGATTGAACTGGTGGGAACGAGTGAAAAATCATGGGAAGCCGCTGCTCAAAATGCCGTTAAAGCTGCTGGTGAGAGTCTCCGCGATCTGCGTATCGCAGAAATCGGCAAATTGGATATGAAGGTTGAAGATGGGAAAGTTATGGCCTATCGGGCGCGCGTGAAGCTTTCCTTCAAATACGCCATCGGTTAAAACGCGCTGCACCAGTAGTGCGTTGGTCTTGTTGATAGATGGGAACGGCAGCGCGGATTTGGGATGCCTGGTTGTTGTGGGGCATGCCGCATCTATGCGCCGTTCCCATTTTTTTATCCGGATATCCATTGACGCCAGCGGCCGGCACCTGCTGCCCTCTTGCCTGATAAAGCTGTTTGATGCTAAGGAACATCTTTGTGCACCTTAACGATGCATTTTTCGCCACCAGCCATCATCGTGAATGAGAAAAGGAGTGACCATGACGTTGAAATCAGTAATGCTTCCGGCCACCGAGATCCCGCGCCAATGGTACAATATATTGGCGGATATCAAGATGAATCCCCCTCTGGGACCTGACGGCAATCCTGTCAAACCCGACGATCTGGCGCCCGTTTTTCCAATGAATCTCATCGAACAGGAGGTCAGTCCGGAACGGTGGATCGACATCCCCGATGCCGTTCTGGATGTCCTGTCTATTTGGCGGCCGTCGCCGCTGATCAGGGCGGACCGGCTGGAAAAGGCCCTGGGCACACCGGCCAAGATCTATTACAAATACGAGGGGGTAAGCCCCCCCGGAAGCCACAAGCCCAACACGGCGGTGCCCCAAGCCTATTACAACAAAATGTTCGGCATTGAAAACATGACCACAGAGACGGGCGCCGGCCAGTGGGGCAGCGCCTTATCCTTTGCCTGCGCCCAATTTGGTTTGAAGTGCAAAGTTTACATGGTTCGCATCAGTTTTGACCAGAAACCGTATCGCAAGGCCATGATGGAAGCCTGGGGCGGGCAATGCGTTCCCAGCCCTAGCACCGAAACCCAGGCCGGGCGGGATGCCCTCTCGAAAGATCCCGATACCCCGGGCAGTCTGGGGATCGCCATCAGCGAAGCCATCGAAGCGGCTGTCACTGACCAGAGCGGCAAGACGCGCTACTCTCTGGGCAGTGTCCTCAACCACGTCATGCTGCACCAGACCATCATCGGCCTGGAAGCGCAAAAACAGCTCGCCATGATCGATACCTATCCCGACATCATCATCGGCTGCGCCGGCGGCGGCAGCAATTTTGCAGGCCTGGCTTTCCCTTTTGTGCAGGATAAAATCAACGGCAAGCAATTGGAGATTTACCCGGTGGAGCCCAAGGCTTGCCCCACCCTCACGCGGGCACCGTTCAGCTACGACCACGGCGATACAGCCCGCTACACACCCCTGCTTCCAATGCACAGCCTGGGACATGCCTTTGTGCCGGCACCCATTCATGCCGGTGGTTTGCGGTATCACGGCATGGCGCCCACGGTGAGTCAGCTTGCCAACGAAGGCTTGATCTCGCCCCGGTCGGTCTCCCAAATGGATGCGTTCAAGGCAGGCGTGCTGTGGGCCCGCACCGAAGGCGTCATTCCCGCACCGGAAACCACCAATGCTCTGGCCCAGGTGATCATCGAAGCGGAGCAGGCCAAGCAAGAGGGCAAAGAGAAGGTGATTATCTTCAATTTCAGCGGTCATGGACTGCTGGATCTGGCCGGATACGAAAAGTACTTGTCCGAAGATCTCTCCGACTTTGAATTGGGCCAGGAAGAGATGGACCAGTCCATCGCTGTGATGAAAGATTTTCCCAAACCCCAGAATTTGAAAAGCACAGAATAGGATTTCATGGGGACGGACGCGCTGCGGTCCGTCCCCGGTATAAGATGATGTCGGATGAGTGTCACCCATATGACGCATTGAAACGCCGATGCCCCCGCTTGGGAGGGATGGTGCCGTTCAGCTATTGTCGAAACGGCGCCGCTGCTCCGGAGACCTGCTTCAAAGCGCTGGACTGTTGGTGGGAGCGCTTCGATGTCGTCGCATTTTTGAAAGAACGCCTCACCGCCGCAGCTTTCTCAAAATTGCAAAACCCCTCTCCGCCTGACAAGGTATCCAGCTTGCTCGAGCTGGTGCATCAAGCCAGGCAAAGAGCGAATCAAAAAGAGCGCCTCTAACCGTTGCCAAAGCGCCGCACCTGGACCGTATCCGCGTACGAGGTTGGACTGCTGCTTGGCCAGATTCGGCCGCAGAACATCTCCAGAACAGGTGCCGGAGCTGAGAGGCGCTGTTCTCCCGGCATCGCGCGCGGATGAGAGGGCCTTATTTGCGGCCACCCGAAGATGGGGCTGCACGCGACCCGGCGGCTATTCAATATCAGATAGCCCCGGCTTGAGCTGTATTGGCCGCTTCCCATCCGATCAAGGCCTTTTTTCTCGCTGAGCCCCAACGATATTGGTGAATTTTTCCGGACCTGGCAATCACCCTGTGGCATGGAATCAGGTATGCGACCGGATTAATGGCAATCGCGTTGGCAACCGCACGAAATGATTTGGGATGGCCTATATGCGAAGCAATATCCTGGTAGCTGACAATACATCCCTTAGGGATGTTCAGTAGCGCTTTCCATACATTAATTTGAAAATTGGTGCCCTTGATTTGTAGATTAAACGGGCGCGGGCGCTTATGCTGATCCATGCTGAATATCTTTTTTGCGATTAGGCCAGCACCAGTTGGATTCTCGGTAAATTCAGCACCAGACCAAGCTTGGAATAACTGCTGAATGATTTCGGATCCGTCGCTCTCTTTTGCGAATCCAAGATAGCATATCCCGCGATTGGTGGTTGCCAGAAGGCATTCGCCAAAAGGTGATTTGCACCAACCGTAGGATATGCTCAATCCCAATCCCTGTTTTTTAAAATCACCTGGCGTCACCGCTTCAAAGGTAACGAATAAATCGTGAAGACGACTGGGCCCAGACAGACCTGCGTCCAATGAGGCCTCAAGAATGCTTTTTGATTTGGATAGCATCTGCTTCGTATAATCGAGGGTCATAAACTGCATGAACTGGATCGGGCTAATCCCGGCCCACCGCTTGAACAACCTGTCAAAATGAAATTTGCTCAAACTCACACTTTCCGCAATTTTATCCAAGGCCGGCTGAGATTTAAAATTTTCTTCTATGAATTGAATCGCTTTTTCAATCCGATCAAAGTCTTCTGACTGCCGTGAGTAATCGTCCATATCCAGTACGACCCCCTTGTTTCAAAAATCTGACGTCAGGGTAATGAAATAAACGCAGAATAGCCACCCGAATCTTGCTAAAGATTTGGCAAGCTTCGGGTCGCAGATTATTCCCGCAACAGGTAATTTAAGAAATAAGCACAGTGACTGGAGGTTATTCGATATTCTTCTGGTCGTTGTTCATTGGGTTACTTTTTTGATTCCATTTGCTTTGGAGACAGACATACCGGTACGAAAAAATGTTTCCATCACCTGCTTGAACCCCTCTCCTCGCCAGGTGGCGTCCGGGCTGGTCTTTACCGATGTCAAAATGTCTTTGGGCACAAAGGGTAGAAAATCCGAGATGCCCGGTACGATCACCCGAACCACAGGGAACCCGAGCACGGGATGGGTCATGTCCAGGACAAAAAAATCGGTCTTGAGTGCCCTGCAGATGGTTTTTACGGACTCGATCTCTTCCATCATATCCCTGCTGCGATGTTCCTTATAGGCAATGGTGTCGCCTTTTTCCAGAAAGGAGATGTCTTTTTGGGATATGCAGCATTTGAACATCAAGTAGAGATTGTCGACACGGGAGCCCTGCAGCACCGGCCGGTCCATGTCTGGGCGGGGCATTTTCAGCGTGTTGCGTCCCTGCATGAGTTCGGTCAGGCAGCGGCTCAGGGCCTCATCCGTGTTGAAGGAAACCCCGGGGACTAAAATTTTATGCTCCAGCCGGCCGGGCCGCAAGTTGTGATTGATAAAGAGCACCCCGATGCTTGGAAACAGACCGCCCATGGAGAAATCCTTCAAGATGACCGTCACATTTTCGCTTGCATAAAAATCGATCATTGCCTTGAGGCGGCTGTTGCTCAGAGAGCTTGGGTCGATGCTGGGAACGATGGTCTCCGGTTTGATGATTTGAATTTGCGTGTGGCGCTCGAACACCTCGCAGGCGGCCTGCAGCATGGCCTCCTCCAGGGTGTTGCCCGCGGCCAGACCATTGGAGGCGTTGATGTAGGTCGCGAAGTTGATGGGGACCTTGACCTCATTATCCTGTAGAAGCGAATAGCCGTCCACCCAGTGTTGGGCCATCCGGCTGTTTTTCATCTTGTCGATATGGGTAGCCACCATATGGTCCTGGCGGCACAGCAGGGTTTCAACGGATAGGTGGGGTGCTTCCAGGTCGTCCTGATGGCTGCATCGATAGCCATCCAGCCACTCGTAGTTTAAAAAGCGGCTGACATCGCTGCCGTAGAGCGCAGGCATGTTGTAACGGACCTCTTCTTCAAACGCCTGATAGAACATTCCGGCACTGAAACGCTCGGCCAGTTCGGCGTAGGCGCTTGCCTTGGCCAGTTCGGGCGTCATTCCCTTGCCCTGGCATTTCAGCTTGATGGCATCGATCCAAATCTGGGACCAATGGATATTTTCAGATACCTGGAACGGTGCATAGTTGATATCGTACCCCAGGCGCGCAAACCCCTCGGTAATGTTGCGGACCGTATTGTCCGGTGTGTCGGTTTTGCCAAAGTCGTTTCTGACGTGGTTTTGAAAGATCATTGCAGGTCACATCTCTCTCGGAATTGTCAGTTCAATACCTGAATGCTGTTCGATCAAAGTGCAATAGCAATACCCAATTGGCGCCGTCAAACATCGGCGACGGGGGCTTGGCCGGCAGATTCAAGAGGAGCCTGCAGAAGGGGCCTGCAGGGCCTCGATCAATTCTCGGCAATAATCCGGGATATCTTCCACCACGCGGCCCCACACCAGGTTGTCCTGGCGAAAGGCCGGTTCGTCCCTCCAGACGGCCCCGGCATTTTGCATGTCGTCCTTTATGCCGGTGCTGCCGGTAACCGTAATGCCCCGGCAGATCCCGGCGCTGGCTGCTACCCAACCGGCATGGCAGATAAATCCAAGTATTTTCTTGCGGGCGTGCATGTCTCGAACCAGCTGCAGGATGCCGGCATTGCGGCGTAGCTTGTCCGGGGCCCAGCCGCCCGGCACCAGCAGACCGTCGAGCTGTTCCGCCGAGATTCCATCGGCAGCAGTGTCGCTGCTCACCGACAACCCGCCGCTCTTGCTGGTGTAGGTCTCATTCGCATGCAAGCCGATGACGATCACCGCGGCGCCCTCTTCGCGGACCCGCATATGCGGCACCCAGAATTCAAGGTCTTCGAACCCGTTGGCGGCAAGGATGCCCACCGTTTTTCCAGATAGTTTCATGGAAGCCTCCGTGGGATAGGTTTTGGTTTCAGATACCCCGTTACACTAGCCACGATGCCGGGTTTGTCCAGACTTGGCGGTGCAGCTGCCGCACGGCGGCCTGCGGAACTATCGGTGCCTCACATCACGCGCTCTGTCGACAATGGGTTTCCCTGACCATGAAGAGCAGGAACAGGGCCAGAGCCGTCCAGGCGATCATCACCGCAAACCCGGATTGGTATGCGGAAA
>Ga0316201_10002222_pt1 | contig 13701 bp, 12 predicted proteins | sample CS6wburrow_MG_FD_204516 | JGI IMG/M metagenome (GOLD analysis project Ga0316201, IMG submission 204516) | Coastal sediment microbial communities from Delaware Bay, Delaware, United States - CS-6 worm burrow | ecosystem: Environmental > Aquatic > Marine > Coastal > Sediment | place: USA... | reverse complement strand
TCCAGGTTAAACCCAAAGAAGTAAGATCCCAGCCATGGACTGATTACCAGTTCGTCGGGGTAGTGCCGCTGTAACCACCTGAACTGGTTACTTGGCACCTCGGAGGTCCAGTGCAGTTTTCCTGCTCGAAATCGCTTCAATGCGGTCGAACGGTCTTCAAACGGGTAATAAACGACCTTTTTCAATATTACGTTTTCCGCATCCCAAAAATTAGGGTTTTTGATCAGTTCGATACGCGAGCGGATAACCCAGTCACTCAGCACGAAGGCGCCGTTGGAGACGAGGTTGCCGGGACGTGAAAATGCCGTGCCATGTTCCAGCGCGCTGGCCCGGTGAACCGGGAAGGTAGAAGGGTGATTCAACAGGGCCAGAAAATACGGTGTCGGGCCATTCATCCTGATCTGCAGGGTAAACTCGTCCATCGCGGTGACACCAAGCTCACTCGTTGGCAAGTCGCCGGAAAGCACCTCAGCAGCATGTTCGATTGGCAACAGCACCTGGGCATATTGTGATGCTGTGGCGGGGTCTGCGCTGCGCTGGAGCCCGTAGACAAAATCTTCGGCCGTCACCGGGTCGCCATTTGACCAAAGTGCATCACGTCTCAGGTAAAACGTATAGGTTTTTCCGTCACGGCTGATATTCCAGCGAATGGCTGCGCCCGGAATAATTCGGCCCTCGGGCGACTCGGCGGTCAACCCCTCAAACAGGTCACGTAAAATGTGAGTCGAGGCCAGCCCTTGCGCCAGGTGAGGATCAAGCGTTTGTGGTTCCTCTCCATTATCACGGTGTAGTTCCTGTTGTTTCGCTAAAACAGCAGGAATGGGGCGGTCATTCTCGTCAAGTACTAACTCAACCGGTTTGGCATGGCGGTTATGACCGGCGGGTAGTTCGGGATCTTCACTGCCGCACGCTACAAGCAGACATAATACGATGGGCACAAGGGCAAATTGGCTCAACACACTCACTGAATCAGTTATTCCACCATTCTTTGACCAATTCTGCATTTCAACCCAGGGTCTGACGCGACTTGAACGAATGTCGAGTTGAGCCGTGCGATGGTCCATTTGTTTTCATCTTTCGAAAGGATGGAATTCATTTTGCCCGCAGCAGCATCTCGCCACACTAAGGTATATATAGTACATTACGACCATCATTCCTTGCACTGAACAAAATGGGCTGCCGCGGCGGCGTTTCTGCAAGTATTTACCAAGCCCGGGTCCATTCCGGTCAACGTTAACATGGAGTGCTTCAATTGAACCAACCAGGCCACCCGGCTCCGATCGAAAACCGCCAGCAACTGATTGAATACCTGGAAGCCGGCTGCAAGCCCAACTCTGAATGGCGGTTGGGTACCGAACACGAGAAGTTCGGGTTTACAACCCACGACTTGCGCCCGTTACCCTATGAAGGCACAAGCAGCATACGCTCCATGCTGGAGGGACTGGCGGACCGGTTTGGCTGGGAGAAGGTGTATGAGCAGGACAACCCGATTGCCCTGCTTGATAAAAAAGGTGCATCCATAACACTTGAGCCAGGTGGCCAATTTGAGCTTTCGGGAGCGTTGCTGGATAACGTACATCAAACCTGTGATGAGGTTTACACCCACTTAAGGCAGGTTAAAACAATTGCTGAACCGCTCGGGATCGCGTTCCTGGGAATGGGTTTTCAACCCAAGTGGGAACGCAAAGACACCCAGTGGATGCCCAAGGGCCGTTACCGCATCATGCGTGATTACATGGCAAAAAAGGGCAGCCTCGGTGTGGATATGATGGCCCGTACCTGCACCGTACAGGTCAACCTGGATTTCAGTTCTGAAGCCGACATGGTCAGAAAATTCCAGGTCGCACTGGCCCTGCAACCCATAGCGACCGCTTTATTCGCAAACTCACCTTTTGTCGATGGCAAGCCCTGTGGATATGTGAGCTATCGCTCGCATGTATGGGAAGATACCGATCCGGACCGCACCGGCATGCTTCCGTTTGTTTTCGATTCGACGATGGGTTTTGAACGCTATGTTGAATACATGCTGGATGTGCCTATGTATTTTGTTTACCGGGATGGTGACTACATCGATGCGTCCGGCCAGTCGTTCCGCGACTTCCTGGAGGGTAAGTTACCCGCATTGCCGGGTGAGAAACCCGTGCTCAAGGACTGGGAAGACCACCTGACAACGGCCTTTCCAGAGGTCCGCTTGAAACGCTACATGGAGATGCGCGGCGCCGACGGTGGTCCGTGGAGAAAACTGTGTGCCCTGCCAGCCTTCTGGGCGGGCTTGCTATATGACGATGCTGTGCTCGCAGCGGCCTGGGACCTCGTGCGTGACTGGAGCATGGAGGAGCGCCTGAAACTCAGGACAGACGCACCAAAACTGGGGTTGAAAGCGAAAATTCGCGACCGCAGCCTGCAATCCATCGCGATTGAGGTGCTGGAGATGTCTTCCACCGGACTGACCGGTCGCAACCGCCTGAGTTCGGCCGGTGAAAATGAAACCGGTTTCCTGGAACCCCTATTCGCAAACGCGTTTGCAGGTACAACTCCCGCGGAGAAGAAACTGGCGCTTTACCACGGCCGCTGGAACGGCTCTGTCGACCCCGTTTTCAGGGAAGCAGCATATTAGGTTGAAGGAGTACCAGGAACGCTTAATCGGTGCCGGGGCCGGTTGGATGTATGGATTTTATTCCACGTGCCAAACAACCAGTTTCCACTCCAGGGTATTGGCCGGCTTGTGATAAAAACCAATGAAATAAGTGTTGCCGGGCATAAAGTTGACCTCGAGGTCTGCCATGCTGCCGATATCCGGGTTGCTGTCATCCAAAGGGCAGCTTGTCATGTCCAGAGTTGCTTTGCCGTTGATGCTATGAGTACCGGGCTCGATTAAAAACCCTTTCGCCGGCACCACGACCTTTTTACCATCGATCGTGGTTACCGCGACCGGTGCGATACAGTCTGCAGGACGGCCCTTGGAGGTGATTACCGTAGCCATACCCGCGGCATCCATCACGTTCGACAAAGGCAAATAAACCGTCCGGTCATTTTCACCGGACTGGCCGAGCAACGGTTGAGCGGCCAGTAACAGTATGCCGGTGAACAGTTGTTTGACAAGCCGCCGCATGCTCAGAAGGGCATTCTCAATTCTGGATTAATGGCCAGCATCTGTTGTCTGAAAATATCCTTGATTCGTTGCAGGGCTTCCTCGGTATCCGCTTCAAAACGAAGAACCAGGATCGGCGTGGTGTTGGATGCGCGCACCAGGCCCCAACCATCGGCAAAATCGGCACGAACACCGTCTATGGTGGTGACACGCGCATCGGAAAAACGCGCCTTTTCCTGCATTTCGGCAATAAAATCGTGGTTTTCACCTTCCTTCATCTGGAGCTTTAATTCCGGCGTGCTGAAACTGTCAGGAAGACTGTTGAGCACCTCGTGCGGGTCACGTTCGTCCTTCGCCAGAATTTCAAGCAAGCGGCAGGCCGAATAGATTCCGCAATCAAAACCATACCACCGTTCCTTGAAAAAAAAGTGCCCGCTCATCTCGCCGGCAAACGGTGCGTTGACCTCTTTCATCTTGTTCTTAATAAGTGAGTGGCCGGTTTTGTACATCATGGCCTTGCCACCGGCTTCCTCGATAACATGGTGTAAATGCCCGGTGCACTTGACATCATAAATGATGGTGGAGCCGGGAACCCTGCTAAGCACATCTTCTGTGAACAGCATCATTAGACGGTCAGAGTAGATGATGTCTCCGACGGACGTGACCACACCCAGGCGGTCTGCATCACCGTCAAACGCCACGCCAATATCCGCTTCCATCAAACGGACGGCATCGATCAGGTCTTTGAGGTTTTCAGGTTCACTCGGGTCCGGATGATGATTCGGAAAGCTTCCGTCAACTTCGTCAAACAGCGTAATAACCTCGGCGCCAATGCTTCGCAATGTGTCGGCTGCGACGACACCTCCGATACCATTTCCACAGTCGGCAATCACTTTCAGAGGTCTTTTTAACTGGATATCTCCAGAAACTCTCTCGACGTAGCGTTCAAGCATGTCCTGCTGGCTCACACTGCCCTTGCCCACGCGCACAGAGCCGCTCTTGATGCGTTTGTAAATATCGGTGATCTGGTCACCGGACTGTGTAACACCGCCGATGACCATCTTGATCCCGTTATATTCAGGGGGGTTATGACTGCCGGTTACCATGACACCCGTGGCGCTGCCAATTTCATAGGCGGCAAAATACAGCACGCCGGTTGGTACCGCGCCGATATCAACCACATCACAACCCGAGGAGGCGATTCCGTTGATCAGGCCCTCGATGAGGTCGACACCGGAAGTCCTGCCGTCCCGCGCCACAACCACCGGAGCGGCGTCAGTTTCCAGCGTGAGCGTGCCGACGACCTGGCCAACCTGGTAGGCAACATCCGCATCCAGTGTTTGCCCGACGATACCGCGAATATCATAGGCCCTGAAAATACTCTCCACTAATTCCACGGGCGGTTGGGCTTTTTTACGGGGCATACTGATTTTCTCCAGGTTAAAACCAAGATCGGGCAAATCTATGGTGCCCAGGCCATCTCCCGAGTCGATACCGGGTTGCCTGGAAGGCTTCCGGGCCACCGGCGGATCATCAGTGACCGGATCCTGACCCGCGTCACTGGCCGTTTCGATGGCAAACTCCGGTTTTTGTTCTTCCGGTGCGGGTTCGATAAGAGCGGGGTCTTCCATTAACTCTGCGGTTTTCTTACTGGGACTAAGTTTCAGCAACACACCCAGGGCCAGCAACAACAGACCCACACCAAAGAGCACCGGGCGTAATATATCCATGGATCCGCTGGCCGGGCTGCCCTGCAGAACACCAACACGAAACAACGTCGCGGGCACCCTCAACCATACGACATGCTCAGATGCGGTCGGCGGCGCCGCGAACCCGCTGAGAAGGTTTGGCTTGAACTGGCCGTTGTACTGATCGAGCGCAAAAGCACCCGGCTCGGCTAACGCTGCTGTGAACGCCGAAACCACGGCATCCGGTTTCACTTTTGCCAACAGGTACCCAACGCGCGATTCCTCGTCACCGACGCGCACCGCGAGCGCCAGGTAGGACTCCGCACCCGTCCCATGAATCTGCGCCGGGACCAGGCCGGATTCCTCTGCAACCAACAGCATATCCAGCGCCGCGTATCCAAAAGGGTCGAGGTCGCTGGCACGCAGGTTTCCGAGGTCCGGGGGCAATAGCCGCAGTTCGATCAGATCTGGAATACGACCACTGACATATTGATTCAGATTCGATAGCTTTTCAGGGTCGGATGCAGCCAACTCTGCAAGCTCCTGAACCTGCTGGTCTTCAAGCACCCGCCTGAAATTCAGAACGAACTCACTCACCTGGCTGATGGCTACCTGAGCCCGCTTGAGCGTGGCGTCGTTACCCTGCTGACTGGTACCGCCGACCATGAACAGAATCACCACCAAAGCCAGCGCCGCAAGTCCGAGGCCGATCACCATGAAAGGATTCAGGTTCTTTGTTCGGGTCCGCACCAGGTCAGGGAGGCTGCGCCAATCTACTTTTCCGCCAATGTCCATTTTCTTTGGCGTTTTCATCGGCGGCCCGTGTGTCCAAACCCGCCCGCACCGCGCTCGCTGGCCTCAAAAGATTCGACCACTTCGAAGTCAGCCATGATCACCGGTACAAAAACCAGTTGGGCGATGCGCATACCGGGTTCGATCAAAAACTCCTTTTCTGAACGGTTCCAGCAGGAAACATAAACCTGGCCCTGGTAATCGCTGTCGATCAAACCCACAAGATTTCCCAGCACCAGGCCGTGTTTATGCCCAAGCCCGGAACGTGGCAGAATTACCGCTGCCATGGCAGGGTCGGATATATGCATGGCGAAGCCGGTGGGTATGAGCAGGGTTTCACCGGGCCGAATGAGCGTTTCGCTCTCCACACAAGCGCGCAAATCCATGCCTGCCGAGCCATCGGTGGCGTGTTCAGGTAGCGGGATTTCCTGACCCAGCCGTTGATCAATAATCTTTAGCTGGACGGGTTTAAAGTGGTGTTTTGTCAATTGACATCCCTTTTCAATTAATTTTTATATTTGATACTGCAATCATACCAAGCCTTTGCCTTGTAGTCTGCAACGCTTAAAAATTGAGGAGTCCCCCTACACGCACTGTTGGTAAGCACCGATGTACAGCGCTGCAATGATGGATCAGCATTTAAAGCCATGGAAAAGCAGAACGTGAACCCAGCCGAACCGCTACCGGAAAATAAAACGGCACAGCGGCACGCACATTTCAAACCCGGCCAGCTGACTGATGCAGAGTTGCTTGGCAGACTGCTCTATAACGGTAAACAGCATGACGCCGGTGAACGCCGCGCCCAATGCCTTTTGCAGAAATTTGGAAGCCTGCGTGACCTGCAAATTGCAAGTCGGCTGACAAGGGAAGAGCGCGAGGGGCTGGATGACAGGACGGCCGAACGCATGCGCCTGGCCCATGAACTTGTTCGGCGGCAATTAAGACAATCATTACAACGGGGCGTCTCGCTGACCAGTCCTGCAGCTACAATGGAATACCTGCAGACAGTGCTGAGAGACCGCAACCGTGAAATCTTCACGTGCCTGTTCCTGGATACACGCCATCGCGTTATTGCATCAGAAAACCTTTTCCAGGGCTCGATAGATGGTGCATGTGTCTATCCCAGGGTGGTTGCAGAAAGAGCTCTCAGACTAAGCGCGGCAGCCGTCATCGTAGCGCACAATCACCCATCCGGTATCAGCGAACCCAGTCTTGCGGACCAGGCCATTACGCGCCGTTTGAAAGACGCTCTACTGTTATTGGAAATCCGTTTGCTGGACCATTTTGTCGTGGGTGACGGGCCGCCGGTATCCATGGCTTCGAGGGGAATGTTATAGTTACGGGCCGCCAAGGTTGGTAATAGCCAGTGATTAACAGCCATTTAATCAAATTTAATTGCAAATACGGTCGTATTGCGGTATAAAGTGCGGCTCATTTTCGATAGTACAGAAACGGAACAATCCAATGTCCAGAGTTTGTCAGGTAACCGGTAAGAGACCCACTGCCGGAAACAACGTGTCGCATTCGAATGTAAAAACGAGGCGTCGCTTTTTGCCCAACATTCACCACCACCGCTTTTGGGTGGAAAGTGAAAACCGCTGGGTACGTTTACGCATCTCCACCAAGGGCTTGCGCATCATCGATAAAAAGGGCATTGATGCCGTTTTGACCGATTTGCGTGCCCGCGGCGAAAAATTCTAAGGAGCCTGGATCATGGCAAAGTCAGCAAGAGATAAAATACGGCTTGTATCTTCTGAAGGTACGGGTCACTTCTACACGACAGATAAAAATAAAAAAAACACTCCCGGAAAAATGGAGATGAAAAAATACGATCCCGTGGTGCGTAAACACGTGATGTACAAGGAAGCCAAGATCAAGTAATTGATCGCTTCGCTTCAAGTTTAAAAAACCGCTCACGTAGCGGTTTTTTTTTGCCTGCAACTATTTGGCGAGCAAAAACAGGTTTCCCCATTCATCCGGTCGCAGCACCCAGCCGGGCTTTACCCAGGCCGTTGCGGCAGACTCGGTTATTAGCAACGGCCCCTCCAGTGATACACCGGTAGAGAGGCCATTGCGGTGATACACGGATACCTTGTCGTCCAGTTCGGGCATATGGATTTGCCGGCCGGCTTCAGATGGCGGGCTCTCCTGACGGACATTAATAGAATTCAGAACCGCCGGAGCGCGGGCGCTCAGACGTAAATTTACAAGCTCAACCGGATGCGGCAGTTGCAAACCACTGGCTTTTGCGTGTGCTTCGTGGAACAGCATTTCATGTGCACTGCCACTGTGCCAGTCGACAGCAATGGTTGCGCTTTGACCTTTGTAGCGTAACTCCAGCTGACGTCTGAACTTTACACTTTGGGGTTCACATCCTTCATCCACCAGCTGCTCCCGGGAATTGGCTTCCAGCGCATGAAACCAACCTTCGATAGTCCTGTCGTGCAACTCCCGCAGAGGCTTCAGTACGGGTTGGGAAAGCTCCCGCCCGGGCTCACTGACCAGCATACCCACAGCAGACAATACACCCGCGCGGGCCGGGACGATGATGCGTTTCATATTCAAAAGTTCAGCAAGGTCACAGGCATGCAGTGCACCGGCGCCGCCAAAACAAAGCAATGCGTAATCGGCCGGGTCATGGCCGCGCTCGACCGATATAACCCTGAGAGCCCTTGCCATGTGCTCATTGGCCAGGCGTAAAATACCCCTCGCCGCTTCCAGCAGGTCGCAACCCATATCTTTTGCCAGGGCTGAAACCACCCGTTTCGCCGACTCTGAATCGAGCGGCAGATATCCTCCCAGCAAAACATCTTCAGGCAACCTGCCCAGCACCAGGTTGGCATCGGTGACAGTCGCCTCGGTGCCACCCTGGCCATAGCAGGCCGGGCCTGGATCAGCACCCGCAGACTCCGGGCCGACCAGCAGCATTCCAGCGCTGTCCACCCTGGCTATTGACCCGCCACCGGCGCCGATCGTATGGATATTCACAGAGGGAATCGACAATGGCCACGATCCCAGCCGGCTCTGTCCTGTCAGGGGGATTTCTCCGTTGAACAGGGCTACGTCTGTCGAGGTGCCGCCCATGTCAAAGCTCATCAGCTTTTGGTTTGCGGTCTGTGCAGCGATGCTACGCGCTGCCGCCAACCCTCCGGCCGGCCCGGATAATAATAATCGTACCGCCTGGTCAGCCGCCTGGTCAGCCGCAATGGTGGTCCCGGCGCTTTGCATAACCGCGATACTGGCGCGCGGCAGGCGCTCTTGCAGACGCTGCAAGTAACGGGAAATGACCGGTCCGACACTGGCGTTCAGCCAGGTCGCCACACCTCTTTCATACTCGCGAACCTCCGGCAGTATCCTGCTGGAACAGGAGACAAACCAGCGGTCCTGTAACAATTCAGCAATACGCTGCTCTTCCTCGGGCCTGAGAAATGAGAAGAGCAGGTTAATCGCGACAGCCTCAACACCCAGTGTTTCGAGGTGGCTGGAGAGATTTTGCAATTCTTCGTCAGTGCTTTCGTGGAGCAGCCTGCCGTCGGCAGTGATACGTGTGGGGACTTCAAGACAATGCTCCCTGGGAACAGGCGGCCGGGTCTCTGCCTGCCGGAGCTGATAAACCTGCTGCCTTTCCTGGCGGCCAAGGGCCAGCACATCGGCGAAGCCTTCGCTGGTGATATAGGCCACACGTGCACCCTTGCCCTCCAGCACGGCATTGGTGCCGACGGTGGTGCCATGAATAATCTGCAGCTTGCGCTTGTCCAGGCCCAGCCGCTTCAAACCCTCAACGATCGGGCCAGACGGGTCAGACGGGTCAGAAAGCACCTTGCACTGTCTCATCGTACTGGAATTTTTATCTTGTTCGAGTACCACGATGTCGGTAAAAGTACCGCCCGTGTCAATGCCAACCAGTGTAATATCGTCCATGGAATCGAATGCTAACATCAGCCGAATTACATTGCTGCACACAGACAGGTTTTAAGTTCATATGCCCGAATTGCCGGAAGTCGAAACAACACTCAGAGGTATACAACCGCACCTCCAGGATCAACAGGTCGCACGTGTCGTCGTGCGCGATTCGAGACTGCGCTGGCCGGTGCCCGCCGATGTTGTAAAGGCGGAGGGGCAGCAATTTATCGGCCTGCGCAGACGTGGAAAGTACCTGTTGCTGAAATTTCCACAGGGCGGATTACTTGTCCACCTCGGCATGTCCGGCTCACTTCGTATCCTGCACGAGCCCGCGGCCCCGCAAAAACACGACCATATTGATGTTGAATTAAAAAATGGCGTGTGCCTGCGCTTTAACGATCCGCGTCGATTTGGTGCGTTTTTATGGGTGGACGGCAAAATGCAACATCATGAGTTATTAAAAAATCTCGGACCGGAACCGCTGTCACCCGAATTTACCGGTGACTACCTGTACCAACGCTCGCGCGGCCGTAACGTGGCCATCAAGAACTTCATCATGAACGGGCAGGTCGTTGTTGGTGTCGGCAATATTTACGCCTCCGAATCGCTGTTCATGGCCGGCATACACCCTCAACGTGCCGCCGGGAGGGTCTCAAGACAACGTTACATGAGCCTGGTGGCCGCCGTCCGCGATGTGCTGGACCGGGCGATCCGGCGCGGCGGCACGACACTGCGGGATTTCGTCAACAGCGAAGGCGCACCCGGTTATTTTGCACAGGAGTTGCTGGTTTATGATCGTGCCGGCAGCGACTGCTTCCAGTGCGGTGCACCCATCAGGCAAAAAGTCATCGGTCAGAGGTCAAGTTATTATTGCCCTGCCTGTCAGCGTTGATTCACAATAGCCAGCATCCACACATCAATCCGGGCTCAGACATTGAAAAAATCCACCCAGGCAGTACGCGCAGGAACCCGCCACGATAAAAACATGGGGGGCTTGAATACCCCTTTACTGTCTTCCAGCGCCATCGAATACCTGGATGATTCGGAAGTCCGCTATCCGCGTTATTTCAATACGCTGAATCATGATGTGGTGGCCGAAAAAATGAGCGCACTGGAGTGTGCCGAGGCCGGACTTGTCACCAGTTCGGGGATGGCAGCGATTTCCGCCATCTTTTTCGGGCTGTTAAAAAGCGGTGATCATGTTGTATTCACCGAAGGTCTTTATGGTGGTACACACGCCCTGATTGTCAACGAGCTACGTCGCTTTGGCATCAGCTACACTTTTGCGACAACCGGTGTGGACTCCATTGCGGATGCTTGCGGCCCGTCAACACGTATGATCTATGTCGAGTCGCCCAGCAATCCTCTGCTCACCGTGGTTGACCTTGCCGCTGTTGCTGCTTTCGCCAGGGCCAACGGGATCATAACGGTTATCGACAACACATTTGCCTCCCCCATACTACAGAACCCGTTGCTGCAGGGCTTCGACCTGGTCATGCACAGCGGCACCAAGTATCTCGGCGGGCATAGTGACTTGTGTTGCGGCACCGTCAACGGCCCGGCGGAACTGATATCGAGTGTGCGCAATCACGCGGTTGCTTATGGCGGGTGCCTGAATGCGCAGGACTGTTACCTGTTGGAACGCAGTCTTAAAACACTTGAACTCAGGGTGAGCCGGCAAAGCAGCAATGCTTTACTCATCGCCAGGCATTTGGATAAAAATGACCGCGTCAAACGTGTTTACTACCCGGGTCTTGAAACGCATCCAGGCCATGAAATAGCTGCCAGGCAGATGCAGGGGTTCGGCGGTATGCTGTCGTTTGAACTGGCAGACGGTATCGATCCGGTCAGCTACATCCGCCGTCTTGAACTTGTGAACTGCGCCATCAGCCTCGGTGGTGTGGAAACCACCCTTTGCCAACCGGTCGCAACTTCGCACCAGAAAGTCCCGGAACAAGAACGTCAACGGCTTGGCATCACCGCCAACTTGCTCCGGTTATCCACTGGCATCGAAGACGCCGATGACGTCTCTGCCGACCTGTTGCAGGCCCTCGGCTAAAAAGCACGGCAAGTCGCTTTTACCAGGGTGAATCCATCCGAAATCAAAATCGACGGATGAACCCATTTCTTCGGGTGTCCGCTTCTCTAATCGGGCAGTCAGCATGTTGATTCACCAATGGCTGCTTGCGGCCACAAGCAGCCCCAAACGACTAAATTTATCCGGCCCCTTTTGCTTTGTTTAGGATTTAGAACTGCTGAGTTTTTGTGAGCTTTAGGCAGGAAAGTATGAATTGACGAGCTGATCGATACCTGCGTATTTCTGGCAATATAGCTTTAATGCAGCCTATACACTGCATTGCCTCCTGGTAACTTACACCGGCCGCGTCATAGCGGTGGCCTTTGACAGAATGGCTTTCATTCGTCTATTACTTCTTTCCTTGTCCTATACTTCTAACATGAAAAATGTCGAATCAAACGGAGCGTACTCTGTTCTGCTATTCTGCTAGTGGGTGTCTCTGTTCTGTCGTTCTGTTCTGTCGTGCCTCGTCCCGGCTTCAAGGTTTGTCAAAAACCCCAATGTAGCCGGCTAGTATTTGCTCTGTGCGCTCAAAGTTGACCAGTTTGAAGGCCATTTCGATCGAAGGGCGGGCGTTAATGGCAATTTGGTACTTTGAGTTTCAGGTGACTATAGCGTTTGTTTTCCTATACTCTCCGCCAATGGAAATTCCGCCGGTTGTTTCGGACAAACCGCGGTGCCCTGACTGCTGTTGCCCACGTATTTACTAACCCCCGGAATCTTCCTCGAGCTTTTCCTCCATCTGTTGCTGACGTTCTTTTGTCGCGTCCAGATAGGATTTTTCAAAACCTTCCGCCTTGTGCAGCGCCTTGATGGGACCGCCGATTATTCCCTCTTCAAGCGGGGGTGGCTCGACTTCTTCGATTCCACGGATGTACCAAAGCACCGCGAATACAATGATCAGGAATAAGAACCAGCGCATCATTGCCCTCCCGTCAACCGAATGGTGACATTATAATTTGACTATAGCAGTCTGCCGCCCGTTGGTTCATCATCTGAACCATCTTCATCTTCCTTGTCGGCAGTTACCGGCTCGATGAACTTGATACGCTGGCCACCGATAAATACCTTTTTGAACTCGGCCCGGCTGACAGAGACATAGCGCTCATTGCCGCCGATTTCGACCTGCGCGCCCTCTTTGAGGGCATAACCTTCATCATCCACCCGCACCACCATGCTGGCTTTACGGCCGGTGTGACAGATGGTTTTGATTTCAGTCAGCTGGTCGGCCCATGCCAGCAGGTATTTGCTGCCTTCGAAAAGCTCGCCCTGGAAATCGGTGCGTAATCCGAAACATAAAACCGGAATATTCAGCCGGTCGACGATTTCGCTCAACTGATATACCTGGTCGCGGCTCAGAAACTGCGCCTCATCGACAAGGACGCAATGGATATTGTGGTCTTCCAAGTGCGTACGGGTTGCTTCAAAAAGATCATCTTCCACCGTGAATATCGTCGCCCTGGCTTCGAGTCCGATACGTGATTTGATCCAGCCCTCGCCGTAACGGTCGTCGAGTTTTGGCGTGAAAAGCATTGGCGTCAGGCCACGCTCGCGGTAGTTATGAGCCGATTGCAGCAAAATCGTGGTTTTGCCGGCGTTCATGGAAGAGTAATTAAAATAAAGCTTTGCCATTGAAAATTCCGAAAATTTATTTGTCCGCGGCAAACTCCTGGAGCAAATCCAGCACTTCGTCACGCTGGGTAAATGCCAGCAGCACCAGGCAATCGCCATCGCGGGCATCAGCGAGCGCCTGTTTTACAGCATCCAGCGGGCTTTTATACATTATGATGGCTTCTTTTGGTACACCTTCAGCAACTGCGTATTCGCTGATCATATCAGCGACCTCCCAGGACTTTCGTCCCCGTTCGTAACCCGGCATGTCGCAAACCAGCAATCGTTGCGGGTCAAGATCGCAAACCGCCGAGACAAGACCCTGTATGTCCTGATCGGTGCGATCACCGGCCTGGCCTATCAACACGATATACCTTTCGGCGTCAAATGCCCGGACAGTGTCACGTATCGCCCGCACGCCATGCTCATTATGCGCGAAATCCAGGAAAGCCCTGACGCCATCTTTCTCGAACAGGTTACCCCGTCCGGGATTGGAGTCCGCGTCGCCAGTAAAAGTCTTCAATCCTGCAGCCAGTGCA
>Ga0316201_10002221_pt1 | contig 13701 bp, 10 predicted proteins | sample CS6wburrow_MG_FD_204516 | JGI IMG/M metagenome (GOLD analysis project Ga0316201, IMG submission 204516) | Coastal sediment microbial communities from Delaware Bay, Delaware, United States - CS-6 worm burrow | ecosystem: Environmental > Aquatic > Marine > Coastal > Sediment | place: USA... | reverse complement strand
CAACGTCTTACGATATTTCCCAGAAAACCTGTAGTGACGGCAAGAACAACAACAAATAAGGCTATTCCAGTGACTTCCAATGGCTTAAAAGTTCATACGGTTCAAAAGGGAGATTCACTATGGACCATATCTAAAAAATATCCTGGAATTAGTGTCGAGAATTTACGAGAATGGAACGGTATTAGCGGTAACAATCTTCAACCGGGTACAAAATTAAAACTTTGCAATTGTCCTTCATAGAAAAAGGAAGTTGCACAGTACAGAGAAATGCCCATCACCATGTTTTAATTTGAAATTAAATAGATGAAATATCTGGGAACACTATTGCTGATCTTAATTTTTACGCTGTCCTGTAAAGACGTCAATAAAAAGTCATACTTACCGGGCTCTATTGGTTCAATAAATAGCCTTGGGGTTGTAATGAGCAACGAGTTATGGGAAGGATCGGTAGGGGATAAGGTGCGAGAGCACTTTGCGGCCCCTGTGGTAGGACTCACCTGGGACGAACCATTGTTCAGTATTGAACATATGCCATTAAAAGTATTTACAGGCACCACCAGGTACCGGAGGGCCGTACTTTTCGTAGATGTAGACACGGTAAATGTTGCACATGTTAAATCAGATCTATACGCTACCCCACAAGAAATTGGGGTAATAAAAGGCCGGAATCAGCAAGAAATTATTTCAAGTTTAGACGCCAAGGCCGATGAAATTATAGCAGCGATCAAGGCAATGGAACTAAAAGAAACACAAAAAAGATTTCTGCGCTCCCTAAGCAAGGATAAAATAATGGAGGATAAGTTTGGGATAACATGGCGCCTGCCATCCATTTACAAGGTTGGTAAAAAAGAAGACAATTTTGTCTGGATAGACCGGGATATACAAAAAGGGAGTATGAACATCATAGCATATGAGATACCAAGGAAAAGCCTTACCAATGATTCCACCTTTGTAACCGATTTTATTAGAATGCGAGATTCTATTGGAGAAAAATACATACCAGGCCCTGATGTGCTCAATAAAAAAACATATATGACCACAGAAGATGCATTCTCCCCTTATTTTTTTACAACAGAGATTGGAGGGAAAAAAGCCCTTGAAGTCAGAAGTATTTGGGATATGGAAAACTATCCCATGGCGGGACCTTTTGCAACATACATCATTGATGATGAGCCAAACGATCGCAAACTTGTACTGGAAGCATTTACATTTGCACCTGCAACCAATAAAAGAGATTATATGTTTGAGCTGGAAGCGATCTTACGAACTGTAAAATTTAAATAAGCAAAATACCATACTAAAAAGCTCCGTTCTTTTGGAACGGAGCTTTTTTATGAATGGAATTCATTAATCGAACGGAAAGCCTGTAGACACTCTGAATACAAAGGCATACAACGTTAAAATCCACAGCGCAAAACAAAACCAGGAAAAAGCCTTAAAATACTTCTTAAGGAATAAATTCCCCCAATTCCTAAAAGCTTCTAAATAAATTTCTTTAAAGAGTAATAATTTCTGCATATCCCCAACCTTTTATAGATTATTATAGGTCAAAGATCATTTTCTACAACAGAAGAATTGTATTAAATAGATGAAGTACACAAAAATCGGGTTAGAAAAATCCAAACATTCAAAACCTCTATTAACGGCCTAATTTTGCCGATGTATGAGGTATTTATGCCAGACCTTCCTCCAAAAAAAAAGACCCATTTGGGTCTTTTTTCTAGTTTATAGCAGCTGATCTTAATTCCCTAATCGAATGCAAATCCTGTTGCTACCCTAAAAATAAAAGCGTACAATACAATGATTAAGCAAGCAAGGCAAAACCATGTAAAGAACTTAAAAAAGTTACGTACAAAATAGGAGCCTAAATTTTTAAAGGCTTCTAAATAAATCTCTTTAATAAGTAAAATTTGTTTCATGCCAGTATATTTGAGTTAATGAACTATCTCTTTTACTGGTTATAACTTCCTTTTTGGCATAGACGTATTTCCATGCCTTTGATTTGTTGTGTATCCCTATTTTATTGTGGTGTAGGCCAATTAACCCCCTTCAACCCATAAGATCCAGGTATAAAAAAACCATCTGTAAAAACAGATGGTTTTAAGGGTAGGCAAGTTGGTTGAGGGTATTACATATTTACAATTATAAATTCTGAACGCCTGTTAAGTTGATGTTTTTCGCTGCTGCAACGAACTGTGCCATCACATTCATTCAGCAATCTTTCTTCTCCATAGCCTATGGCGCTTTCAATTCGTTTTGGATCTATCCCTTTAGAAATCAGATAGGCTCGGGTAGATTTAGCTCGTTTGTCTGAGAGGTATTTGTTGTATTCATTCTTTCCTCTCGAATCCGTATGGGATTCTATTTTAATTACCATGGAGGAGTTTTCGTTCATTACGGCGACCAATTTATCCAATTCCAAAGCTGCATCCGGACGGATATAGGATTTATCAAAGTCAAAGAAGATCATGTCTAATTTCAGCTTTTTAATGCCCTCTTCCATCACAATGAGTTCTTCTAGTTTCTTCAAAGTGACTGCGACATTTATGACTTCATTTTCTTTCGTGGAGACCTCCAACGTTTGATCTGAGAAGGTTCCTTTTGTGGTCTTAATTGTGTATTTGGTATTGCTTTCGAGGTCTTCGAAGACAAAATTTCCATTTTCGTCAGATGCAACTTCCTTTAACTTGATATTATTCTCGTCAAGGAGGGTTACAAGCGCTTCAGGCATCACATCTCCGGTTACTAATTCTGTAATAACACCTGCAATAGCATTTTCATTGATCTCTTCTGGGATCAAACGTGAGAAGGAATAAATATCATCATCGCCTTTTCCGCCTCTCCGATTCGAAGCAAAAAACCCTTTTTGGGTTTCCTCATTCACGATATAGGAAAAGTCGTCCTTTTTACTGTTTACGGGTTTCCCCATATTCCTCACTTCCAGAAATCCATTTTCATCATCAAAAGCAACCTCATAAATATCGAGACCTCCCAGGCCAACATGGCCATTAGATGAAAAATAAAGCTTTTTATCATTGATAAACGGGAACATTTCCTTACGTTCCGTATTGATCTCGGGGCCCAAGTTTCTTGGTTCGGAAAAGGATCCGTCTGTTAATACATCTACCACGAACAGATCGGTTTCACCGATACTTCCTGGCATATCTGAAACAAAGTACAACTGTTTCCCATCAGCACTAAGCGCCGGATGACCGGTAGAATAGTTATCACTGTTAAAAGGCAACTCCGTTGCTTCGGTCCATTCTCCGTTGATCTTTTCAGAGCGGTAAATTTTCAAGTGATTTACACCGTTATCATCACGCTTAAGTTTCCTACCATAATTGTTTCTGGTAAAATACATGGTTTTATTATCCGGCGAAAAAGTAACAGAAGCTTCGTGGTACTTTGTATTTATTTTTTTCGAAAACTTTATGGCGTCTTTAACCTCCTGTGATTCCTGATTTACCTTGGCTACGTATAAGTCTAAATAGGGCTGATTGTTCCATTTATACCGACGGGTACTGAAAAATGATGAATCCATCGCGGAAGCGAAAACCAGCTCGTCTTCATTATAGAACATAGGGGAAAAATCAGAATATTCAGAATTGGTGGCAATATTCTTTACTGTGTAATCTTGTTCGGTGTTCAGGATATTATCTAAGATCATTTCTTTTGGAGAGGTTCTTGGATCCTCTGGTCTATATAGAGCCCCTTCCTTTTTTAACCTTTTGTCATATATCCGCATCAATCGTTTGGCACGGGCGTATTTTCCGGTTCCTTTTAAGCTATGGGCATATTTAAATATGTTTTCAGCGGATATTTGGTCCTTATACTTGTTGTACAGAATGTCGTACCAATGAAAGGCCCTTTCCATATTGGTGTTAAAATAATGAGAATCACCCGCCTTTTGAATAATTTCATAGGTGTAATTATCTTGATTATTTCCTAAAACCATTTCATAAAGTTCCGCAGCTTCTGCATACCACATCTTATCGAAATAGGTATCTGCTTTTTGAAGAAGTTTATTATTCGGTGGATCCTTTGCCAGGAAATTTCTTGTGGCTTTACTGAATAAAGAAGTATTTCTGGGCTTATAAACCGCTCTTTCTGCTGTTTTGTCAGAATGCAATGTGGCATTGGGCTCAACAGGAAGTGGGTTGTTTTGAATATTCATAATCCACAATTTGTCGGTATAGCGCCCATCAAGTTTTGATTTAGAGGCTGCTAAAACAGCTTCCCAATCGCTGGAATACTTTACATAAACATAGGTGAGGTTAGTTTCCGGATGCGTAATGGTCCTGGCTTCCAGTTTCTTAACCTTTAAACGACGTACAAATTTGGCAACATTGTTTTTATCGCCAAAAACACCGGCAACTGCATAATACCCATCTTTTACATTGGAGATCCCACTGACTATTCTAGTGGCGATATTATTTTCTTTAGCAGCTTTCTTAAAGTTTATGTAGGAAACATCAAGTGTTGGTTGTTTGGAAGATGCGATAAGATTCGCTTTAATTATAGGGACTTCTTTGCTGTCTGCTACATTTAAGATCCATACTTTGCTAGTGTACTTGCCGTCTATTTTGCTTAAACAAGTAGCAATCGCCTCTGTTCCACTGGCAAATCGATCTAAATAAACATAGTTAAGGCCGTTATCCGGACTTGTGAAAACCTTTGGATCTAAGTTCTGGGTTTTTAAGGAACGAACAAACGTATTGGTATTCTTCTGAACCCCAAATACACCGGCGATAAGATAGTAGCCGTTATATACATTTTTGAATCCACGAACAGTTTTTGTGGCAATATTATGTTCTTTGGCAGCTGCTTTAAATACTTCTTCAGGAGATAGAAGGTCAGCTTTGGACCACTCCGTAACCTCCGTAAGTTTAAGAGTATGGTCTAGCATAACTGACGAACTTACAGTATTTATGGGCCTTGCATTACCAACACCTGCACTTACGAAAAGTACAACGAGAAGTAGTCTGGGTAGTTTTAGTTTCATGCGTTCAAGGTGGCCATGGATTTGCATCAGATTCATCTTAGCATGTGTTTTCCTGCAGGCCAATCTATTTTATCCTATTCTAACGCCGAATTTATAAGTTCTTATGTTGAAGGGTAATTTTTTGTTGTGAAATGGATGATATTTGTCGTGTATATAGCTATTCTGTGACATTTATAATTTAAAAGGGGCCTTAGACGGAAAAATTTGAAGAAAAACATCTTGTAGTAACAGCAGTATAAACTTAATTGTGGTAATGTATTAAAGCTTTGTTAACCCATTTTTAAAGGAGAAGAGAATCAATAAAATACCATTAGGTATTTATAAATAAAACAATATATTCGATTTGGATCGTTTATTTTTTCAGAAACATGAGGACAACCTTGTTTTTGGGCTGCGAGCGATACTATTTCAAAAAGAAGCTTTTAAAAAATAAAAAAGCACCCAATTAATGGATGCTTCTATAATATTTAACAGTATAAAAATTAATCTTTTTTCTCCTCTAACTTATCATCTTCCTTAGAGGCATCTTTAAATTCTTTTATTCCACTTCCTAATCCCCTCATTAATTCAGGAATTTTTTTGCCACCAAATAACAGTAATACCACCATTACTACAATAGCGATCTGCCAGGGCCCAATTGCCAAAAAAGGTACTAATATGATCATAATTCTAAAATTTATAAGCTTAACAAAGGTAGTAAAAAAGTAAATAGATAATCGATAATAGTAACGCTAAGATGTATATTTAATTGCAGGGAGCATAAATGAATATTTAGACAGGTTTCAAAATAGCAAACAAAATCCTGTAAATCTCTATTTTTAGGACCTAAATACTATGATATAAATTACGTAATGTATCTTTGTGTGCCATGGCAAAAAAAGGAAAGAAAAGAAAGGAGATAAAACGGAAACTTTTACATAAGTATCGCTTGGTGATATTAAATGAAAGTACGTTCGAAGAAAAAATTTCCTTTAAATTAAGCCGTTTGAATGTGTTCATTACCGGCACCTTATTTATTGTAGTCCTGATTGGGTTAACCACCCTCCTTATTGCATTTACCCCTTTGCGCGAATATATTCCTGGTTATTCTTCGACACGGTTAAAAAAACAGGCGACAGATCTAACCTATAAGACGGATTCTTTGGTTACTGCCCTTAATTACACTAATAGGTATTTAGAAAACATCAGGATGGTTCTTCGCGGGGATATTGAGAATAATGAAATGAACAGGGACTCCTTATTCGAACAATTTAAGATAGATCCGTCTACCGTAGATCTATCCCCTATTCGTGAAGATTCAATCTTGAGAGCTCAGGTAGCCCTGGAAGACAAATACAATCTTTTTGAACGAAATATAGGGAGTGGAAGCCTGGTGTTGTTTTCGCCCGTGAGTGGTGTTATTTCTCAGGCGTACGATGCCAGGGAAAAACATTTTGCAGTAGATATTGTGGCTGAAAAGGATGTGCCTGTAAAAGCCGTGGCAAACGGAACGGTTATTTTTTCGGAATGGACGGCAGAAACGGGCTACGTAATTATTATGGAACATGAAGATGGTTTGTTGTCGGTTTATAAGCATAATGGTTCATTGAATAAGTCGCAGGGAGATCTGGTAAAAGCCGGGGAGGTAATTGCCTCTGTAGGCAATACAGGGGAGTTAACCACAGGCCCCCATTTACATTTCGAATTATGGAGCAATGGAAATCCGGTTAACCCAGCAGATTATATAGATTTTAATTAAGAAAATGTCCCTAAAAGCAATTGCAGCGAAGATCTTTGCAAGTAGAATTGCGAAAAAGAACGCAAAATGGATCAAGAATCCGCTCGATACCCAGGAGCAGGTCTTTCAGCAACTGATTCAAAATGGGGAAAACACTGTATTTGGGAAGGATCATAATTTTCGTAATATTAGATCGCATGACGATTTTGTAAAGCGAGTCCCTGTTCGGGATTATGAAGAACTGAAAGTATATATAGATAGGGTGGTTTCCGGCGAAGCCGATATTTTATGGCCTGGAAAACCCATTTATTTTGCGAAAACCAGCGGAACTACCTCCGGAGCCAAATACATACCCATTACTGAAGCCTCCATAAAGCATCAGGTCGAAGCCTCCCGAAATGCCATTCTGAACTATATTCATGAAACAGGCAAAACAAGATTTGTAGATGGGAAAATGATCTTTCTGCAAGGGAGTCCTGAACTTACTGAAAAAAATGGCATTAAACTAGGGCGTTTATCAGGCATCTCTGCCCACTATGTCCCAAACTATCTTCAAAAAAACAGATTACCCAGTTGGGAAACCAACTGTATTGAGGACTGGGAAATCAAAGTAGATAAAATTGTGGAAGAAACCGTTGAGCAAGATATGACGGTCATAGCGGGGATACCTTCTTGGGTCCAAATGTATTTCGAGAAGTTGCAGGCGGCCACGGGAAAGAAAATAGGCGATCTGTTTCAAAATTTTGAACTTTTCATATTTGGAGGGGTTAATTATGAGCCATACAGAGCCACTTTTGAAAACCTGATCGGTAGAAAAGTGGCTAGCATTGAATTATTTCCTGCCAGCGAAGGATTTTTTGCCTATCAGGACCGACAGAATGAGAAGGGAATGCTTTTACTGCTGAATTCAGGAATTTTTTATGAATTTATCGCAGCAGAAGATTTTTTTAATGAAAAGCCGAACCGAATTACAATTAAAGATGTTGAAATTGGTGTCAATTATGTGATGATCATTTCTACCAATGCAGGATTGTGGGCGTATAATCTAGGAGATACCGTTCAGTTTATTTCATTGAATCCCTATAGAATTATAGTCTCCGGGAGAATCAAACACTTTATTTCGGCCTTTGGGGAACACGTTATTGCCAAAGAGGTGGAACAGGCAATGCAAGAAGCCATAATGGCCACGGAGGCTCGTGTAAATGAATTTACGGTGGCACCTCAGATCATCCCGGAGGGAAAAGAACTCCCATACCATGAGTGGTTTATTGAATTTGAGAAACCTCCGGCTAAAATGGATGTTTTTGCTTTAATTTTGGACCAATCGTTGCAAGAACAAAACAGCTATTATTTCGATTTGATAAAGGGGAAGATACTACAGCCCCTTAAAATAACAGAAATTCAAACGGGAGGATTTCAGGAATACATGAAATCTGTTGGCAAACTTGGCGGACAGAACAAAGTGCAACGACTTTCGAATGATAGGAAAGTGGCAGATGTCCTTGAGAAGCAAAAACTGTCATAGATTCAACCCTTTTTAGTAATGGGCATACCGTAAGTCTTACTATCTGCCTATACCATAGAAAATCAGAAATTTAAAATGTACTTTTGTGTCAATTTATGAATAAAATTCAGGATACTACACGGGCCCAGGAATCGACCAACGCTATTGAGCGTCTCTATATCACCATGCGCCACTTATTCAATCGTGGATTCTATAAGCCTATGGGGATATCCGGGGAGACCTTGCGGAATGCCCTCTTGCTGCTTCGCCCCGAGATCTATGGTTCTATTGCAGAAGAAAAAGCAGAACTGAACGGGCTTATCTATGTTTTAGAACGCCTTCCAGAGGGGATTGAGCAATGCCGGTTTATCAATTTAACTTCTGATGAAGGCTATTCTAAATCGCATTTTTCGCCCATCATCCCCCCTAAAAGGCGGCGCAATTGTTATCGCATAGACGAAGAGCAAATGAACATAGAAATTACGCGAGGGCGCTCCGATATCTATGACATCCTAACCCACCTTACGTTTTTGTTTATTGAATCGGGGAAAATTGCGAATCGCGTGCTAATTGAAGATACGGACAGAACTATCCGGGATTGGAAAAAGCTGGAAGTATTTGTAAAAAAGCCGAAACTTAGTCGGGCCGAAAAGGAAATTGCCCTGATCCACACGGCTAATATCCTGGGAAGGTCTTTTGTAGAGACAATGGAAGTTTATAATAAACTGGCGACCAAAAGAGATCCGGAACGATTTTTAAAGATCATTTATTGGTTGGGAAAACTTGCTATTGAAGAAGAAACCGGGGGCGAGAAAAGAACCATTGCATTTAGTGCGCTCCTCAGGGAACGACTAGGGCATCATATCCATGGCGACCAATGGGCGCATCATATCAAAGAAACATTGCATAAACATGGGTTGTTGACAAGGCCCATCCATATCATCAGTGCCAATATGCATAGCGTGGTTAATTCGTTGTACGCTAAAAAAGCACTGGCCAAGGAATTTTCGGAGGATGAATCACTTGAAATGTACCAGCAACTCAGTTTGGAAAAGAATGCTAAACTTCGTGAAAAAGTGCTTTCTAGTGCCCGGAAAAATGGGATGATAGAAATTAAGGATGTATCAGGAACCAACATTGATGTTCAGATCTTCGATATGGCCAAATTGGGCAATAATGCTTGCTGTTATGAGCTTTCAAAGGATCTTCCTAATGATAAAAAACCTGTTATCTTTGTGATGGACTATGCTTTTGGGGAACAGGCTTTCGAATCCATTGATGAATTGTTGAAGCCCTATAAACCCAAAGGACATAAATCAGTTTTTTTAGATATTGCATCAATTTCAATTATGGGCAAAGCGGGAATATTGGAAGGGGGCAAGGGAGATTTGATGATACCTTCGGCCCATATTTTTGAGGGGACAGCAGATAATTACCCATTTCACAATGAACTGTGTGCAGATGATTTTAGGGGGAATGGCTTAAAAGTAATGGAAGGAACTATGGTAACAGTATTAGGGACCTCCTTGCAGAATAAGGATATCCTAAAGTTTTTCCATGATTCAACCTGGGGAGTTATTGGGTTGGAAATGGAAGGCGTGCATTACCAAAAGGCTATACAATCGGCCTCTAAGATCAGGAAAAGCATCCGGGACGACGTTAAAGTGCGGTATGCTTATTACGCCTCGGATAACCCATTAGAAACCGGGAGCACTTTGGCTTCGGGTGGTTTGGGAACCACGGGGGTGAAACCCACCTATTTAATAACAGACAAGATCCTTCAACAAATTTTTAATTCATAGCCATGGCCAAAGAGAAGCTATCAAAAAATACAACCTCGAACGATGAGATAGACCTGGGACAGTTGTTTCAGATGATCGGTAATGGGTTTAACAGGATATTCAGATCCTTCCTATCTGTGTTTATATATTTAAAGAGGCATGCCATCATTTTATCAATATTGGTCATAGTTGGAGTAGCAACTGGTTTTGGGTTGAATAAAATTATCAAAGAAAAATTTAAAACAGAAGTCATAGTAAAACCCAATCTGGAAAGTAAAAACTACCTCTACGATGTAATTGCAGAAATCCAGGCTAATATCAAAGCAGAGGATACTGTTTTTTTTAGGGAATTAGGCATTGATGTTGAGAATTTAAAGGATTTTGAACTGGTAGTTGCTCCTGTTAGCGGAGAAAACAAAAAGAATCTTGAAACTGAAATGAAGTATCTGGAATTGTTGCAAAGTTTTGAAAATACTGGAGCGATATCAGACATTGTGCGTGCAGAAATCTTAGATAAAAGTTCTATTAATCAGCGGATTACGTTTTATTATAAAAGTTCAAATTTAGGACAAGAGTATTCTAAAAAGTTTATGGATTATATAAACTCTAATGAGTATTATAATCAAATTGTAAAAACCTACACAGAAAATGCATTAAATCGGATCAAGCAAAATGATTCATTGGTAAATCAGTTAGATGAACTTATAGCCAATTACTCCAAGAAAATGCTAAAAGAGGAGCCTTCTTCTGAAGGTCGACTTATACTCGATAATGAACAACAATTAAATATTCCAGGTTTGTTTAATTTAAAAAATGAACTTATTAGGGATACTGAGTCTAAAAAATTGGAATTAGAACGGAGGAAAGATGCAATTACCATTATTAATTTTGGAAAAACTCAAAAAGTAATCAAACCACTATTTAAAAAGAACATTATTCTTTTTCCAATACTTTTCTTAGGACTTTTCTTTCTCTATTCTTTTATAAAATTTTTGAATAAAAAAGCAATAGAAATGCAAGCATGAAAATAGAAAAGAATATCCTTGTCACTGGGGGAGCTGGTTTTATTGGCTCTCATGTTGTCCGCAGATTTGTCACACGGTATCCAAATTATAATATATACAACCTGGATGCATTAACATATGCAGGAAATTTAGAGAACTTAAGAGACATTGAAGGTATGCCCAATTATATTTTTATCAAGGGGGATATCTTGGACACTGATTTTATTGATTTCTTGTTTAAGAAATACAGGTTTGACGGTGTAATTCATTTGGCGGCAGAATCGCATGTAGACCGCTCTATTACGGACCCACTGGCATTTGTTAGAACCAATGTTATAGGCACTGTAAATTTATTAAATGCAGCACGGAAGGTATGGAAAGACAATGACGAACAAAAGCGATTTTATCATATTAGCACCGATGAAGTATTTGGTTCGTTGGGATCAGATGGATTATTTAAGGAAACTACTAAATATGATCCTAATTCCCCATACTCAGCCTCAAAAGCAAGCTCCGATCACTTTGTCAGAGCATATGGAGCAACCTATGATTTGCCATACGTTATTACAAATTGTTCCAATAACTATGGACCTAACCAATTTCCTGAAAAATTAATTCCACTTTTCATTAATAATATTATAAAAAACAAACCTTTACCAGTGTATGGCGATGGCAAATATACCAGGGATTGGTTATATGTTAAAGATCATGCGGGTGCTGTAGACTTGGTCTTTCATAAAGGTAAGAATGCAGAAACGTATAATATTGGAGGCTTTAATGAATGGCGAAATATAGATTTGGTTAATCTACTTTGTGATCTAATGGATATGAAATTAAATAGAGAAGAAGGAACTTCTCGAAAGTTAATATCGTATGTTAAAGATAGACCTGGACACGATTTAAGATATGCCATAGATGCCAGTAAAATAAATAAAGAATTGGGTTGGTATCCATCTGTGACTTTCGAACAAGGATTAGAGAAAACCATAGACTGGTATTTGCAAAATGAAGAATGGCTGGCTAATGTTACCTCTGGTGTTTACCAAAAGTATTACAAAGAACAGTATCAATAATTAAAAACACAAAATGAAAGGGATTATATTGGCAGGTGGTTCAGGTACTAGGCTTCACCCCATTACATTGAGTGTCAGCAAACAACTCATGCCTATATATGACAAGCCCATGATTTATTATCCCTTGTCAACGCTAATGTATGCTGGAATACGTGAAATTCTCATTATTTCTACACGGAAGGATCTGCCTCTTTTTAAAGAAATATTAGGGGATGGCAAAAAATATGGATGTCAATTCTCGTATGCCATTCAAGAAGAGCCAAAGGGTCTTGCTGAGGCATTTATTATTGGGGCAGATTTCATAGGGAGCGACAAAGTAGCACTGATCCTTGGCGATAATATATTTTATGGATCTGGGTTGGCTAAATTATTACAATCTAACTACGATCCGGATGGAGGAATTATTTTTGCTTATCGGGTTCATGACCCCGAACGATACGGAGTTGTAGAATTTAATGGAGAAGGAAAGGTTATCAGTATTGAAGAAAAACCTAAAAAACCAAAATCAAACTTCGCAGTTCCAGGCATATATTTTTACGATAATGAAGTAGTGCAAATAGCGAGAAATATTAAACCAAGTCATAGAGGGGAATTAGAGATTACTGATATCAATAAAGTATATCTAGAGCGAGGGAAACTTAGCGTGAGTATTTTGGATAGGGGGACGGCCTGGCTTGATACAGGTACATTTCAATCCTTAATGCAGGCATCACAATTTGTAGAAGTAATTGAAGAAAGACAAGGGCTTAAAATTGGTGCTATTGAAGCGGCGGCGTATGAAATGGGATACATAGATGAAGAACAGTTTAAAAAATTAGCACAGCCTTTAATGAAGAGTGGTTATGGAAAGAATTTATTGGGGATTTTGAATAAGCATTAATGATTGCAATAGAAACAAAACTTAAAGGATGTTTTATTTTGGAACCAAAAATTTTCAATGATGAAAGGGGTTTCTTTTTTGAAAGTTTTAATAAACAAAGTTTTGAAAAAAAAATAGGCCGTGAGGTCAAATTCGTGCAGGACAATCAATCATTTTCAAAATATGGCGTCATAAGAGCTTTACATTATCAAGTTGGAGAACATGCTCAAGCCAAATTGGTTAGGGTTTTAAATGGCCGTGTTTTAGATGTAGCGGTGGATTTACGAAATCAATCAGCTACTTTTGGGGAATATATTTCTATAGAATTATCTTCAGAAAATAAAAAGCAGCTTTATATTCCCAGAGGTTTTGCCCATGGATTTGTCACTTTAAGCAAAACTGCTGATTTTTTTTATAAATGTGATAATTATTACAATGCAGAGTCAGAAGGTGGAATATTTTATGATGATTCTACCCTGAATATTAATTGGAGAGTCCCATTAAATAAACGTATAGTGTCCGAAAAAGATTTAAGCTTACCTTCCTTCAAAAATGCGAGATTAGAATGAGAATATTAGTAACGGGTTCTCATGGACAATTGGGAAGATGCATCCAGGATCTGGCTATAGAAAATCCCAAAGAAGAATTTGTATTTACCGATTATCAAGAATTGGATATTACCCAAACTGATAAAGTAAATGATTTTTTTGCCAATAGGAGCTTTGATTATTGCATAAATTGTGCTGCTTATACTTCGGTTG